>MWWC01000017.1_pt1 | contig 14676 bp, 13 predicted proteins | sample 1047261 | NCBI WGS metagenome assembly MWWC01 (sample SAMN06349975, study PRJNA376086) | soil metagenome | isolation source: MS3-5 sample Antarctic (ecotone) soil | place: Antarctica | collected 2015-01-13 | reverse complement strand
GTGGTGTCGGTCGGATAGAAAACCCGGAATCAATGGAATTTGGTTGGCATCCTCACTTGCATTCGATTTTACTGCTCAAAAACTATATTCCACAGAAATTATTATCGGATGCGTGGCACGGCATAACCAAAGATTCGATGATAGTTGATATTCGCTCGGTTCATCATATCGCGTCGGGATTGGTCGAAACTATCAAATATCCGTTCAAGCCGTCTGACATTCTAAAACTCAATAAATCGCAGATTAAAGAAATGATTGAACTCAAAGGCGAAAGGCTCGGCGTGTCTTTCGGTGTGCTTTTCGGCATCGAGGTTGACGACGACATAGACGACGACTTAAAAGATGAATACAGCGAATTTAACGAGGAAACAAAAACGCTTGAAATTGGTGATTCGTGTCCAATCTGCGGGTCGCGTCTTGATTTGATTGATTTTACGGCGAAAGATTACGCTCGGTTTCTCGCATCCGTGCCGAATAAACTAAAGGTTCGTGGTTCGCCGGGCTGAAATAGCCCTACGCAGGGCTATATTTCAAATCCTGTTACTTAGCCCTACGCAGGGCTAAGTGTTCCAAAACTCATCTATCCATCTAGCTTTTGACACTTTGAATTTGACACGGGTTTTGATACACGAATATAGCCAAAAACAGCCGTTTTTCAATACTAAAAAATTAGTATCAAAAACGCTCGTTTTTGAGACGGCTATTTTCCGTTTTTGGTTACTCACTCTTAAAACAACTCGTTTATTGTCAAGTGTTTTATTTTCATAGACTTAGAAGAAAAAAACTGCTAAACTTTTAATTATTGATTTGATGCGCTCCCGTATAGCTTCTTTATTCGGTCGAGCTATTCAAATTGATATTCGTGGCGGTTTCTTCGCTTGTGCCGACTTAACACAAGTCTCTTACCGTTTCGGATTCGTGCGGCGGTCGTTAGTGAGATTTTCAGCCGTCGCACTCAAACATTAACTTTTGTCGGTCATCCGTTGAGTTACTTAACCTCAGCCTGACGGATGCCCGGCAAACCGGGCGGCGGTTTGAACGAATTCAAAGACCGGGCAAACCGTCGTTAAAAAATTATGAGTTACGAATTAGAAAAAATAAACAAATCCATTGCCGAATGCCTGAGCGGTTCGGGCAACTATGACGATTTGAAACGGCTTCGCGCCGAAAAAGCCGAAGTCGAAGAAAAGGCATACTTCGATGCGGTTCAATCGTTAAAGGTTGAAATAGAGGCATTGGAAGCGCAAAGGCTGACTGATTACGCGACGGAAAAAGAATTGCAATCAAGTTTGGAAGCTGCGGCGTATGAAGTTGACCGTCAAGCTGCGGCTCTTCAAGAAGCGAGGGAATCTCACGGAACGTTAAACGGCTTAATTTTTCTGAAAAAAACTGCTTTGGATGTCAACCGTGAAGAAATCAGAGACAAAAAAGCAGAGTTAAACGACTTAATTAAAAATAAAATTACGGAGCAAATTTAATGACTACACAAGAAAGGCAGATAGCGAATGTGCAAAAAAGTTTAGACGCAATCGCTGATGAAATTGATACGAGTATCGCTGAAGAAGGTGAAGAAGATAACCAATATGCATTTTGTATGCGGTTAATGCATGCTCAAACGTCGGCATTGTTATACCTAATCAAAAGAGGGCAAAAGAATGTCGAGTATAAAAATAAAATAGGTGAATAATTATGACTAGAGAAATGATTCAAAAAATTACTGACGATTACGCAAGGACACTCACGACACGCAAGGCGAAAACCGACGAAACGGATACAAACGCCTTCGGGCAAGCCGAGCGGACGGAAACGGCTTTTAACGACATTAAACGTCTGACGGTTCGACATTCGGTAGCGGATTCAATAAAACGGTTTGTCTTGAAACGTAATATGGAAGCGCAAAAGAAAAAGGAAAAAGCGAAACAAAACAATATGTCATCCTCGCCTTTTTGGTTTTGATTTTATACTCAAATACTCACTGTTTTGTTACTCCCCAGCACCTTTTTAGTATCAAAACACTGATTTTAGTAGAGTTTTCCCCGCTCGCGTCAAAAGTAAAAACTGAAAATTCAATCGGCTTAAACTGCAAGGAAACGTAACAAAATGAAGGATTCTAGCGAATTATCATTAAAACAAGAAAAGTCAATTTTACTGCTTATTGCCGGTTTATCTTTGGATGCGGTCGCAAAAACTCTGAAAATCTCTTCCGTAACCTTATGGCGTTGGCAACAGCAAAGCGGTTATACGGCAAGATATAGACATTTGCGCCGTGTCCGGGTTGAACACTCTATTGCGGCGTTGCAATCGCTCACCAATGACGCTGTGGAGTGCTTACGCCGTAACTTGTCGAGCGGCAATCATCCGTCCGAAGTTCGCTCTGCTCTCGGAATTTTGACCAAATCTTTAGAAGCGGTTGACCTGATGGAAATGGAAACGAGAGTTTCAGAAGTGGAAAAGCGTCTTGAGATAAAATGAAAAAACACAGAATAGACAAAATACAAGAAATGTCCGGCGCATCGGTCGAGCTTTGCCCGCCGGACACTGACGAAGAATTTGCGGTGTTTATTGATGAACTTGTTGCTATCGGTGAAAAAGCTCAAAAAACCGGAATCACGTATCCCGAACAAACATTAAAAGAGATTTTAGAAGATTTCAAAAAACCTAAAACAACGATTGTTCAAACTTTTGATGGTCGGCGCATCTCAATTTGTGATGGTGTAATAACTGACATCGGTGTTACTGAAATTTTATCGGACGACTCGGAAGGGATTCCAAAAAACTTTACTAAACATATCGAAGGGATTCCAAAAAACTTTACTGCTTTTAATTCGAGCGAATTAGCTATTTTAGAAAAAATAAAAAATGCCGAATAATAAAAAGGATTTCTCCAACCGAACGTTTAACTGTAAAAAATGTCATATTGAAATTGGTTTAGAACGGTTTGAGCGGCAATGTTTAATAGTCGGTAAAATTGCGATATTCAATTTCGCGTCAATCGCTTGTCTGAACTGTGAATCAACAAACGTCTGGCAGTCGCCGAATTTACTCCGCGACAAAAACGAAAAAAAGCTTTGTCAGTATCCTGACAAAGTAACCGATTTGCCAAAAGCCGACAAAGCGGTTATCGGTAAATTAGGTAAAGGCATCTCACGAGGCACAAACGGCAGGTATCGCGCAAGAATTATTATTGACGGCGAAACAAAATATCTGGGACATTTTGTTTCAATCGAAGCCGCTTCAACTGCATACGAGAAAGCAAAGAAAAAATTTTCGGGTTCGCCGACTTAATCAATAACAGGCAATCAAAAAGCCGCTAGAAGCGATTCTAGCGGCTTTTGTTGTTAATCATTACACTGACTACAAAATTCTTCCCGTGCGCCGAGATACCAGCCTTCACGCTCCAAATTTTCTGCTGTGTCGTTTTCGTGTTCGCCGCATAAATCGCAAATTGCTGTTTTTGTTTTTTCGTTCATTTTCTTGTCGCTCCGTGATGTTTAATTTCTGACTACAAGATTTATTCTACCATTGGTTGAAACACTTGTCAACAACTATTTCATCATTTGGTAGAAAATAATTTACTTTTCTTTTACCAATGGTAGAAATTTATATTGACTTTGTTTTCATCACTCGGTAGAATCGTGAAATATGAATAAAGACGAATTAAAACAATATCGTGAAAGTATCGGCTTGACGCAAGGCGAACTGTCTAAAGCGTTAGGCGTGGCAAATAACACGGTTTCCCGATGGGAACTAGGTCAAAGGTCAATTCCCGAATTTCTACCATTGGCACTGGAAACAATCGAAAGGAATTTATCAAAGGTGAAAGACGAATCAACCGTTGGTAGTGTTGATAAGAAAACTAATTCAACCGTTGGTAGTTTCACATCTGATAACGAAACTTTAACTTTTGCCGATGTTGTTCAAAGGCTTGGTAAATCTGATTCGTCTGTGCGTCGGTATCTGCAAAAAGGACGGCTCAAAGGCGAGCAAATCAAAGGCGAATGGAAAATTTTAAGTAGTGATTTGTTGGAGTTTGAAAACTCGGAGTTTTATCGAAACCTGAAGTAAAGACTATTTTTTGTTATCTACTGATTTAATCTTTACCTTTCTAACAGATTAAATTATTGTGAAAAAAGAACTTGACAGGCTTTATCTTTAACCGTTATCTTCTTAACAGATATTTTTGATAACTGAAAATGGAAAGACACCGAATAGTAATCAGCTATTCGATGTCTCTACAAAACTTTTTACCGTTAGTGGCGGTAATGTTTGCTCCACGAAAAAGTCTAATCGACTTCCTCGCTAATGTCAACCATTTTTCGCTACTGAAAAGGCGAAAATGATTTGACGATTTCATTAAAACAAACGACTTCAAACAAAATTGCTGACCGACTTGATTTAGTCGGCAGTAAAATAGCGTCTGCTTTGTCTGACCGAATCCGGCTTTGTAACCAAAACTGGAATTTATGTGAAGGTCGAGGATTGGTAAGCGGCACAACCGGTGCAACCTTCAATGGTCGTGTTTTGTTATGGAATTGTAAAAGCCGTTTTTGTTCGTTTTGTGTCTCCAGTCTTTCCCGACGAAGCCGAAAAATTTCAAACTACATTATTGAGAATCAACCGACGGAAGATTATCTTTACTACAATAAAAGAACGCCGTATGAATGGCGTTTTGTCGTTTTAACGATGCCTGATGACTCTTTAATTGGTTTGTCATTGTTTCATCAAAGGGAAGTTTTCTATCACGCATGGCGTTTGTTCTCGACTAAAAGCGAGTATTTTAAGAAAGTTGTTTCCGGTGGCATAAAGACCGAAGAATTTACTCACGATTCCGCGCCGAATCCTTTTCATTATCACGGCAATTTACTGATTTATTGTCAATTCCTAGACCACAAACAATTCAAGAAAGACTGGACAAAAGCTGTTAGAGCGTCTTTTAAGCATTTCGGTTTGAAATGGCAATGTCGGACGGGTTATGACAAATTCATTCTGTCGTTGTATTGTTTTTTATACTCGAAGCCGTCAATGGATTTGTTCAAGTTCGTTTGTCTCAAGGCGCAAATGTGCGGGTTGGTGAATGTCTATCTGAAACGGGTCGTTAATCAAAGTGTCAATGAAGACCATCCAACACAAATTAGCATTAAAAATGCTGTCAAATACATAACCAAATACGCAACCAAAAGTCAGACGTGGGAAGAAATACCATTGTCGGATTTGAAAGAAATTACTGAAAATCGTCGTTTCTGGCGAATGTTTGAACTTTTCGGCTCGTGCCGCGAAACTGCTTTACCAATTAGACCTAAAGCCGTTAAAACCGCTCCGCAACCTGTTGTCGTGGTCAATCCTCGCGCCGGAGAAATAATACCATCATTATCAAACGGCAGGTTCTATGTCCATACACCGTTAATAAATGCGACAAATCCGGCTTTCACTCCGGCGAATCCTTCACACGCTCCACCGAAAAAGCCAAAAAAGAAAAGTTGGTTCTATCGAATTTCCAATAATTTGATAACAAATGAGAAATATCGAAGCGAACTGATTAACAATTTCATACATATTCGGCAATTCCGAATCAAACAATTACAGGCGTTATACCCAAACGCCCAGTTTCGTATGCTTGACGGTGCAGAATTTCACGGAAACGACTGCATTTGCGGTGCGTGTCCATTCGCACATTCATAAATCTTCGTTATCAGACGTTGTATAAACCTGAGCGCGTTTCGCGCTTCTTCGTTTCCCTTCTCTCAACTCGATTCTGCGAGCCTTGCGAGCGGTGAAGACGCTCAGATGGATTCGAGAGTTTGCCTAAAACTAAAACCTTGTATTGAATAGCTTGATTCTTTTCGGGTGCGTCTGACGCTGTGCGTCGGTCGCACGAACTAAATTATAGCCGCCGAAAACGTCTTAGCTTACACATTGTTGCTAAATGTGTAACCTTAAATAACTTTACGAATATATCAGAATAAATAAGCTAAATCCTTTGTCTGCAAAATTTAGCTTGACAAGCGGATTTTAACAACGAATACTTATTATTATGCCGAACGAAAGATTTTCTCCTTGACCTTCGGCACTTTGCCGGACGCGGAGCGGATATTTCAACTATTCGCTCCCGTCCCTTACAGATTTAAGTTTTGCGTTCGTTACTTGTCAACACAGCCGACGAATGCAGGATAACCGCATCGTTTTAGCATTACTCTTTTTCGGTGCGGTCAACCTTTTAGCCTATTACGGACGTTCTAGGCTGAAACCGATGGCTTGAACGAATTCAAAGACCGGGCAAGCCGTCGGTAAAAAATTATGAGTTACGAGATAGAAAAAATAAATAAATCTATTGCCATTTGTTTGACGGACGGCACATATGAAGACTTGAAACTATTACGCGCCGAAAAAGCCGACATCGAAGAGCGGGCATACTTCGATGTGGTTCAATCGTTAAAGGCTGAAATACAGGCATTGGAAGCGCAAAGGCAAGCCGATGTCGAAACACAAAAAGGGTTGGAATTGGATTTGAGCATCGCGGCGTTGGAAGTGGATAGGCAAGCGGGAATTCTGCAACAAGCCCGTGAAGCTCACGCCGACATTAACGGGCGGTTACTGCTTATGAAATTCGGTTTTGATAATAACCGCATCGCAACCAATGAGAAAAAAGTCGAATTGAACGACTTAATTAAAAATAAAATAACGGAGCAAATTTAATGACTAAAGAAGAAAATCAAATTGCGAATGTGCAAAAAAGTTTAGACGAAATCGCCGATGAAATTGATACGAGTATCGCCGAAGACGGTGAAGAGGATAACCAATATGCATTTTGTATGCGGCTTGTGCATGCTCAAACGTCGGCTTTGTTATACCTAATCAAAAAAGGGCAAAAGGTCGAGTATAAAAATAAAATAGGTGAATAATTATGACTAGAGAAATGATTCAAAAAATTACTGACGATTACGCAAGGACACTCACGACACGCAAGGCGAAAACCGACGAAACGGATACAAACGCCTTCGGGCAAGCCGAGCGGACGGAAACGGCTTTTAACGACATTAAACGTCTGACGGTTCGACATTCGGTAGCGGATTCAATAAAACGGTTTGTCTTGAAACGTAATATGGAAGCGCAAAAGAAAAAGGAAAAAGCGAAACAAAACAATATGTCATCCTCGCCTTTTTGGTTTTGATTTTATACTCAAATACTCACTGTTTTGTTACTCCCCAGCACCTTTTTAGTATCAAAACACTGATTTTAGTAGAGTTTTCCCCGCTCGCGTCAAAAGTAAAAACTGAAAATTCAATCGGCTTAAACTGCAAGGAAACGTAACAAAATGAAGGATTCTAGCGAATTATCATTAAAACAAGAAAAGTCAATTTTACTGCTTATTGCCGGTTTATCTTTGGATGCGGTCGCAAAAACTCTGAAAATCTCTTCCGTAACCTTATGGCGTTGGCAACAGCAAAGCGGTTATACGGCAAGATATAGACATTTGCGCCGTGTCCGGGTTGAACACTCTATTGCGGCGTTGCAATCGCTCACCAATGACGCTGTGGAGTGCTTACGCCGTAACTTGTCGAGCGGCAATCATCCGTCCGAAGTTCGCTCTGCTCTCGGAATTTTGACCAAATCTTTAGAAGCGGTTGACCTGATGGAAATGGAAACGAGAGTTTCAGAAGTGGAAAAGCGTCTTGAGATAAAATGAAAAAACACAGAATAGACAAAATACAAGAAATGTCCGGCGCATCGGTCGAGCTTTGCCCGCCGGACACTGACGAAGAATTTGCGGTGTTTATTGATGAACTTGTTGCTATCGGTGAAAAAGCTCAAAAAACCGGAATCACGTATCCCGAACAAACATTAAAAGAGATTTTAGAAGATTTCAAAAAACCTAAAACAACGATTGTTCAAACTTTTGATGGTCGGCGCATCTCAATTTGTGATGGTGTAATAACTGACATCGGTGTTACTGAAATTTTATCGGACGACTCGGAAGGGATTCCAAAAAACTTTACTAAACATATCGAAGGGATTCCAAAAAACTTTACTGCTTTTAATTCGAGCGAATTAGCTATTTTAGAAAAAATAAAAAATGCCGAATAATAAAAAGGATTTCTCCAACCGAACGTTTAACTGTAAAAAATGTCATATTGAAATTGGTTTAGAACGGTTTGAGCGGCAATGTTTAATAGTCGGTAAAATTGCGATATTCAATTTCGCGTCAATCGCTTGTCTGAACTGTGAATCAACAAACGTCTGGCAGTCGCCGAATTTACTCCGCGACAAAAACGAAAAAAAGCTTTGTCAGTATCCTGACAAAGTAACCGATTTGCCAAAAGCCGACAAAGCGGTTATCGGTAAATTAGGTAAAGGCATCTCACGAGGCACAAACGGCAGGTATCGCGCAAGAATTATTATTGACGGCGAAACAAAATATCTGGGACATTTTGTTTCAATCGAAGCCGCTTCAACTGCATACGAGAAAGCAAAGAAAAAATTTTCGGGTTCGCCGACTTAATCAATAACAGGCAATCAAAAAGCCGCTAGAAGCGATTCTAGCGGCTTTTGTTGTTAATCATTACACTGACTACAAAATTCTTCCCGTGCGCCGAGATACCAGCCTTCACGCTCCAAATTTTCTGCTGTGTCGTTTTCGTGTTCGCCGCATAAATCGCAAATTGCTGTTTTTGTTTTTTCGTTCATTTTCTTGTCGCTCCGTGATGTTTAATTTCTGACTACAAGATTTATTCTACCATTGGTTGAAACACTTGTCAACAACTATTTCATCATTTGGTAGAAAATAATTTACTTTTCTTTTACCAATGGTAGAAATTTATATTGACTTTGTTTTCATCACTCGGTAGAATCGTGAAATATGAATAAAGACGAATTAAAACAATATCGTGAAAGTATCGGCTTGACGCAAGGCGAACTGTCTAAAGCGTTAGGCGTGGCAAATAACACGGTTTCCCGATGGGAACTAGGTCAAAGGTCAATTCCCGAATTTCTACCATTGGCACTGGAAACAATCGAAAGGAATTTATCAAAGGTGAAAGACGAATCAACCGTTGGTAGTGTTGATAAGAAAACTAATTCAACCGTTGGTAGTTTCACATCTGATAACGAAACTTTAACTTTTGCCGATGTTGTTCAAAGGCTTGGTAAATCTGATTCGTCTGTGCGTCGGTATCTGCAAAAAGGACGGCTCAAAGGCGAGCAAATCAAAGGCGAATGGAAAATTTTAAGTAGTGATTTGTTGGAGTTTGAAAACTCGGAGTTTTATCGAAACCTGAAGTAAAGACTATTTTTTGTTATCTACTGATTTAATCTTTACCTTTCTAACAGATTAAATTATTGTGAAAAAAGAACTTGACAGGCTTTATCTTTAACCGTTATCTTCTTAACAGATATTTTTGATAACTGAAAATGGAAAGACACCGAATAGTAATCAGCTATTCGATGTCTCTACAAAACTTTTTACCGTTAGTGGCGGTAATGTTTGCTCCACGAAAAAGTCTAATCGACTTCCTTCTTAATGTCAACCATTTTTCGCTACTGAAAAGGCGAAAATGATTTGACGATTTCATTAAAACAAACGACATCAAACAAAATTGCTGACCGACTTGATTTAGTCGGAAGTAAAATAGCGTCTGCCTTGTCTGACCGCATACGGCTTTGCAACCAAAATTGGAATTTATGCGAAGGTAAAGGATTGGTCAATGGTAAAACGGGTGCAACCTTCAATGGTCGTGTTTTGTTGTGGAATTGTAAAAGCCGGTTTTGTTCGTTTTGTGTTTCGAGTATTTCTAGCCGCAACCGAAAAATTTCAAACTACATTATCGAGAATCAGCCGACGGAAGATTATCTTTACTACAATAAAAAAACTCCATATGAATGGCGTTTTGCTGTTTTGACGATACCTGATGACCTTTTAATTGGTTTGTCCTTATTCCATCAAAGAGAAGTCTTCTACCACGCTTGGCGGCTCTTCTCGACTAAAAGCAAGTATTTTAAGAAAGTCGTTTCCGGTGGCATAAAGACTGAGGAATTTACGCATGATTCCGCGCCGAATCCTTACCATTATCACGGCAATTTGTTGCTTTATTGTCAATTCTTAAATCAAGAACAATTCAAAATAGATTGGACAAAATATGTCAAATCATCATTTGAGCATTTCGGTATTCGTTGGGAAAAGCCAAAAACAAAAAGTAAATTATTGAATGTTTATTTGAAACGGGTTGTTGACCAGCGTGTTAATGAAGACCACAAAACACTAATCAGTGTTCAAAATTCCATCAAATATCTTTGTAAATATGTAACCAAAAGCCAGACTTGGGAAGAAATTCCGTTATCGGATTTGAAAGAAATTACTGAAAACCGTCGGTTCTGGAGAATGTTTGAAGTTTTCGGTTCGTGCCGTGAAACTGCCGAACCTTTAAGAAAGCTGAAAGCTGTTAAAACCGCTCCAAAACCTGTTGTCGTGGTCAATCCTCGCGCCGAAGTAATATCGTCATTATCAAACGGCAGGTTCTATGTTCATACACCGACAATAAATGCGACAAATCCGGCTTTCACTCCGTCGAATCCTTCACACGCTCCACCTAAAAAAGAGAAAAAAAAGAGTTGGTTCTACCGAATTTCAAACAATTTGATAACAAATGAGAAATATCGAAGCGAACTAATCAACAATTTCATCCACATTCGACAATTCCGAATCAAGCAACTACAGGCGTTATACCCGACTGCTAAGTTTCGCATGCTTGACGGTGCGGAATTTCACGGAAACGATTGCATTTGCGGTGCGTGTCCGCAAGGTTATTAAAATAAATCTTCGTTATCAGACGTGCCTAGACCTGAGCGCGTTTCGCGCTTCTTCCTTTCCCTTCTCTCAACTCGATTCTGCGAGCCTTGCGAGCGGAGGAATCTCTCAGGCGGATTCGAGAGTTTGGTTAAAACTAAAACCTTATCTTGAATAGTTTGATTCTCTTCGGGTGCGTATGTCGCTTGCGACGTTCGCACGAACCGAATTAAAACCGCCGAACTGAATAATAACTTTCGATAACAATCATTATCATAAGCTATTTTTATCTTTTGCTTACACATTGTTGCTAAATGTGTAACCTACTCTTAAAACAACTCGTTTATTGTCAAGTGTTTTATTTTGTTAGACTTAGAGGAAAAAAACTGCTAAACTTTTAATTATTGATTTGATGCGCTCCCGTATAGCTTCTTTATTCGGTCGAGCTATTCAAATTGATATTCGTGGCGGTTTCTTCGCTTGTGCCGACTTAACACAAGTCTCTTACCGTTTCGGATTCGTGCGGCGGTCGTTAGTGAGATTTTCAGCCGTCGCACTCAAACATTAACTTTTGTCGGTCATCCGTTGAGTTACTTAACCTCAGCCTGACGGATGCCCGGCAAACCGGGCGGCGGTTTGAACGAATTCAAAGACCGGGCAAACCGTCGTTAAAAAATTATGAGTTACGAATTAGAAAAAATAAACAAATCCATTGCCGAATGCCTGAGCGGTTCGGGCAACTATGACGATTTGAAACGGCTTCGCGCCGAAAAAGCCGAAGTCGAAGAAAAGGCATACTTCGATGCGGTTCAATCGTTAAAGGTTGAAATAGAGGCATTGGAAGCGCAAAGGCTGACTGATTACGCGACGGAAAAAGAATTGCAATCAAGTTTGGAAGCTGCGGCGTATGAAGTTGACCGTCAAGCTGCGGCTCTTCAAGAAGCGAGGGAATCTCACGGAACGTTAAACGGCTTAATTTTTCTGAAAAAAACTGCTTTGGATGTCAACCGTGAAGAAATCAGAGACAAAAAAGCAGAGTTAAACGACTTAATTAAAAATAAAATTACGGAGCAAATTTAATGACTACACAAGAAAGGCAGATAGCGAATGTGCAAAAAAGTTTAGACGCAATCGCTGATGAAATTGATACGAGTATCGCTGAAGAAGGTGAAGAAGATAACCAATATGCATTTTGTATGCGGTTAATGCATGCTCAAACGTCGGCATTGTTATACCTAATCAAAAGAGGGCAAAAGAATGTCGAGTATAAAAATAAAATAGGTGAATAATTATGACTAGAGAAATGATTCAAAAAATTACTGACGATTACGCAAGGACACTCACGACACGCAAGGCGAAAACCGACGAAACGGATACAAACGCCTTCGGGCAAGCCGAGCGGACGGAAACGGCTTTTAACGACATTAAACGTCTGACGGTTCGACATTCGGTAGCGGATTCAATAAAACGGTTTGTCTTGAAACGTAATATGGAAGCGCAAAAGAAAAAGGAAAAAGCGAAACAAAACAATATGTCATCCTCGCCTTTTTGGTTTTGATTTTATACTCAAATACTCACTGTTTTGTTACTCCCCAGCACCTTTTTAGTATCAAAACACTGATTTTAGTAGAGTTTTCCCCGCTCGCGTCAAAAGTAAAAACTGAAAATTCAATCGGCTTAAACTGCAAGGAAACGTAACAAAATGAAGGATTCTAGCGAATTATCATTAAAACAAGAAAAGTCAATTTTACTGCTTATTGCCGGTTTATCTTTGGATGCGGTCGCAAAAACTCTGAAAATCTCTTCCGTAACCTTATGGCGTTGGCAACAGCAAAGCGGTTATACGGCAAGATATAGACATTTGCGCCGTGTCCGGGTTGAACACTCTATTGCGGCGTTGCAATCGCTCACCAATGACGCTGTGGAGTGCTTACGCCGTAACTTGTCGAGCGGCAATCATCCGTCCGAAGTTCGCTCTGCTCTCGGAATTTTGACCAAATCTTTAGAAGCGGTTGACCTGATGGAAATGGAAACGAGAGTTTCAGAAGTGGAAAAGCGTCTTGAGATAAAATGAAAAAACACAGAATAGACAAAATACAAGAAATGTCCGGCGCATCGGTCGAGCTTTGCCCGCCGGACACTGACGAAGAATTTGCGGTGTTTATTGATGAACTTGTTGCTATCGGTGAAAAAGCTCAAAAAACCGGAATCACGTATCCCGAACAAACATTAAAAGAGATTTTAGAAGATTTCAAAAAACCTAAAACAACGATTGTTCAAACTTTTGATGGTCGGCGCATCTCAATTTGTGATGGTGTAATAACTGACATCGGTGTTACTGAAATTTTATCGGACGACTCGGAAGGGATTCCAAAAAACTTTACTAAACATATCGAAGGGATTCCAAAAAACTTTACTGCTTTTAATTCGAGCGAATTAGCTATTTTAGAAAAAATAAAAAATGCCGAATAATAAAAAGGATTTCTCCAACCGAACGTTTAACTGTAAAAAATGTCATATTGAAATTGGTTTAGAACGGTTTGAGCGGCAATGTTTAATAGTCGGTAAAATTGCGATATTCAATTTCGCGTCAATCGCTTGTCTGAACTGTGAATCAACAAACGTCTGGCAGTCGCCGAATTTACTCCGCGACAAAAACGAAAAAAAGCTTTGTCAGTATCCTGACAAAGTAACCGATTTGCCAAAAGCCGACAAAGCGGTTATCGGTAAATTAGGTAAAGGCATCTCACGAGGCACAAACGGCAGGTATCGCGCAAGAATTATTATTGACGGCGAAACAAAATATCTGGGACATTTTGTTTCAATCGAAGCCGCTTCAACTGCATACGAGAAAGCAAAGAAAAAATTTTCGGGTTCGCCGACTTAATCAATAACAGGCAATCAAAAAGCCGCTAGAAGCGATTCTAGCGGCTTTTGTTGTTAATCATTACACTGACTACAAAATTCTTCCCGTGCGCCGAGATACCAGCCTTCACGCTCCAAATTTTCTGCTGTGTCGTTTTCGTGTTCGCCGCATAAATCGCAAATTGCTGTTTTTGTTTTTTCGTTCATTTTCTTGTCGCTCCGTGATGTTTAATTTCTGACTACAAGATTTATTCTACCATTGGTTGAAACACTTGTCAACAACTATTTCATCATTTGGTAGAAAATAATTTACTTTTCTTTTACCAATGGTAGAAATTTATATTGACTTTGTTTTCATCACTCGGTAGAATCGTGAAATATGAATAAAGACGAATTAAAACAATATCGTGAAAGTATCGGCTTGACGCAAGGCGAACTGTCTAAAGCGTTAGGCGTGGCAAATAACACGGTTTCCCGATGGGAACTAGGTCAAAGGTCAATTCCCGAATTTCTACCATTGGCACTGGAAACAATCGAAAGGAATTTATCAAAGGTGAAAGACGAATCAACCGTTGGTAGTGTTGATAAGAAAACTAATTCAACCGTTGGTAGTTTCACATCTGATAACGAAACTTTAACTTTTGCCGATGTTGTTCAAAGGCTTGGTAAATCTGATTCGTCTGTGCGTCGGTATCTGCAAAAAGGACGGCTCAAAGGCGAGCAAATCAAAGGCGAATGGAAAATTTTAAGTAGTGATTTGTTGGAGTTTGAAAACTCGGAGTTTTATCGAAACCTGAAGTAAAGACTATTTTTTGTTATCTACTGATTTAATCTTTACCTTTCTAACAGATTAAATTATTGTGAAAAAAGAACTTGACAGGCTTTATCTTTAACCGTTATCTTCTTAACAGATATTTTTGATAACTGAAAATGGAAAGACACCGAATAGTAATCAGCTATTCGATGTCTCTACAAAACTTTTTACCGTTAGTGGCGGTAATGTTTGCTCCACGAAAAAGTCTAATCGACTTCCT
>MWWC01000016.1_pt1 | contig 14967 bp, 13 predicted proteins | sample 1047261 | NCBI WGS metagenome assembly MWWC01 (sample SAMN06349975, study PRJNA376086) | soil metagenome | isolation source: MS3-5 sample Antarctic (ecotone) soil | place: Antarctica | collected 2015-01-13 | reverse complement strand
GAAACAATCAAAATTGAAAAGGGAGATACTGTGATGCAAGCACTCACGCGGAATTGCTGTTGTCCGTCTAGGTTATGGTTTTTAATAGTCCGAGAAACCTGCTGTTGACCTAGATGAAAATTAAATTATTAAGAAGGGTACTAGCACAAGCTGCTGTACCCTTCTTTCGTTTTAACGATGCTTGGCTGCTTCGAGATAGTTGTTTACGAAGTATACGGATTCCATATTTGCTTGTACTCACAATGTAATTCTTCAGCCGGATTCCAAAAAAAGTTTGTTCTTACGGGTGGGAATACAATCCTGTGCTTTAGTTCTGCTGCTTGAAAATTCTTCCAGCCGGGTCTTTGTCCTGCGCCTTTTAAAGCTTTATCTGTTGTTTTATTGAACCACATATCTACTTCTTTCCAGCGTGTGCTGGTGGCGTGTTTATGTCTTTGATAGAAGTTTCTGTAGTGGTCATTAGCTATTTTTAATCGAAAATTTATTGAGGCGTCTCGGTGTAGGAGGTCTTGGGTTTCTCTCTTAAACTGCTCAATTGTGTGTGCTGCTATAGTGGCTCTTACTTCCTGCTTTATGTCGGTTTTGGTCTTTGTGCGAGTCGTAATCTTCTTTACTGATACTCGATATCCAAAGGTATCAATGGGCTGGTGGCGTAAATCTATCGTTTGATTTGGTGCTGTTCCTAGTGCAAGCCATTCGGGGCCGCGGCGTAGATATCTAAACTTTCCTCTGCCTTCGCGCTTCTGTTTTTCGCGTATGTCGGTGCTGTTTTTGAAGCCGAGCCTTCTATTTAGTTGTTGGTCATGGTCTAAGTACGCGATAGATTCGATAAGGCGTGCTGCAAGTTTGGCTCTTAATCCTTCAACTAAATATGTATTAAAAAGTTCTTCCGTGTTATCGAGTTGGATGTGTAAGTGCTCAAGTCCTGCTTGAAAATTCTCTAAAGTTGCGGGTGGAAGTGTGCCGGTGGCGGCGTGAAAATACTTGTTTGTGTTGTTAGTAAATCGGTAGAAGTTAGCCAAGATATCAAGCTCATCGTAGTTGTACCGGTATAGATGGGCGTGTAAATGTGTGATAGGTGCAAGTATTAAATCTGCTGTAAAAGCTCGGATAACGGGTTCGAGATAGCTTTCATTTTTAGATTTTTTGAAGTAATGAGCGGTTAGTTCTTGGGCATATTCTCTTAAAATCTCATTCTCGAAGTAGCTGGTTAGATTGCCTCTGCGGTTCAAAATTTCCTTTTGTACCTTACTTACTTTTGATTCAAGTGGTGATAATTCAATCATGTTGGGAAAGCTCCTAAAATCGGTCTTAAATATCTAAATGTGCAACATTTAGTCATCTTACTAAGGGGCTGCATATAAAATTGTACCTCTGAAAAAAAGTTCTTGCGCGGGGCTTGGTTTGTGAGTAAGTCTGGTATTAAGTCGAACCAAAAAAATATTCGACAACGATTCTTTGAAAACTAAAAAGATTTCTCAAACACTAATTTTTCGCGGTCATGTTTGCCAAAACATTAGCGGGGTGACTCCTGCTGTTTGCGTGAAAAGTTAGATGCTGGAGAGCCGGTTGCATTTACAAAGTGCCCGTCCGGTTCGGGAGGGGGTGTTGCAAGGTGAAAACTGAAGCGGCATCTACCTCATCGAACGCAACCTTTCGCTTCACTGCTTTTTTATAAAAAAAGTAATAAACGTGGCGCGGTTGATTTTGGGGTTGGTGCGCTTGGATAACAAGAATTGCATTGCAAGTTGCGGAGGGGAATTGATTCTATCAATTTACCTTTAGCTCATCTGGTGGCGGCAAGGGGCGAATTAAAGCCTTTGCCGTTATAGCAATCAGATTAAAGCCTTTGGGCGAGAGCTGGGTGGTGTGGTAAGCGAAAGCGAAGATTCGGTTAAAGATGTTTGGACTAGTAGGAAGAGCCGTTGCAGTCCGTATTCCGAAAGCCGTTTTAAGGTGCGCTGAAAAGTCGTCTTAAAAAGGTGAGCCGTTTGGCGAAGTTGTGTCCAAAGTCAGAGAATCTACCTAATACCATTCGTTAGTGCATCGCGGGTAAAAACCGCTAAGCTTTTTAAAAAAAGCTGATCTTGTGAATCGAGGATTCCTCTTATTCTTTTAGGTGTGGCAATCTAAAAAGAACGGGGAACAGAGGCTTAATAGTAAACCTATAATAGTGCTCAAACCTGCAAAGGTTTTTCGCGCGGATTAGTCATCTGCAAGAATGTAAAATAAGGCATGAATAACTAACTAGAAGAATCTGGTTAGGGGTCGAAGTAAGCTAGGTATAAGTTTGGGAAGTCTTTTAGTTTTTAAGTGGGAATTAGATTTTTACAAAATCAACCGTCCACGAATGTAGAAGGGTAGCGCACATTGCTGCCTACCCTTCTTACTTCAAGCTGTGCTTTTTAAGTGCGGCTGGCTTTGCGCTGCTCGTTATACCTATTAGTTGGGGTGCTTTCCTAAAAGTACACAATTCACTTTCTCCATATTTGACCTGTAATCGTTTTCTCGGTTGATATCCTTACCTTACTCTGTCCTGATTTTTTAAAGTCAAGAATGAGGTGGGTGTGAAGTGTGCGAATGCACTAGCCTGTGCTTTTAGGGTTTTAGTTATAATGGTGCTTATAGCGAAGGGGTGAAATTATGATCAGGCTGATTATTCCGAAAGACGGCGAAACGCTTTTAGATATTAATTATGAACACACGCGATCCTCTTATGGCTTGGGTGTTGTGATAGATGACGAGGGGGAAATTTTTAGCGGGGAAAATTTCCGTCTTATGCGCGATGTGTGGGGGGCGCGGATTGAAACTGATAGGGTGGAAGATGTTTGCCGCGCGCTCGGCGTGCCTGCGGGTGAGCCGGGGATTGTTAACAATAGCTAATCCGCTTACCCAGTCCTGATTTTTGATGGTGCATCCCGTAAAAGCGAAGTACCACGGCTGATTGCTTGAAAGTCAATGGCGCGCTGTTTTTTAGCGCGTCGCGTTAGCGATATACCATTTACTTTTAAGCTGCCGTGGTACGCTGGTCGGGGGATGCTTCTTTTACTTTGCTCTACGCAAATTGCTTTTGGCCCGTAGTTCGTGCTTTCGTGCTATGCCTTCTTCGCGTAGTCTTTTGATAGCTGCTTGGCAATACTCCGGGTTGTTATCTATCAATAAAGATTTTCTGTTTAGTGATAATGCTGCTATTCCTGTGGTCCCGCTCCCGCTAAAAGGATCGACTACTAAACCACTATCGGGGCAAAGTAGCTTGATAAAAAATAGTGGTAGGTCAACGGGAAATACTGCCGGGTGTCCTTTGTTCTTTCCGACTAGTGCCAAGCTCAAGACGTTTGACGGTAAAACGGTTTGCTTTCCTACCCATTTGGATATATCACGCCCGAATCCGCTATCGTTTACTGAGTTGTGCCTTGATAGATCATTTTCTCCAAGCTTCACTAACCTTGATTCTACCCAATCGCCTATCGGCTTTCTTACTGCATCGGCGTTGAAGTATGGGCGTTTGGATTTCGCTAAATGAAAACAATACTCCCATCCGTCGCGTAGTCGTGTGGGCCAATAGCCCGGCATTGGATTTGTCTTATGCCAAAGGTAATCATCTATTGAATGCCAGCCTCGTTCTTCTAGTGCTTCTATGGTGCGCCATACGTATCGGTGGCGAACTCCGTTTACTACTTTATCTTTAATGTTAAGAACTAAGCTGCCTGTCGGTTTTAGTGCTGTAAAAAATGATTCGTGAAATGTTAGAAACCACTCTACGAATTTATCCGGGTGTACGCCTTCATAATGTTTCTTTCTCGCGTCGGCGTATGGCGGCGAAGTAACGATTAAATCGACTTGCCCTTCGTAAGCTGCCAATGCTTCGCGTGCGTCTCCGCATATCACGGTGCAATCGGCATCTTCCTTACTCAACGTCAATTTCTGCGGCAGCATCATCTTTCTTTCCTCTTGCTGGTTGGGTGATGAACTTTTGAAACTTATCGGGGTCAATGCGTCCGGTGTTTGGGTCCACTAAATTTAGGTTCGTTAGTTCTGCTGCTAGTAAAACGGCGCAGGCTTCGCGTTGTGCTAAGGTGTGGAAAGGTAGATATTCTCCTACCTTTCCTAATGCCCTTTTGTAAACTTCTGTTGCCGGCAGTCCTGTGATGAATGGGAAGATAAAGCCTGGTGTCCATACTTCGCAATTTGGGGAGTATGGATATCCTTCTCTGTTGTGTTTAATGCCGCGTGCGTTTTCGTAAGATCGAATCTTCCCGCTTGGCGGTGTGGCTATGCAAATAACTCCGAGAAACGGTCGGGTCAAATTTTTATCTTCGCGTGCCATGTCTTCTATTCGGCTAATCATTCCCTTTACATCTTGCCCGCCTACTGTGTCGCCGCTTTTCTTCACGGACATGTATAGCCTTAGCCCTTTGGTAAAGCCGGGCGTGTGGATATCTGATTCGACGTCTCCTTCCCTTTTTCCGTCGAGGGTTGCGGGGAAACGGTAGCGCATTAGTTCAATGACCAAGTATTGATAGAAAACTCCTATCTTCATTCGCTGGCGTTGCATCTCGTGCGCTACGGCATCGAGTTCGAATATTTCTTCAACGCGGCACTGGCTTAAAAATGAAGGGCTTAAAACTGGGTCGCTTCTTTCGCGTAAATGCTTTACGCATAGCTTGACTAGTTCTTCAGGTGACTGCGGTAGTTTGGCTATATCGCCGCTCTTGGATAAAAGTGATCTCTCGAATGCTCGTTTTATTGCTGCGTCTAATTGGTTTTGGCTTAATGCTGCTTGGGGTTGTGGGAATAAAGAATCATCGGCTAGGTAGCTGTCCTTTCTTCTTGGATAGCCTTGTAGCGGGCTGCTTTTCCTTGTAGCCATCTTTCCAGATTGATTCTAATTCAAGATTGCGGAGCATCTATTCTCCATTTTATACATTAAAAATTCTGAACATAGCTATCTAAATCTGTTCGCTTAATTCTCCAAGCTCGACCTGATATTTGCGCCTTTAACTTCTTTTCCTCAATCGCGGCTCGTAATGTCTGGCGTGATAAACCCGTAAGTGCTGCTGCTTCGTGTAGCTTCAATAATGGTTTGCTCTCAATGGGTACGGTGGGTTTCTGCGGTGGTCGGAAAGCTTCAAGTATTGTTATTAGTCGATCATCGTTTTTAATGGCTAAAGCTTCTTGTGGAATTGTGGTTAAAGCTTGGCTGGCTGGTTTGTAGATAATGCTTCTCTGTTGTTCTAAATATCTGCGTAGTTCTTCGTCGTCGTAATCTGCCTCTGCTCCTGTTTTACTATTTTTATAAGCTACACTGATTTTCCCTTGTTGGCTTAATCTTTGAAGTGTTCGGGCTGATACTTTTAAGAGTTGGGCTGCTTCGGTCTTATTCATAGGATGGGCTTATATCATGTGGCTGTGGGGGGCGACAAGGGGCGTCGTGGGCGTTGGCGCGAGTTGTCCGGGGTTTGGGTAGGTCGGGGGCGTCACGTCGCGCCACGGGGCTGTCATGGGCTGGCGTGGGTATCTTTTGGGGGTGTGTTAAAAGGTAGCGCTATATCTTGTACAAAAGTCATTTGCGCGTTTTGCTTTTTGGGATTATGCTTTACGTAGGTTTTAGCTGTTCTTTTATAAATTGATAGTATAAAAGCGAAAACGCCACGAGGGTCCAATCTCGTAGCGTTCTCTAAAGTGACGAAACCGAATATGGCGGTTCGACCTCTGATTAGATTCTAGCAAATTTCCCTTCCTAATCAAATGTTCACTGCCAACTTTTTTGGCGGTGGTGGCATTTGAAAACAAATCTTGAATTAAAACTTAATAGTATAAAGCCGCATCGTGATGTTCGCGATGTCGCTAATTATCGCGTCCGGCGAAGCTTTCAGGTGGCTTCTCGTCTGCATTTGGCTGCTGCTGATAACAAAGCTGCTTTGGGCTGCGCTGATCGACTGCGTCTGTGTGGTTCTCCGTCTAATGTCTGTCTTGGTGAAGATTTGCATAATGAAGATGGGGAATGTTTCAACGGTCTGGTTACGCTCTGGCATTGTGGGCAAGTGATTTGTCCGAGCTGCTTATCTGAGCGCCGGCGTCGTATGCGGCGGCGTGTGCGTGAAGGTGTTTCGCGCGTTGTTCTTACTAAACAAGAGCGGTGGCGATTTCTCACTTTAACTGCTCCGACGCTTCCGGGTGTTTTTTTTGTTAAAAAGAATGAGGTTCTTAATTATGCTTTCTCGCTTTTACGCAAGCGTAAGTGGTGGTTGGATAATGTTCGTGCTGCTGTTAAGGGAATGGAGTTCACGCTCGGTGATGAAAAGCGGTTGGAACGTGAAGGGCGAGAATGGGATTTTAATGTTGATGGGTATCATTCGCATATTCATACGATGGTTGCGTCTGGATGGATATCGTGGAAAGTGTTGGGTGAAGAATGGACTTGGTGCTTAAAGAAAGCTCTGCGGAAATACCGGTATAGCGATGAAATAAAAACTTCTCACGGTCGGGCTATTGTGGATGTTCGGCTGGTGGTGGATAAGAAGCGTAACAAGTCGCGTAACACGATCACGCTGGACGGCGCAGTCGAAGAAGTTTGTAAATATATGACTAAAGCTGAAAGCTGGTTAAAGATTCCTGATGATCAGCTCGTTGAAGTGGCTTCGGTCGGTCGGTGGGGTCGTATGGTTGAGTTGCTAGGTGTTTGTCGTGCTCCGCGTCTTGTTGAAGCTGCTCCGCCTTCGGAAGATTCGGAAGTTGAAGATTTACCGGTAATTTTAAATGCATTGCATGAAGCTCGCGGTGATCTCGATGAAGCTGTTAATGAAGTTTATAGGGATGCGCTTGTCGAATTGGAAGCGGCGCGGGGAACATTATTTGAAACACAAGTGCGTGCGTCGGTGGCGAAGCGTTTGCGGCGCGAAGCGGCTACTTACATTTATACTCAGTGCTTAAATGACGGCGAATCTTCTTCTTCCTCTGGTGGTTTAGCCTTTAATCGTTCTCGTGGTGCGCCTCGTGAACGTGGTCCAAGCCTGCGGAAGCTTTGTTTAGAACTTCCAAGGGAAGAATGGTTAAAGATTTTGTATTTAAGGGTTTCTGCTGTGCAAACTTTTAGGCGTGCTCTACTTATCGGACGTTATCCGTGTGCTCGTTTTGAATCTTTGTCGGGTGAAAAGTTCGGTCATGGTTGGAATGAATAGTTTTTACACTAAATTAAAAGTTGGAGGATAAATTTATATTATGACGTTTGAAGAATTTGAAGATTTGCTTTATGCCGAGTGGGGTATCCCTACGGATAGTCTTGATTATAGACCTGGCGGTTTGCCTGAATCAGGAGGGAAAGAATGGGTTTATTCTATTTATTCGCGTAGTTGGTTTGATAATGAGTGTGATTGGGGTTTCAGTTACTGTGAAACACCTGAGCAGGCTCTTTCTGGTGGCTTCATGTGTAGGGTAAGTGAACGTGCTTTCGAGAAGTTAAAGGAATTGGGTAAGCTTTCTTTGGTACGACTTAGCTGCTTTCGAGAAGTTAGAGAATTTGAAGCGGTTGGGCGTTTGGAAAGTTTAAGTAAGGATTAAAGATTTTATATGCACTAGTAAATTGCTCGCGCAAGATTTTAAAAGTTTAGGTAAGCTGTAGGCCAAGGATTATTATGGAAAAGTATAAAGAAAAAACGCTGATGGAGTGGATGCAAAATATTGTAGCGATGGATGAATCTGCGTTAAAGGCTTATGGGTCTTGTGCTCATCTTACGGAAGATAATCGCGTTTTAACGGGTGGTGATGATTGGATGAAGAAAGAAAAAATATCTTGGATGAAAGATAGGATTCATACATTTAGTAAAAACATTGAAACGGAAGCGGATCAGCGGGCGGTTGAAGAAGCTAACGGTTTTGTTGAAAGATTTTACTTTGGCGATGAGGTTTGAATAAAAAAAGCCATTCGTGTTATCTGTGGACTGGCGTTTGCGTTGGGGCGTAGTGATAGTTAGAAACAATCAAAATTGAAAAGGGAGATACTGTGATGCAAGCACTCACGCGGAATTGCTGTTGTCCGTCTAGGTTATGGTTTTTAATAGTCCGAGAAACCTGCTGTTGACCTAGATGAAAATTAAATCATTAAGAAGGGTACTAGCACGAGCTGCTGTACCCTTCTTTCGTTTTAACGATGCTTGGCTGCTTCGAGATAGTTGTTTACGAAGTATACGGATTCCATATCTGCTTGTACTCACAATGTAATTCTTCAGGCGGATTCCAAAAGAAGTTTGTTCTTGTGGGTGGGAATACAATCTTATGTTTTAGCTCTGCTGCTTGAAAATTCTTCCAGCCGGGTCTTTGTCCTGCGCCTTTCAAAGCTTTATCTGTTGCTCGGTTAAACCACATATCAATTTCTTTCCATCGTGTGCTGGTGGCGTGTTTATATTGTTGGTAAAAATTTCGGTAATGGTCATTAGCTATTCTCAAGCGGAAATTTATTGAAGCGTCTCGGTATAAATGGTCGTGGGTTTCTTTCTTAAAGTATTCAATTCTGTATGGTGCTACTGTGGCTCTTACTTCCTGTTTAATGTTGGTCTTGCCGTTTTCGCGGGTCTTAATCTTCTTAATTGATATTCGATAATTGAAAGTTTCTAAAGCTTCATAGCGCAAGTCAATCGTTTGGTTTGGGGCTGTTCCGAGCGCGATCCACTCTGCGCCGCGTCTCGAATATCTAAATTTGCCTCTGCCTTCTCGTTTACTTTTTTCTCGAATGTCGGTGTTGTCCATAAAGCCGAGTCTTCGATTTAGTTGATTATCATGTTCTAAGTACGCGATAGATTCGATAAGGCGTGCTGCAAGTTTGGCTCTTAATCCTTCCACTAAATATGTATTAAAAAGTTCTTCGGTGTTGTCGAGTTGGATGTGTAGTCGATCAAGTCCTGCTTGAAAATTCTCTAAAGTTGCGGGTGGAAGTGTGCCGGTGGCGGCGTGAAAATACTTGTTTGTGTTGTTAGTAAATCGGTAGAAGTTGGCTAGGATATCAAGCTCATCGTAGTTATACCGGTATAGATGGGCGTGTAAATGTGTAAGGGGTGCAAGTATTAAGTCTGCTGTAAAAGCTCTGATTACGGGTTCGAGGTAGCTTTCATTTTTAGATTTTTTGAAGTAATGAGCGGTTAGTTCTTGGGCATATTCTCTTAAAATCTCATTCTCGAAGTAGCTGGTTAGGTTGCCTCTGCGGTTCAAAATTTCCTTTTGTACCTTACTTACTTTTGATTCAAGTGGTGATAATTCAATCATGTTGGAAAAGCTCCTAAAATCGGTCTTAAATATCTAAATGTGCAACATTTAGTCATCTTACTAAGGGGCTGCATATAAATTTTAACTCTAAAAAATAATTCTTGCTCCGGTAGTTAAAAGTTGCTACTCCTGTTAGTAAGCCGTCCTGAAATTTGAACATCGAACGGCTGCGATCTCTGAAAATTTAATTGCTTCTCAAACACTAATCTTTTGCGGTTCATGCTTTGCCAAAAGCATCGCGGGCTGACTCCTGCGGTTGTAGCGTGAAGGGTTAGGTGCTGGAGAGCCGGTTGCATCTATAAGGTGCCCGTCCGGTTCGGGGAGGGGTGTTGCAAGGCGTAAGCTGAAGCGGCATCTACTCCATCGAACGCAACCTTTCGCATCACATTACTTTGTTCGAAAAGTAAATAGTCGTGGCGCGGTTGATTCGGGTTGGTGCGCTTGGATAGGTTCAACGCATAGTGACTAAGTCTCAAGTGGGGATTCGTAAGAATCAACGCTTAGCTCCTGCGGTGGCTGCAAGAATGAAATCTAAAGTTCTTGCGGTTATAGCAATCGTAGTAAAGCCTCAACTAAGTTTGTGGCGAGAGCTGTTGGTGTGGTAAGCGAAAGCAAAGTTTCGTATAAAAGTGTCTAAGCTAGTAGGGTGAGCCGTTGCAGTCCGTAACCTTAAAGTCGAACTAAGCTGCGCTCCTTCGGGGTCGGTTTGGGGTGATGAGCCGTATGGCGAAGAAAATGCTTAGAGCCAGAGAAACTACCTAAAGCCAGCTGAACGTGCGTTCTAGTATAAAAGCTAGTTGATGAACTGAATCGAGGATTGATCTTACTTACTTGTGATGTGGCAATCTAAAGTAAGCGGTCAACAGAGGCTTCATAGTAAACCTAAAATATTGCTCAAACCTTAACGGGTTGTCTGCGCGGACTAGTCATCTGCAACGGCGTAAAATAAGGCAAGAATATCTCAACCTGAAAAAGTCGAGGGGTCGAAGGAAGCTAGGTACAAGTTTGGGAAAGCAATTTGATTTTCGTGGGGGATTAGATTTTAGAATCAACCGTCCACGAATGTAGAAGGGTAGCGCACTAGCTGCCTACCCTTTTTACTTCAAGCTGCGTTGTTCAAGTGCGGCTGGCTGTGCTCTGTCTATTAGTTGTGGTGCCTACGTAAAGGTATACAATTTGATTTCTCCATATTTGACCTGTAATCGATTTTTAGTGTGGGGCCCTTAGGTTTATATGTGGGTTGCCCTTCCCTCTTATAGCCCCTGTCTTTCAAGCTGCGCTTTCTAGCTTTAAGTTACATGCGACGGGAGTCTGGCGTGTCCGCATCTGCCCAAGCTTGATAACTGCTCAACGTCATCGCCGGGCGGCGTCAAGTTGATGAGGCTCGGTGTTTTATTCTCCTAACATTGTTTTAAGGCGTTCGTAGACTTCTTGTTTCTCGGCGCGGGATACTTTACGGAGGCGCGCGATGATGTCGCGTGCTTTCTCGGTTGCTGGCTGTACGTTTGATTTGCCTTGGTTGCATACCGAGCAAAGTGTTCGAAGATTACTTTTATCGTTACCGCCTTCAGGGTCTATGTGGTCAATGTGCATTCGTACTTTGCGCGTCGGGTTCGTCGGGTCTATGTCTCCCGGTCCCCTGCCGCACCATTGGCAGGTAAAGCCGTTGCGGGCTAATACCTCTGCGCGTGTTCTTGCTGATATGCCGTGTTCGAAGATTGGCAACCTATCCAGCGTTTCTATAATATATTCGCCGGGTTTTATGTCCGGCCGGTCGTGGTGTGATTTGATTTGGAGTCCTTCCTTCTCGCGTAGCTCTCTGATTCTTCTTTGATAGTCGCTTATACCTGCTACTTCCGCGATCTCACGTGTGGTTACAACTCTGCCGACATTTTGCTCGAAGAAGCTTCTAATTTTGCTGCGTGCGCTCATTTTGTGCGGCTCCGTTTGTGTTAGTTAGAAAGCTTTTAAGATTCTCTGTCAGTGCTTCTAGGTTTCGCATTCCGCATTGCCATATTACTAAAAACTTCCATCCTAAAGCTGTGAGCTGTTCTTGCGCTGCCGCGTCGCGTCTCATATTCCCGTCGATCTTTTTGTTCCAAAAGTCGGCGTTGCTGGTGGGGCGCGCGGAGCGTGGACAACCTTCGTGACCGTGCCAAAAGCAGCCGTGAACGAAGATAGCTTTTTTATATTTCGGTAGAACTATATCAGGCTTGCCGGGTAAGTCTCGCCGGTGGAGGCGAAAGCGATAGCCTAATCTGTGTAGTAAGCTTCTAACAATTTTTTCGGGTTTGGTGTCGCGCCCTTTAACGCGCGACATGTTTCTGCTTCTCTGTTCTGCTGTCAGTTTGTCAGCCACGTCGTTTGTTTCGCGCCTTTAACATTGCATTTACGCATTCGGCTACCTTCTGCGCCAGAAGTGGGGGGACGGCGTTGCCTATCTGCTTGGCAATCTCAATCTTGCTGCCGCAAAAATGAAAGCTGTCGGGGAATGTTTGGAGCCGTGCGGCTTCGCGGTGCGTGATTGGGCGGTGCTGTTCGGGATGGAGGTATCTCCCTTTTTCAGGCTTAAAGAACTCGGTGCGTATTGTGAACGCGGGGCGGTTCCACCATAGTCTGCCGAAGAGGTCTGTTCCGCCTGATGTTTTTTTGATCCAACAAGCCGGGGTGAGTTCTGGTGCGCGCCTCTGTAAATCGAAGCGGTTCATTCCTTCTTCTGGAATAGATTTATATCTTAAAAGGCTCTTAGCTGTGGGCGACCTTGTAAAGTGTATATCAAGTGGCGCTGGCTCTGTTTTGATTTCTGTTCCTGTAGGTTTAGGGAGATCGTTAATGGCGTCTCTTACTGTGCGCCACGGCTCTCGACCTGTTTTGTCTCCGTTGCCGTTGTTGGGGTTGTAATGGGTCTTTGCTGGCGGAAAGAAGTTCGCGGGGTCGGTGAATCTGCACGCGATTATAAACGCTCTTGTTCTTAGTTGCGGTACTCCGTAGTCTGCCGCGTGTAGCTTGGCCGCGGCTAAAGTGAAGCCTAATGCTTGTGCTGCTTCTGTGATTTGATGCTGTTCTTCTGAGCCTAATAGCTGCGGTACATTTTCCATTACGAAAATATCTGCTCCGCTGCGTTCTACTATCTCAAGGTATGGTTGCCATAATTGCTTGCGCGGATCGTCTGTGCGGTTCTTGTTAAGTAAACTGAATCCTTGGCAGGGTGGTCCGCCGATTATTACGTCGGCTGTTGGTATCTTTATTTTCTCGTCTTTAAGGAGATCAACTATGTCGCCTTCGGTGCAGTGGTTTCCGAAGTTGGCGTTGTAGGTCGCGGCTGCTGCTTTATTATCGTCGTTTGCCCAAACGCAACTAAAGCTTTCTCCAAAGGCTTGCTTAAAGCCAAGACTGAAACCTCCCGCGCCTGCAAACAAGTCTATGAATTGGGTCAACGTGTTCCTCCGTTAGAGTTTTTGGACATAGTTATTTAAGTCCTCTCTTTTGCATCTCCAGCCGCGTCCTAACTTTTGTGCTTTGAGTTTCTTCGCTTTGATTGCTTTGAGCAAGTGCGCCCGTGATAGTCCTGCTAAAGCTGCTGCTTCAAGGATTGATAAAGTTAGTTTGCTTTCGACTGGTACGGTGGGCTTCTTCGTCGGCTGTAGGGCTTCCAAAGCTGTGATTAGTCGCTCATCTCTAAGGGCTAGAGCTTCCGGTTGTATGGTGGCTAGTGCTTGGCTGGTTTGTGGTGCTTGGGTGGCTGGTTTATAGATAATGCTGCTCTGTTGTTCTAAATATCTGCGAAGTTCTTCTTCGTCGTAATCTGCCTCTGCTCCTGTTTTACTGTTTTTATAGGCTACTCCGATCTTTCCTTGTTGGCTTAATCTTTGAAGTGTTCGCGGTGAAACTTTTAAGAATTGGGCTGCTTCGGTCTTATTCATGGATTGGGCTTATAACATGCATTTGTGGGGGGCGACAAGGGGCGTCGTGGGCGTTGGCGCGAGTTGTCCGGGGTTTGGGTAGGTCGGGGGCGTCACGTCGCGCCACGGGGCTGTCATGGGCTGGCGTGGGGTATCTTTTGGGGGTATGTTAAAACTGGACTCGATATCTTGTGTGCAAGTCATTTGTATGTTTTACGTTTTTGGATTATTCTTTAGGTAAGTTCTGCTTAGGTCTTTTATAAATCCATACTATAAAAGCGAAAACGCCACGAGTTACTAGCTCATGGCGCTTTCTAAAGCTTCGAAACCGATGGTGGCGGTTCGGCTCTAACTGGGATTCTACTAAATTCGTTCCTTCCTATCAAGTGCCTGAACGCCAGAAATGGACGTGATGGGCATTTGAAAACAAATCTTGAATTAAAACTTAATAATATAAAGCTGCATCGTGATGTTAGCGATGTCGCCAATTATCGCGCCCGGCGAAGCCTTCAGGTGGCTTCTCGTCTGCAAGTCGCGGCTGTTGCGGCTGGTAACGTCGCTGCGATGGGCTGTGCGGATCGTCTACGTCTGTGTGGTTCTCCGTCTAATGTTTGGCGTGGTGAAGATTTGCATAATGAAGATGGCGAATGTTTCGACGGTGTGGGTACGCTCTGGCATTGTGGGCAGGTGATTTGTCCAAGCTGTCTTTGTGAGCGCCGGCGTCGTATGCGTCGTCGTGTGCGTGAAGGGCTTTCGCGTGTTGTGGCAAGTGGTGATAGTCGTTGGAAGTTTCTAACATTAACTTCTCCGAGTTTGCCGGGTGTGCCTCTCGTTAAAATGTGCGGCATCTTTAATCGTGCGTGGTCGCTGTTTCGTAAACGTGGCTGGTGGGTGGGCAGGATACGGGCTGCTGTCAAAGGAATGGAATTTACTTTAGGGGATGAAAAGAAGTTAAAGGCTCAAGGTAGGATGTGGAATTTTGAAACGGATGGTTACAACATTCATCTTCATGTGATGGTGTTGTCGGGCTGGATTCCTTGGAAGGAATTAGGCGAAGAGTGGACGGTATGTTTGAAGAAAGCTCTGGGTGAAGCTGGTTGTAGTGATGAAATAAATACTTCTCATGGTCGGGCTGTTGTCGATGTTCGATTGGTTGTAGATAAAAAACGTAATAAGTCGGGCAATACTATTACTGAAGCGGGGGCGGTCGAGGAGGTCTGCAAGTATTTGACTAAGGCTGAAAGCTGGTTAGAAGTTCCTGATTCTCAACTCGTTGAAGTGGCTAGTGTTGGGCGATGGGGTCGGATGATTGAATTGCTTGGTGAATGTCGTGCTCCGCGTCCTGTTGAAGCTGCTCCGCCTTCGGAAGATTCGGAAGTTGAAGATTTACCGGTAATTTTAAATACATTGCATGAAGCTCGCGGCGATCTCGATGAAGCTGTAAAGCAAGTCTATAAAGATTCGCTTGCTGAGTTGGAAGCTGCGCGGGGAACTTTATTTGAAAGGCAAGTGCTGGTCTCGGTGGCGAAGCGTCTGCGCCGCGAAGCGGCGGCTTACCTTGATACTCAGTGCTTAAATGACGGCGAATCTTCTTCTGTTTCTTCTGAAATAACCCTGAAGCGGTCTCGTGGTGCGCCTTGTGAACGCGGGCCTACGCTTCGGAAGCTGTGTTTGGAACTGCCAAGGGAAGAATGGTTAAAGATTTTGTATTTAAGGGTTTCTGCTGTGCAAACTTTTAGGCGTGCTCTACTTATCGGACGTTATCCGTGTGCTCGTTTTGAATCTTTGTCGGGTGAAAAGTTCGGTC
>MWWC01000015.1_pt1 | contig 15593 bp, 12 predicted proteins | sample 1047261 | NCBI WGS metagenome assembly MWWC01 (sample SAMN06349975, study PRJNA376086) | soil metagenome | isolation source: MS3-5 sample Antarctic (ecotone) soil | place: Antarctica | collected 2015-01-13 | reverse complement strand
AAGAACAAAAGGCGATTTTAGTTTATAACGGGTTGTCCGAAATTGAAGCCGAAACGCAAATAACCAAATTAGAGAATTTAAGAAACATCGTCATAGGTGTATGAATGAAAGGAGATAACAATATGAAAGACTGGAATGAAGAAGTCGAACGGCTTCAAATTGAAAAACGGAATGAAGAGAAGAATAAGCGGCTTGAATTATTATCGGACGAGATTAACGAATTGGCAGACTTAGAGACGCAATATGAAAACGCCGGACACGAGTTGGCGCGGTGTAAACAAACATTCACAGAGATTTCAGATAGGAATTCACCTGAGATTGAAGAAGCAACCTTAAAACTGAGTAAAATTAAAGCTGCGGTAAACGAAATTGATATTGATTGGAAGATGCAGGAATTAGTCAAAAACAACGCACAGTCGGCGGTTGTACGGCAACAACTGTCGGTAGATGATTTAGCCGCTCGGAAAGACACGGGTACTTTAGAATATGCCGAGTTTATGGCTGCTACCCAAAATCTTCGAGAGCTTGAACAAATCAGAGACACTGAGGAACAGAAATTGAAAGATGTAGCTGCTAGATATTATGAGCTTAAATCTATACCGGATTATGCCGTGCTTACCAACCGCATACGCGTATTGTCCGATGAAAAGTGGGAAGCTCACGAAAAATTTGCTCCCATTGAACGTGATATGAGACAGATGCAGCGTAGATTAACGTCGCTACGTTCGGTCATAGCAAAAGCTGAGGCTGGATAAGTTTATATAATGGATTTTTACCGTAAATTTACATTTGACGCAGTGTTTACAAGGGTTCGGAGTGTTGTTTGATGGTTGATTTCAATGATTTTTAGATTGCAATTCCGATAGAACCGTTTTGCCGTCCTTTACTTTTACCGACTTAATGATGACACAAGATGTAGTGAATTTTGTCAAACACAATATGTTGCGGTTTTTGCAGTGAGAATTGAGACAATGATTTTTAGGAAAAGCACAATTAGTTGTGGTTTATACCCGTAAAGCCTTAAAAATCAATTACATATAATGTATTATCGGATGCGCGGAAAAAGTAAAGGGACGGTTAAAAACATTAAAAGTCGGAAAGGCGGGACGGTAAACCCTTATTCTACATAGTTTACAGACGGGTATGGGTTACTCAAATAGTATTAAGTAGGTAACTCGGCATATGAAGGTTTTCAAATAATGGTTGAAACAGGCTGGCACAAAAAAAAGAATTAGGAGCAATTATTATGAGCAATACAAAAACAATTGAAAGCGAAACAAACATAGCGGATTTAACTGTCGATAGCAGATTGTTAAATGAAAAGGAAGGCGCAAAATTGCTTGGAGTGTCTGCCACGACACTTCGGCAGCGAATAAGGTATCGCGGTCTGGTGAGGTTCTATCGTGTAAACCGCCGAATCTTATATAAAGCTGGTGATTTATTAGATTACCTGGATAGATGTAAAGTCGAGCCAACAAATTAAAGAAATTAGTCGTCGCTTCTTTATTCTACCTGTGCGACGGCTGGCGGTTGGGTTGGGTTTTGAAAACCTTTTGTCCCTGCTCAACCGCCTACAAAATAAGCCGTGTTTGTCCATCACGGCTAGTGTCGGAGCGGGTTTATATACTTTGTCTCCTGCTTCGACATCTATGCCAGTAATGCGTGATTAATGTTGATAAATTCTCCGGTCACGCGTTACTGGTTTTTTACCGTCAAACTCAGTGTTAAATTTACCGTTTCCTGACGCTGTGTAGCCTTGTAACCGTCTTTTATTACAATAGGTTGACCAGCATACCTTTTATAAAAGAAACGTTGTCCTAGAGCCTTTAATTCAATGATGACATATCGCGCCTTGTCATATCACGGCATCAGTGTTATAAATTTGCTGACTATGAATAAACGACAAGCATCGAAAGAATTAAAAATTTCCGTTCGAAGTCTTCAAAGATTGGTTCAAAATAAAATTCTAACTGTAGTTTATCAGCGTGGTAGTTCCGGCAAACAAGAAGCGGTATTTGATGCCGAACAAATTGCTGAATATAAAAAAGAGAGAGACAAGCCGACTACCAAACTAATTAAACCGCCAATCAATGACAGAAACGTTTTGGCTCGAAACTTCACACTTGAATTTTTAGAAGTATTCAGAAATTCTTTAACCAATCAAAAGACGACAGTTCCAATTGCTGATAAGGTTTTATTGACTGTGAATGAATGCAGAGCTTTGAGCGGACTTTCAGAAAAGAGAATTATTGAAGCGATAAAGACGGGAAAATTAAAAGGGCAATTTATCGGAAAAGGTTGGAAAATAAAACGCAGTGATGTAAATCAATGGGTAGATGACTTATGATTTTATTATTCTTTGTGATTTTTATATTGTTGGTCGGGTTTATTCTGATGCTGATGTTATTCGGCGGTGTAATCTTGTTACTTAGAGAAAAACCAAAGCCGATTAAGAAAGCAGAAGCTCCAACAATTATTAACACATTTGTCAATCGTTAGGGTTTTAAGCCTTATAATATATGGCTTATATGAAGGTGAGAAATCAGTTTCCTTCCGCGATGGGTCGGCGAGTATCGCAAAACCTTGACAAGCGGAATGAGAACGAATCATTATCATTATAAATATGGAAATTTTACGCCGATAGGCAATGAAAAAAAGGAAGCCGAATTTTTGATTCAAACTTCCCTTCCGTTAAACTCAAAATGATTGAGCGGGTTGCACTTCTCATCATACGATATTTCATCCAGCGGAAGCAAGTTAAAAATCAAATGTCCGGTTTCTCTAAAGAATTCGGGGTTTTTTGTATTCGTAAATACATAAAATACCCGTCAAATTTTGGAGTAAATTATGGACAATACACAATCAGCACAAACATCACTAGCAATTGAAAGCCACGAAGTTGATTTAACTCAAACAACATCACCAGCACGGATATTTCAACCAACACTAGAACCTAAAGCGATTTCGTCAATTCTCGCAAGTATTGACTCGGTAGTTTCTGAACCGATTCAAGCGGACGAAACCGAAAATGAATCAAAAAATGAATTTGAGAAAATCGGCTTCACGTATGGCGAACTACTCGAATTAGAGTTACCGCCACGCGAAGAAATTATTTTTGGATTAGGACGCGGTGAAGTCGGGATGTTTAACGCGGTCAATAATGCCGGTAAGACAACAGTATTACGAAATTTGATGATAAGTCTCGGCATCGGCAAGCCGTTTTCGCCCTTTGGTAACTTCTCACTACCGAAGCGAGTTGCTTTTCTCGACTTTGAAGATACGCTTTCATTCCTTCGCAAAGATTTAAGCGTGATGCTTAGAAATTTCTCTGATTTAGAAAAATCACGCTTCAATGCTAACGCCTTACTGATTTGCGAATATACCGACGGACAAGGCGAAGATTTGAGTTTGTCGAGGCTCGAACATCTCTCCGTATTGACAGAAAACCTTATCAATTTCTCGCCTGATTTAGTCATTGTTGACACGATTTCCAGTGCGTTTCAGATTCGAGATGAAAACAATAACGCCGAAGTCAGACGATTTATAATGAGACCCTTGAAGCAACTAGCCAAAGACGTTAACGCGGCTGTTATTGCTACTCATCATATCGGTAAACCAAAAGGCGAAGAAGGTCAGACAAAAGAGGCGAGTTTTAGAGGACGCGGTGCATCAAGTTTCGCAGATATGGCGCGGCTTGTTCTGAATTTAGAGAAAAATAACATTGACCAGACCGTCTCTCTGATTTGTGCCAAAGTCAAAGGCGCGAGATTCACAGACTTAAAACTTAAACTTAATCAAGAAAGTCGTTGGTTTGAATCGCAGGGCGAATGCAGGGAAGTTACAAACTACTCCCTTTTGATTGAAATGTTCGCCGACGGTAAAGAGTATTCAACAAAGGAAATCGTTGACGAATTTGACGGGGTGATGTCGGTTAGAAATACAAAATCATATTTGAACAAAGCCGTCGAGAATGGCGAATTGAAAAAAGTCAGACACGGCATTTACCAAAGAGTCTCGGATTGGGAAAACGCCAAAGATTATTGAAAGTGCAGAAATGCAATCCCTATAGGGTTTGCACTATTGCACTTTCGGTTTTAGTCCGATGGTTATTGACCTAAACGCAAAAACAAGGCTTTTGCACTTTTGCACTATTGCACTTTCAAATTTATGAGTATCCAACTTGAAGAATACAACGGAACGCCACGACTTGAAAAATGGAGCGGCACAAAATCACGCTTCACTTGTCCGTCTTGTAATTCAAAAAACGACTTTACCCGATTTGTTGACGATGACGGGAAATATCTGCCCGACGATGTCGGCATTTGCAATCGAGCGTCAAAATGCGGCTATAGCTATACAGCGAAACAATTTTTCGCAAATAACCCACAATCAACAATAGGGTTAAAATTTGGTAGCGGTAAACGAAAAGGCATATCAAGGTATGGCTTTGCTACTAAAAGCCTTGCACAGGCGACGCAAACGCCGAAAACAGCCTATGATTTCATACCCGTTGAACATTTGAAGAAAACTATTGGCAATTATGAACAGAACGCCTTTGTTCATTTCCTGTTAAACCTTTTTCCCGATTGTATAGAAGAAATCCAAACGGTCTTGGAAATGTATTTTGTCGGGACATACCCTGACAATCACGGGTTTTATACCTGCTTTCCCTATATTGACCAATTTAACCGCATTTGCAGAGCGAAGTTAATCAGATTTAACTCTGAGACTGGAAAGCGGCTAAAAGGTAAATTCGATACTTCATCTTTGCCAGCAAAGCTCAAACTCAAAGAAGATTTTAACTATAACCAAGTATTCTTTGGTGAACATTTGTTGAATAAATACCCTAATAAACCAGTGGTTATCGTGGAAGCCGAAAAATCAACCTGCATCGCAAGCCTTTGTTTACCTGAGTTTGTTTGGCTCGGTAGTAATTCAAAGCAGTGGTTGAAAGCGGAAAGGCTTCAACGGCTTGATAAACGTCAAATCATTCTTTGTCCAGATGCAGACGGCTACCAATCGTGGGGGGCAATAGCCAAAGACGCGAGAAGATTAGGGTTGAATGTCAAAATGTGGGATTTGATAAAGACAGAAGCGACAGACGAACAGAAAAAAGATGGTTACGATATAGCCGACCATTTGATCGAAAAACAAAGCGAGATAAACACTCACAACCAAGCGGTTGACGCTCACAATCAATTGATTGACGCGAAAATCGCACGACTAGATAAGGAAATAACACCCGACTACGAACCAGATGAGCAAGACCTTTTAGATGCGCGTTTGGAACGTGAAGCAATTTTAGAATATGAAACGGCATCGGCATAGCAGAGTAAGAAACAAAGGAGAGAACACAATGACTGACTGGAATTTAACGGTTGAAAAATTAAGAAAAGATAAGCAAACAGAACAAAAGAGCAAACGTCTGGAACTTGTGGCTACTGAGCTTAAAGAGTTGGCAGATTTAGAGATTCAATACGAAAATGCGGGACAAGAATTAACGCGGTGTAAACAAACATTCACAGAGATTTCAGATAGGAATTCACCTGAGATTGAAGCAGCAACTCTAAAACTGAGTAAAATTAAAGCTGCAATAAACGAAATTGATATCGACTGGAAAATGCAGGAATTAGTCAAAAACAACGCACAGTCGGCGGTTATACGACAACAACTGTCGGTGGATGATTTAGCCGCTCGGAAAGATTTTGGGGCTTTGGAATATGCTGAGTTTATGGCTGCTAACCAAACCTTACGCGAGTTAGAACAAACTAGAGACACTGAAGAAAAGAAACTGAAGGGCGTAGCTGCCAGATATTATGAGCTCAAATCTATACCGGATTATGCCGTTCTTACCAACCGCATACGCGCATTGTCTGACGAGAAATGGAACGCCCACGACAAAATTGCTCCCGTCGAGCGTGATATGAGACAGATGCAGCGTAGATTAACGTCTCTACGTTCGGTCATAGCAAAAGCTGAGGCTGCTTAAAATTATACAACGGGCGTTGACCTGAGAATTACATTTGACGCAGTGTTTACAAGGGTTCGGAGTGTTGTTTGATGGTTGATTTCAATGGTTTTTTGGACAACACTTCTATATGGTTGATTTATTTAATTATCTGTAAATTGGTAAAAGTAAAGGACGGGGTATGATAAACATTGTTGTAAAGCTGTCTATAAACTACATTATCATAAGCTTTATAACAAGTTTTAACACAGGTTTTAGGTAACGGTAGAAACATTGAAAAGACGGAAAGGCGAGACGGTAAACCCTTATTCTACATAGTTTACAGACGGGTATGGGTTACTCAAATAGTATTAAGCAGGTATGTCGGCATAGGAAGATTTTCAAATAATGGTTGAAACAGGCTGGCACAAAAAAAGAATTTGGGAGTTTTTATGAATAAAGCAAAAGAAATAAACATTGAAGAAATTATGACCGACAAAAATAAAATGGTAACAGAACAAATTGCAAGCCAAATTATTGGCATCCCTTACCAGTCTCTGAAGCGGTCAATACGGTGGAAGAATAAAATAACTTTCTTCAAGTTGAACGGAAGAATCTCATACCGCGTCCAAGACCTGATTGATTTTATGGAACGCGCTAAGACTCCGGCAAAACAAGAATAGCCATCGCTTTTATATTCCCTGTGCGATGGCAAGCGGTCGAGTGAAGTTATACTTTTGTCTTCACTTGACCGCTAAAACTAAAAGTCGAGTTCCTGTCCAGACTCGGCTAGTCAGTATGACCGAATTCTGTTGATAATATCTCCAATCGGTCATACTGGCTTTTTTACCGTCAAACTCAGTGTTAAATTTACCGTTTCCTGACGCTGTGCGGCTCTGTAACCGTCTTTTATTACAATAGGTTGACCAGCATACCCTTTTTTCAAACAAGGCGGCTACAGAGCCTGTAATAAACGAATCGCGCCAAAAACCGACAATAGGGACATTTCGCTTGTCTTTATTCTCATATTTTGATATTCTTTTGAACGGCGACAAAATAAGACAGACAATGCAGACAATATAGAAAAATGAGAAAAAGTGAATCGGCGAAGTTTCTCGACATCTCGGAAAAGACGCTCGAACGTCTGGTTAAAAACGGTGAAATATCCTCACGACTAGAAAAGGGCAAAACACGCGACGTTGTGATTTTTGACGAAAAAGAGTTAGAAGCCTATAAGGAAAGGCGCGAATCGGCTAAATATCGTCCGGCTTTTTCACCCGTTCAAAACTCGGCTGCATTAACTACGACAAAAGCAGACAATTTAGACAGACTTTCATTTACTCCAATGATTACGGCTTTAGAATCACTTGCCGATGCACAAAAAATGGTTTTCTTACAGAATAAACCGATGTTAAATCTGAGTGATTCTGCTTTGGTTAGCGGTTTGTCCGTAACATTTTTGGAAAAAGCTGTGAAAGATGGGCGGTTGAAAACCTTCACGGGGTTAAGAGGTTCTAAAGTAATTCGGCGGGTGGATTTGGAAACACTGATAAGCGAGTTGTAAGTATGGAACTTTTAGTTTTTATCGTGGTGATTTTGATTTTGGGCGCGGTGTTGCTAATGCTATTGATTGGCGGTGTAATTACCCTGTTTAGCGAAGGACAAATTGCTAAAAAATTGGAGCAACCTGAGATTACCATCGTTAATCAGTTTGAAAACGCAGTGCCGGAAAGGTCGGATGTCATTAGGTAATGCAACCTGCCAGCCTTATATTTAAAGGGTTAAAAACGGTTTTTACGATAGTTTCCTTTAATCGCACTAAGCAGAGACAGCTTCGAGCTTGCTATGTAGGTTTTATTCGGTCACACTGTAAACAGATAAGAAATTTTTTGATATTTTCAGCAATAAAAAAGGTCGCGCTTGTTTCAAAAGCAACGACCCTTAGTAACTCAAAAATAATTGAGCGGTTGGTTACTCTCAATATACAAAGTTTCTCAGGGGAAAGCAAGTTACATTTGGAACGCTCGGCTTTTACAAACAAAAGTCGGGCGTTTTTACGTCCCGCTTTCACATTAGGAGAAAATTTTGTATGGACAACACACAAACATCACTAGCAATTGAAAGTTACGAAGTTGATTTAACTCAAACAACATCACCAGCACGAATCTTTCAGCCAGCACTAGAACCGCAACCAACTTTAGAACCTGGAGCGATTTCGTCAATTCTCGCAAGTATTGACTCGGTAGTTTCTGAAACAATTCAAGCTGACGAAACCGAAAATGAATCAAAAAATGAATTTGAGAAAATCGGCTTCACGTATGGCGAACTACTCGAATTAGAGTTACCGCCACGCGAAGAAATTATTTTTGGATTAGGACGCGGTGAAGTGGGTATGTTTAACGCGGTCAATAATGCCGGTAAAACAACAGTATTACGAAATTTGATGATAAGTCTCGGCATCGGCAAGCCGTTTTCGCCTTTTGGTAACTTCTCACTACCGAAGCGAGTTGCTTTTCTCGACTTTGAAGATACGCTTTCATTCCTTCGCAAAGATTTAAGCGTGATGCTCAGAAATTTCTCTGATTTAGAAAAATCACGCTTCAATGCTAACGCCCTACTGATTTGCGAATATACCGACGGGCAAGGCGAAGATTTAAGTTTGTCGAGGCTCGAACATCTCTCCGTATTGACAGAAAACCTTAATAATTTCGCGCCTGATTTAATCATTGTTGACACGATTTCCAGTGCGTTTCAGATTCGAGATGAAAACAATAACGCCGAAGTCAGACGATTTATAATGAGACCATTGAAACAACTAGCCAAAGACGTTAACGCGGCTGTCATTGCTACTCATCATATCGGTAAACCAAAAGGCGAAGACGGTCAGACAAAAGAAGCGAGTTTTAGAGGACGCGGTGCTTCGAGTTTCGCAGATATGGCGCGGCTTGTTCTGAATTTAGAGAAAAATAACATTGACCAGACCGTCTCTCTGATTTGTGCCAAAGTCAAAGGCGCGAGATTCACAGACTTAAAACTTAAACTTAATCAAGAAAGTCGTTGGTTTGAATCGCAGGGCGAATGCAGGGAAGTTACAAACTACTCCCTTTTGATTGAAATGTTCGCCGACGGTAAAGAGTATTCAACAAAGGAAATCGTTGACGAATTTGACGGGGTGATGTCGGTTAGAAATACAAAATCATATTTGAACAAAGCCGTCGAGAATGGCGAATTGAAAAAAGTCAGACACGGCATTTACCAAAGAGTCTCGGATTGGGAAAACGCCAAAGATTATTGAAAGTGCAGAAATGCAATCCCTATAGGGTTTGCACTATTGCACTTTCGGTTTTAGTCCGATGGTTATTGACCTAAACGCAAAAACAAGGCTTTTGCACTTTTGCACTATTGCACTTTCAAATTTATGAGTATCCAACTTGAAGAATACAACGGAACGCCACGACTTGAAAAATGGAGCGGCACAAAATCACGCTTCACTTGTCCGTCTTGTAATTCAAAAAACGACTTTACCCGATTTGTTGACGATGACGGGAAATATCTGCCCGACGATGTCGGCATTTGCAATCGAGCGTCAAAATGCGGCTATAGCTATACAGCGAAACAATTTTTCGCAAATAACCCACAATCAACAATAGGGTTAAAATTTGGTAGCGGTAAACGAAAAGGCATATCAAGGTATGGCTTTGCTACTAAAAGCCTTGCACAGGCGACGCAAACGCCGAAAACAGCCTATGATTTCATACCCGTTGAACATTTGAAGAAAACTATTGGCAATTATGAACAGAACGCCTTTGTTCATTTCCTGTTAAACCTTTTTCCCGATTGTATAGAAGAAATCCAAACGGTCTTGGAAATGTATTTTGTCGGGACATACCCTGACAATCACGGGTTTTATACCTGCTTTCCCTATATTGACCAATTTAACCGCATTTGCAGAGCGAAGTTAATCAGATTTAACTCTGAGACTGGAAAGCGGCTAAAAGGTAAATTCGATACTTCATCTTTGCCAGCAAAGCTCAAACTCAAAGAAGATTTTAACTATAACCAAGTATTCTTTGGTGAACATTTGTTGAATAAATACCCTAATAAACCAGTGGTTATCGTGGAAGCCGAAAAATCAACCTGCATCGCAAGCCTTTGTTTACCTGAGTTTGTTTGGCTCGGTAGTAATTCAAAGCAGTGGTTGAAAGCGGAAAGGCTTCAACGGCTTGATAAACGTCAAATCATTCTTTGTCCAGATGCAGACGGCTACCAATCGTGGGGGGCAATAGCCAAAGACGCGAGAAGATTAGGGTTGAATGTCAAAATGTGGGATTTGATAAAGACAGAAGCGACAGACGAACAGAAAAAAGATGGTTACGATATAGCCGACCATTTGATCGAAAAACAAAGCGAGATAAACACTCACAACCAAGCGGTTGACGCTCACAATCAATTGATTGACGCGAAAATCGCACGACTAGATAAGGAAATAACACCCGACTACGAACCAGATGAGCAAGACCTTTTAGATGCGCGTTTGGAACGTGAAGCGATACAGGAATATGAAACGGCATCGGCATAGCAGAATAAGAAACAATGGAGAGAACACAATGACAGACTGGAATTTAAGGGTTGCAACCCTGAAAAAAGAGAAAGAAACAGAAGCAAAAACCAAACGGCTTGAATTGGTAGCTGACGAGATTAACGAATTGGCAGATTTAGAGATTCAATATGAAAACGCCGGACACGAGTTGACGCGGTGTAAACAAACATTCACAGAGATTTCAGATAGGAATTCACCTGAGATTGAAGCAGCAACTCTAAAACTGAGTAAAATTAAATCTGAAATAAACGAAATTGACGTGGATTGGAAAATGCAGGAATTGGTCAAAAACAATGCACAATCGGCGGTTATACGACAACAACTTATGGTGGATGATTTAGCCGCTCGGAAAGATTTTGGGGCTTTGGAATATGCTGAGTTTATGGCTGCTACCCAAAATTTGCGGGAGCTTGAACAAAGTAGAGACGTTGAAGAACAGAAATTAAAGGACGTAGCTGCTAGATATTATGAGCTCAAATCGATACCGGATTACGCAATCCTTACCAACCGAATCCGCGCATTGTCTGACGAGAAATGGGACGCTCACGACAAAATCGCACCCGTCGAGCGTGATATGAGACAAATGCAGCGTAGATTAGCGTCTCTACGTTCGGTCATAGCTAAAGCTGAGGCTGTTTAGGTTTATATAACGTATGTTTACCGTAAATTTACATTTGACGCAGTGTTTACAAGGGTTCGGAGTGTTGTTTGATGGTTGATTTCAATAAATTTTAGATTGCAATTCCGTTTGCTTCGTTTTAGCCTGATTGACTTTCTCTTTTCTTTTGATAATTCAGATTATCATACGCTATACAACAAGGTTTAACACGGGCTTTAGGCAACGGTAGAAACATTGAAAATACGGAAAGGCGAAACGGTAAAGTCTTATTCCGCAACATTTGCACAGGGGTCATACCCTTTCAAACGGTAGATAGTAGGTATGTCGGTTTATGAAAAAATCCGGCGCGATAAAAAAAGGATTAGGAGCAATTATGAAAGATACAAAAACAATAGAAAACGAAACGAATATAACGGATTTGATGACGGACAAAAATAGACTTTTATCCGAACGCCAAACAGCAAAGATATTAAATGTGTCCTTCGAGACATTAAGACAGTCAATCCGTTCCAAAGGAAAAATTCAGTATTACAAAATCAACTCTAAAGTTATGTTTAGGGTAAATGATATTTTAGACTATTTGGACAGATGTAAGGTTGAGCCAAAAAATTAAAAGGATTAGTCGTCGCTTCTTTATTCTACCTGTGCGACGGCTGGCGGTTGGGTTGGGTTTTGAAAACCTTTTGTCCCTGCTCAACCGCCTACAAAATAAGCCGTGTTTGTCCATCACGGCTAGTGTCGGAGCGGGTTTATATACTTTGTCTCCTGCTTCGACATCTATGCCAGTAATGCGTGATTAATGTTGATAAATTCTCCGGTCACGCGTTACTGGTTTTTTACCGTCAAACTCAGTGTTAAATTTACCGTTTCCTGACGCTGTGTAGCCTTGTAACCGTCTTTTATTACAATAGGTTGACCAGCATACCTTTTATAAAAGAAACGTTGTCCTAGAGCCTTTAATTCAATGATGACATATCGCGCCTTGTCATATCACGGCATCAGTGTTATAAATTTGCTGACTATGAATAAACGACAAGCATCGAAAGAATTAAAAATTTCCGTTCGAAGTCTTCAAAGATTGGTTCAAAATAAAATTCTAACTGTAGTTTATCAGCGTGGTAGTTCCGGCAAACAAGAAGCGGTATTTGATGCCGAACAAATTGCTGAATATAAAAAAGAGAGAGACAAGCCGACTACCAAACTAATTAAACCGCCAATCAATGACAGAAACGTTTTGGCTCGAAACTTCACACTTGAATTTTTAGAAGTATTCAGAAATTCTTTAACCAATCAAAAGACGACAGTTCCAATTGCTGATAAGGTTTTATTGACTGTGAATGAATGCAGAGCTTTGAGCGGACTTTCAGAAAAGAGAATTATTGAAGCGATAAAGACGGGAAAATTAAAAGGGCAATTTATCGGAAAAGGTTGGAAAATAAAACGCAGTGATGTAAATCAATGGGTAGATGACTTATGATTTTATTATTCTTTGTGATTTTTATATTGTTGGTCGGGTTTATTCTGATGCTGATGTTATTCGGCGGTGTAATCTTGTTACTTAGAGAAAAACCAAAGCCGATTAAGAAAGCAGAAGCTCCAACAATTATTAACACATTTGTCAATCGTTAGGGTTTTAAGCCTTATAATATATGGCTTATATGAAGGTGAGAAATCAGTTTCCTTCCGCGATGGGTCGGCGAGTATCGCAAAACCTTGACAAGCGGAATGAGAACGAATCATTATCATTATAAATATGGAAATTTTACGCCGATAGGCAATGAAAAAAAGGAAGCCGAATTTTTGATTCAAACTTCCCTTCCGTTAAACTCAAAATGATTGAGCGGGTTGCACTTCTCATCATACGATATTTCATCCAGCGGAAGCAAGTTAAAAATCAAATGTCCGGTTTCTCTAAAGAATTCGGGGTTTTTTGTATTCGTAAATACATAAAATACCCGTCAAATTTTGGAGTAAATTATGGACAATACACAATCAGCACAAACATCACTAGCAATTGAAAGCCACGAAGTTGATTTAACTCAAACAACATCACCAGCACGGATATTTCAACCAACACTAGAACCTAAAGCGATTTCGTCAATTCTCGCAAGTATTGACTCGGTAGTTTCTGAACCGATTCAAGCGGACGAAACCGAAAATGAATCAAAAAATGAATTTGAGAAAATCGGCTTCACGTATGGCGAACTACTCGAATTAGAGTTACCGCCACGCGAAGAAATTATTTTTGGATTAGGACGCGGTGAAGTCGGGATGTTTAACGCGGTCAATAATGCCGGTAAGACAACAGTATTACGAAATTTGATGATAAGTCTCGGCATCGGCAAGCCGTTTTCGCCCTTTGGTAACTTCTCACTACCGAAGCGAGTTGCTTTTCTCGACTTTGAAGATACGCTTTCATTCCTTCGCAAAGATTTAAGCGTGATGCTTAGAAATTTCTCTGATTTAGAAAAATCACGCTTCAATGCTAACGCCTTACTGATTTGCGAATATACCGACGGACAAGGCGAAGATTTGAGTTTGTCGAGGCTCGAACATCTCTCCGTATTGACAGAAAACCTTATCAATTTCTCGCCTGATTTAGTCATTGTTGACACGATTTCCAGTGCGTTTCAGATTCGAGATGAAAACAATAACGCCGAAGTCAGACGATTTATAATGAGACCCTTGAAGCAACTAGCCAAAGACGTTAACGCGGCTGTTATTGCTACTCATCATATCGGTAAACCAAAAGGCGAAGAAGGTCAGACAAAAGAGGCGAGTTTTAGAGGACGCGGTGCATCAAGTTTCGCAGATATGGCGCGGCTTGTTCTGAATTTAGAGAAAAATAACATTGACCAGACCGTCTCTCTGATTTGTGCCAAAGTCAAAGGCGCGAGATTCACAGACTTAAAACTTAAACTTAATCAAGAAAGTCGTTGGTTTGAATCGCAGGGCGAATGCAGGGAAGTTACAAACTACTCCCTTTTGATTGAAATGTTCGCCGACGGTAAAGAGTATTCAACAAAGGAAATCGTTGACGAATTTGACGGGGTGATGTCGGTTAGAAATACAAAATCATATTTGAACAAAGCCGTCGAGAATGGCGAATTGAAAAAAGTCAGACACGGCATTTACCAAAGAGTCTCGGATTGGGAAAACGCCAAAGATTATTGAAAGTGCAGAAATGCAATCCCTATAGGGTTTGCACTATTGCACTTTCGGTTTTAGTCCGATGGTTATTGACCTAAACGCAAAAACAAGGCTTTTGCACTTTTGCACTATTGCACTTTCAAATTTATGAGTATCCAACTTGAAGAATACAACGGAACGCCACGACTTGAAAAATGGAGCGGCACAAAATCACGCTTCACTTGTCCGTCTTGTAATTCAAAAAACGACTTTACCCGATTTGTTGACGATGACGGGAAATATCTGCCCGACGATGTCGGCATTTGCAATCGAGCGTCAAAATGCGGCTATAGCTATACAGCGAAACAATTTTTCGCAAATAACCCACAATCAACAATAGGGTTAAAATTTGGTAGCGGTAAACGAAAAGGCATATCAAGGTATGGCTTTGCTACTAAAAGCCTTGCACAGGCGACGCAAACGCCGAAAACAGCCTATGATTTCATACCCGTTGAACATTTGAAGAAAACTATTGGCAATTATGAACAGAACGCCTTTGTTCATTTCCTGTTAAACCTTTTTCCCGATTGTATAGAAGAAATCCAAACGGTCTTGGAAATGTATTTTGTCGGGACATACCCTGACAATCACGGGTTTTATACCTGCTTTCCCTATATTGACCAATTTAACCGCATTTGCAGAGCGAAGTTAATCAGATTTAACTCTGAGACTGGAAAGCGGCTAAAAGGTAAATTCGATACTTCATCTTTGCCAGCAAAGCTCAAACTCAAAGAAGATTTTAACTATAACCAAGTATTCTTTGGTGAACATTTGTTGAATAAATACCCTAATAAACCAGTGGTTATCGTGGAAGCCGAAAAATCAACCTGCATCGCAAGCCTTTGTTTACCTGAGTTTGTTTGGCTCGGTAGTAATTCAAAGCAGTGGTTGAAAGCGGAAAGGCTTCAACGGCTTGATAAACGTCAAATCATTCTTTGTCCAGATGCAGACGGCTACCAATCGTGGGGGGCAATAGCCAAAGACGCGAGAAGATTAGGGTTGAATGTCAAAATGTGGGATTTGATAAAGACAGAAGCGACAGACGAACAGAAAAAAGATGGTTACGATATAGCCGACCATTTGATCGAAAAACAAAGCGAGATAAACACTCACAACCAAGCGGTTGACGCTCACAATCAATTGATTGACGCGAAAATCGCACGACTAGATAAGGAAATAACACCCGACTACGAACCAGATGAGCAAGACCTTTTAGATGCGCGTTTGGAACGTGAAGC
>MWWC01000014.1_pt1 | contig 15787 bp, 11 predicted proteins | sample 1047261 | NCBI WGS metagenome assembly MWWC01 (sample SAMN06349975, study PRJNA376086) | soil metagenome | isolation source: MS3-5 sample Antarctic (ecotone) soil | place: Antarctica | collected 2015-01-13 | reverse complement strand
AACGCGGAGCTGGCCCGGCAGCTCGCCGCGGCCAACGAGCGGGCCAGCAAGGCGGCCAGCATCGCGCAGGACAGCGCCGGGGCCAAAGACCGGGAAAAGACCCTTGCCCGGCAGTTGGCGAGCGTAGAGGGCACGAAAACGAAAGAAATCGGGCGTAGGGAATCGTTCGAGGGAGGATTCAAGCGGGCAGCCGTGCTTGCAGTCCAAGGCGAGACGTTGCCGGCGAAAGTGCTGGAGTACGGCCAGCAAATTCGCTCCAGTATGCAGGCGGAGGCCGAAAAACACGTCCAGCAGGCCCTAAAGGCCCCTATTCGCCAAGCCGGGGACCTAACCGAGCAACTAAAAAAGCTCCCAGGGTACACCTACCGGGAGGACGCAACTACCAAACAGGGCGAATTGCGCCACACGGCCACCGGCAGTCGGTTCGAACTGGCTGAGCTTAAGCCGGGCGGGGTGCCGATGAAGGAAGCCTACGACCAGGCAGTGCAGCGCACTGCGCAACGCGACCAGGAGCACAGCAAAGGGCAAAGCCGGGGAGGGGGAGGCGTGAGCATGGGAGGGTAAGAAATACCCCTTTTTAAGAGCTAAGAAGGGAAAAATGGATAAAATATTAGTAATAAGTAAGTTATCCAAAAAAAAAGTTCAAGGTTCCTGAACTGAGAGTTCAAGGTATGAAAACTATTTGTTCAAGTTTTATGCTCAAAATTTGAACTACACGTCTAAAACGACTGACTTTATAGTTTATATTTGTGGCTCATAAAATGAACTCCTAGTATGGAAAAAGTGGAAAAAGCTGGAAAACTTACTTCTTTTCCAGTACATCAAAGCAACCCGTATTTGACCTCCCTAGTGGTTCCTACTCGGAACAAAGTGGTGCAGGTAGGCAACCCCAAGGAGTTCGCGATGGTGAACACTGACACAGGGGAAGAGCATAGTATGCTCATTGGCACAAAGCATGTAGTTGATAAAGAAGAATTTAGAAAGATTTTCAAGGGCAACATCAAGACTTTGTTTTGCCTGAGCAGTGCCGGAATCAAGGCTTTTGGATACTTTCTGGATGCCCTACATGTGTCCAAAGACCAAGTGCTTTTTGACTTAGAAGACTGTATGAAATTTACAGGTTATACTAGCAAAGCATCTATCTACAGTGGTGTAAGTGAGCTACTTAAAAATAATTTTTTAGCTCGTACTCACAAGGCGTATACCTTCTTCATTAACCCGGCCATTTTCTTCAATGGTAGTCGGCTAGTAATGGTAAATGAGTATGTGGTGCAGCAGGACAAGAAAACGCCTCTCCCTAAGCCCCAGCTAGACCTTTTTGAGCAAACTAACGTCCCAAATGGTGCTGATAAAGGGGCAATTGGAGAAGAATAGTACCCTTACTTTTACCACAAACTCCAAAGCCCCATTTTAATGCAAGACATTGCCGGAACTCTACTCTTAATAGGCCTACTTTTCCTAGTAATTGGCCTTATTAGCCCCAAAAAGAGCCTTTTTTGGATGAAAGAAAACCCAACCCGAAAGAAATCAGCTCTAATTTATGGGGGAGTAGTTGTGCTCTCATTTATCCTATTTGGCACCACCGTAGACGCAAAAAAGGCCCAGGACCAAGACACAGCCAGTGCAGCGCCTAACGGAGCAACTACTACCGAAAAGACCGAGGAACCAGCAGAAAAGGCCCTAACCGAAGAGGATAAAAAGCGCATGACAGCTGAGTACGAAGCCAAATACAAAGCCCAGGCCGAGGAAGAAGCAAAGGAACGTGCAGCTCAGACCGTCAAAGCAAGCCAGCTCAAGAGCATGTATGCAGACAATGAGGTGAAGGCAGATAAGCTGTTCAAGGGCAACACATTTTATGTCACTGGCACTATTACCGACATCTCCAAGGACATTATGGACGACATTTTCGTGACCCTTGATGGGGACGACTCACTACGTGGAGTTAGGTGCTATTTCGATAACGAAGACATAGCAGCCGACTTCACCAAAGGCCAGCGGGTGACCTTCAAAGGGAGGGGCGATGGCTATGTAATGTTGGACGTGATGATGAAAGACTGCACACTAGTAGTCGATTAATTAGGGGCAGTAGGGAAGAGAAATAGGCCCAACAACAGGCAAAAAATAAAACTGTCAAGAAAACTGTCACCAGATGACAGTTTTCTTGACAGTTTTATTTTTGCCCTAAAATCTAATCGTGGAGGTCGTTCTGAGGCGGCTAGCCGAAGTAGCACCAGCCCCGATTTATTAGGTGTCCAGGATGGGACGTGGCTGGTGCCGCTACGCTAGCCGCTTCGCACCGACCACCCCGATTGCTTTTAGAATTTTGTATTTTCGCCCTATGATAGTTCAGTGCCAAAAATGCGGAAAGGACTACGAGCCGAAGCGTCGAGGGGGTAAATTCTGTTCGGTCTCATGCCGGGTGGTGCAGCACCAGCTCATCAAGCGGGGAGAGGCATGGGGTAAGCCAGTGAGCGGAGACGAGCGGTATTTGGCGGATAAGCTGGTAGCGGTCGGACGGTCAGCCACGGAGGTACTAGCGCAGGTCGAGGGGATGCCGGCAGCCGAGGCATTCAGTAAATTGCGGGCGTTGGTGCAGGGATGGTCCGGGGTAGCTCACAACTCCATTATCGAGAAGGTCCAGTACAATGAGCAGCAGGAAATGAAAGCCCAGGCCACCCGAATGAAACGCATCAAAGAGAGTAAATAAGGGTATTAGCGTAAGTGATAAGCGTAAGTTTTACCCAAAACATACCCTGAAAAAGACCCATTAGCGTAAGTAATAAGCGTAAAAAACGATGCGAAATGAGCAGCCGGTATAACCCACTATACCGGACTGCGTCCGGTGGGGGGCTTGCAGCCGGCCCTACGCATCCGTAAATCCCTTTCCCCACCGCTCCATGCCCTACGCCATTTGCCGAGTAGCCAAGATTAAGACCGCCCAGGCGGGCGCGGCCAAGACCGCCCACAACTACCGGCAGCGCGAAACGCCCAACGCCGACACCGAGCGCAAGCCCCTCAACCGGGAGTACATCAACACGGCCGAGCGCAATTATTGGGAGCTGGCCACCGAGCGCATTCAGGAGGCCGGAGCCAAAGCCCGGCCTGATTCGGTGCGCGGGGTGGAGGTGCTGCTAACGGCCAGTCCGGAGGCGTTCCCACGCCAGGCTGATGAAAACCCAAACGACTGGCACGGCAGCAAGTGGGCCGAGGCCAATATTGCATTTTTGAAGGGTAAGTTCGGGGAGCAAAACGTGGTAAGCTGCACCCTGCACCAGGACGAGCTAACCCCCCACTTTCACGCTGTGGTCGTGCCCCTCACGGCCGACGGCCGCTTGTCGGCCAAAGACGTGTTCAACCCCAAGACCTTGCGCGCGCTGCAAACCGAGTACGCCGAGGCCATGAAGCCGTTCGGGATGAAGCGGGGAGTAGAGCACAGCCGCGCCAAGCACGAGGTCATGCGCCATGTTTACGGCGCCCAGGAACGGAGCCGGGGCGAGCTGGCCACGTTGACCAAGCCGGAGCCGGCCACGCGCCTGCGCATCGAGGGGCCGAGCGGGCTAGACCTGGTCAACCTGAGCAAGTGGCGGGCCGACCAGGAGGCGCGGCTGAACGCGGAGCTGGCCCGGCAGCTCGCCGCGGCCAACGAGCGGGCCAGCAAGGCGGCCAGCATCGCGCAGGACAGCGCCGGGGCCAAAGACCGGGAAAAGACCCTTGCCCGGCAGTTGGCGAGCGTAGAGGGCACGAAAACGAAAGAAATCGGGCGTAGGGAATCGTTCGAGGGAGGATTCAAGCGGGCAGCCGTGCTTGCAGTCCAAGGCGAGACGTTGCCGGCGAAAGTGCTGGAGTACGGCCAGCAAATTCGCTCCAGTATGCAGGCGGAGGCAGAAAAACACGTTCAGCAGGCCCTAAAGGCCCCTATTCGCCAAGCCGGGGACCTAACCGAGCAGCTAAAAAAACTCCCAGGGTACACCTACCGGGAGGACGCGACCACCAAACAGGGCGAGTTGCGCCACATGGCCACCGGCAGCCGGTTCGAGTTGGCCGAGCTGAAGCCAGGCGGGGTGTCGATGAAGGAGGCTTACGACCACGCCGTGAAGCGCACCGCGCAGCGCGACCAGGAGCAGAGCAAAGGGCAAAACCGAGGAGGAGGAATAAGCATGAAGTAAGACTACCCTAACGAGCCGTTCAACGAGTTCCAAAATGGCTGCTTTTCGCTTCGCTTTAAGCAGCCATTTTGAAGAGTTAAGAGCAAGATTACGTAACTCGTTGACTGGTCGGAAGGTCTCGTTTTAATAAATGCAAATCTCGTTTTAGGTGCCCCTACTTTTTATTGTAGAAAATGATAGTAAACCTACAACGAATCATTTTAGGTTTACTAAACAAATTGTTGTAGGTTTGAGGGGTAATTCTACAACAAGACCGTTTAGTTTACCCCTTCTTAGGTACAACCATGAGCAATTCCAGAACCGACCTTGAAGAGCAAGCGCCTGACCCCCACAAGTGGTATAAAAAGCTCACAGATTATCCCTCTAATCGCGAAAATCCGTTTTTAGAGCAGGTAGTAGCTGAGATGAAAGTCTCTGTTAAGCGTCAAGCCATTAGACCTAAGAGTCGTGGGGGCGAAGCTCACCTAATGCTTGTTGACGGAATGGGTACAGAGCACGGTGAGGCGGCATTTGTGCGCCAAGTTGAGGTTGATGAGGAAGAATTCACCAAACTATTCCGCAAGGGAGTAGCTCAAGTTAGTGGGTTAAGTACAAGAGGTACAAAGGTTTGGCTTTATATATGCGACCAACTTAAACCAGGAGCGACGAGCGTTCACTTCATGCATTCAAAATGCTTAGAGCATACTGGATATAAGACAAGGGGCAACATTTTGAGTGGTTTAGCCGAGCTATTAGAGGCGTCTATTATCGCTCGCAGTCAGGAATCCAGTCTCTACTTTATAAACCCAGCTATCATGTTTAATGGCAATCGAATAACATTTGCTAAGTCGTACATCAAGAAGCAGATAGCCACTAAATTACCTACTCAACTTGAATTGGAGCTAAACCCATATCTCTCTCTTGAAGAGCTTAAGCAGGTAGCTCATAAAAATGGTCTTTAAATCAACCTACTATGAGATTCATTTTTGACAGCCAAGACGAGCAAAACGTTTTACAGCAGCTGTTTCGCAACCAGGGCAAAGCCGAATCGATGGGACAAAGCTGCGCGCATCAGGGCAAGTCAAAACAAGCAGCTAGCTGGATAGCGTCAGCAGAACAGGTAAGAATCAAAATTATGCTCTTAGAGCAAGCATTTCAACAAAAAAACTAGTCCAGGGCAGTCGGGAACAAAAGGGAAAAAGGCATTAGATTTGGGGGCTGTTTGAAGCGTAACCGGCTCTGCTGAGGAGCAACCGGCCAGGAATAGAATAGCCCCCCAGACGCAAGTCTGAACCCGGTTGGACGCATAAGCTTGCACTTAGCCAACCGGGTTTTTTGTGCCCGTTCCGGACATAGGTTTTCAGGTATTCTCCCCCACCGCAAGGGACATTTTTACATATGGATGGCAGACTACCAACCCGGAGACATCTGTAAATTCACTACTCCAGAACAAGAAGCTCGTCATCCTTTTGCAGTGCTTGGCAAGTGTGATAACGACAACTATTTGGGATGTATGATTACTCACGCAGACCCCAAAATTTGGGTAGATAACATGCCAATGAGTCCCAGCTACTTTGTCAAGCTGGACGAGAACGGAATTGCTCACGAGGTATTCTATTCGATAGAAAACGGCATTGGTTCTCACTTTGTGAAGGTGGGCCTAGAAAAATATACTGGCCTCGATGTGTATCGAGCAGGCCGGCTATCAGATGAAGGTCTTAGAGAACTGACCAAAATTGTCAAAGAGACAGCCCCTGAACTTTGGGAGGTGTATTCAATTTATTCCAAGGCTCAAAAGGAGCACAACATTAGACTTGCTAAGAGCAGAGCGAGAAAACTGAGAAATAGCAAGTAGATATGCGAAGGGGGAGGATGCCCGAAAACCTATCCCCGGAACGGGGAACCCACAATGAGGTCGGTATCTATCTCTTGAGTATATCGTCCATAAAATAGACTGTAAAGTAGAGTGGCTGGCCACCTTCTAGCTCCATATAATATATGGCCTTACCGTTGGTTATGACACCTCCCTTAGTGATGTCTACGTACTGTTTGCCCTCGTAATTCCATTTTACAATTCTATTATTTTCAACTAGATAGCTATTTGAGCCACAATCATTACCGGTCGTTGTAGACATAATGGTATTGTGCCAACCATCAGATATTGACTGCGGGTAGGTCCCAGCATTTTCATACATCTCTTTGGTTTGTGAAATACACTCTTTCACTCGGCTATCATAAGCCGCTTGACCTGCTGCTCTCTGGTCTACAGCCCTGCTAGAGTTGCGCTGATTGGTGTTAGACCTGGTCTGTATCTTTTGCTCTGGTAGGGTGCTATACCGGTTAAGTTGAGCGTTGGCCTGACTAGAAATCACTAGAGACAGTAAGAAGAGTAAAAGGCTGTTTTTCATTGTCTTTTTGGTTAAGTCTCAAAGATACTTAGTGAATAATTGGCTTATGCCGACAGAAACTTTAGGACGGTTAATTTAGTACTTTTATCCTATGATAGCACAGTGTCAAAAGTGCGGAAAGGACTACGAGCCGAAGCGTCGAGGGGGTAAGTTCTGCTCGGTCTCGTGCCGGGTCTTACAGCACCAGCTCATCAAACGGGGGGAGGCGTGGGGAAAGCCAGCGAGTGGGGATGAGCGGTATCTGGCGGATAAGTTGGTAGCGGTCGGGCGGTCGGCCACGGAAGCACTGGTAGAGGTTGAGGGGATGCCGGCAGCTGAGGCGTTCAGTCGTTTGCGAGCGTTGGTGCAGGGATGGGCCGGGGTAGCTCACAACTCCATCATCGAGAAGGTGCAGTACAACGAGCAGCAGGAAATAAACGCCCATACCACCCGAATGAATCGTATCAGTGGGAGTAAATAAGGGTATTAGCGTAAGTGATAAGCGTAAGTTTTGCCCAAAATGTACCCTCAAAAAGACCCGTTAGCGTAAGTAATAAGCGTAAACAACGATGCGAAATGAGCAGCCGGTATAACCCACTATACCGGACTGCGTCCGGTGGGGGGCTTGCAGCCGGCCCTACGTACCCGTAAATCCCCATTCCCCATTGCCCCATGCCCTACGCCATTTGCCGAGTCGCCAAGATTAAGACCGCCCAGGCGGGCGCGGCCAAGACCGCCCACAACTACCGGCAGCGCGAAACGCCCAACGCCGACACCGAGCGCAAGCCGATGAACCAGGAGTACATCAACACGGCCGAGCGCAATTATTGGGAGCTGGTCACCGAACGCATTCAGGAGGCCGGGGCAAAAGTCCGGCACGATTCGGTGCGCGGGGTGGAGGTGCTGCTGACCGCCAGCCCCGAGGCATTCAAGCGCCAGGCCGATGGGAGCCCAAACGACTGGCACGGCAGCCAGTGGGCCGAGGCCAATATTGCATTCTTGAAGGACAAATTCGGGGAGCAAAACGTGGTGAGCTGTACCCTGCACCAGGACGAGTTGACCCCTCACTTTCACGCCGTGGTCGTGCCCCTCACGGCCGACGGCCGCTTGTCGGCCAAGGACGTGTTCAATCCCAAGACCCTGCGCGCCCTGCAAACCGAGTACGCCGAGGCCATGAAGCCGTTCGGGATGGAACGGGGCATCGAGCACAGCCGCGCCAAGCACGAGGTCATGCGCCACGTCTACGGTGCCCAGGAACGGAGCCGGGGCGAGCTGGCCGAGCTGACCAAACCGGAGCCGGCCACGCGCCTGAGCATCGAGGGGCCGAGCGGGCTGGACCTGGTCAACCTGAGCAAGTGGCGGGCCGACCAGGAGGCGCGGCTGAACGCGGAGCTGACCCGGCAGCTCGTCGCGGCCAACGAGCGGGCCAGCAAGGCGGCTAGCATCGCGCAGGACAGCGCCGGGGCCAAAGACCGGGAAAAGACCTTAGTGCGGCAGTTGGCGAGCGTGGAGGGCACGAAAGCGAAGGAAATCGGTCGGCGTGAGTTGTACCAGGGGGCTTGGACGCGAGCGGCCGTGCAGGTCTTGCAGGGCGAAGCGTTGCCCGAAAAAGTGTTGGAGCATGCCCGCAAAGTGCGGGACGAGAGGCAGGCGGAAACCGAAAAACACGTCCAGCAGGCCCTAAAGGCCCCGATTCGCCAAGCCGGGGACCTAACCGAGCAACTAAAAAAGCTCCCAGGGTATACCTACCTGGAGGACGCGACCACCAAACAGGGCGAGTTGCGCCACATGGCCACCGGCAGCCGGTTCGAGTTGGCCGAGCTGAAGCCAGGCGGGGTGTCGATGAAGGAGGCTTACGACCACGCCGTGAAGCGCACCGCGCAGCGCGACCAGGAGCAGAGCAAAGGGCAAAACCGAGGAGGAGGAATAAGCATGAAGTAAGACTACCCTAACGAGCCGTTCAACGAGTTCCAAAATGGCTGCTTTTCGCTTCGCTTTAAGCAGCCATTTTGAAGAGTTAAGAGCAAGATTACGTAACTCGTTGACTGGTCGGAAGGTCTCGTTTTAATAAATGCAAATCTCGTTTTAGGTGCCCCTACTTTTTATTGTAGAAAATGATAGTAAACCTACAACGAATCATTTTAGGTTTACTAAACAAATTGTTGTAGGTTTGAGGGGTAATTCTACAACAAGACCGTTTAGTTTACCCCTTCTTAGGTACAACCATGAGCAATTCCAGAACCGACCTTGAAGAGCAAGCGCCTGACCCCCACAAGTGGTATAAAAAGCTCACAGATTATCCCTCTAATCGCGAAAATCCGTTTTTAGAGCAGGTAGTAGCTGAGATGAAAGTCTCTGTTAAGCGTCAAGCCATTAGACCTAAGAGTCGTGGGGGCGAAGCTCACCTAATGCTTGTTGACGGAATGGGTACAGAGCACGGTGAGGCGGCATTTGTGCGCCAAGTTGAGGTTGATGAGGAAGAATTCACCAAACTATTCCGCAAGGGAGTAGCTCAAGTTAGTGGGTTAAGTACAAGAGGTACAAAGGTTTGGCTTTATATATGCGACCAACTTAAACCAGGAGCGACGAGCGTTCACTTCATGCATTCAAAATGCTTAGAGCATACTGGATATAAGACAAGGGGCAACATTTTGAGTGGTTTAGCCGAGCTATTAGAGGCGTCTATTATCGCTCGCAGTCAGGAATCCAGTCTCTACTTTATAAACCCAGCTATCATGTTTAATGGCAATCGAATAACATTTGCTAAGTCGTACATCAAGAAGCAGATAGCCACTAAATTACCTACTCAACTTGAATTGGAGCTAAACCCATATCTCTCTCTTGAAGAGCTTAAGCAGGTAGCTCATAAAAATGGTCTTTAAATCAACCTACTATGAGATTCATTTTTGACAGCCAAGACGAGCAAAACGTTTTACAGCAGCTGTTTCGCAACCAGGGCAAAGCCGAATCGATGGGACAAAGCTGCGCGCATCAGGGCAAGTCAAAACAAGCAGCTAGCTGGATAGCGTCAGCAGAACAGGTAAGAATCAAAATTATGCTCTTAGAGCAAGCATTTCAACAAAAAAACTAGTCCAGGGCAGTCGGGAACAAAAGGGAAAAAGGCATTAGATTTGGGGGCTGTTTGAAGCGTAACCGGCTCTGCTGAGGAGCAACCGGCCAGGAATAGAATAGCCCCCCAGACGCAAGTCTGAACCCGGTTGGACGCATAAGCTTGCACTTAGCCAACCGGGTTTTTTGTGCCCGTTCCGGACATAGGTTTTCAGGTATTCTCCCCCACCGCAAGGGACATTTTTACATATGGATGGCAGACTACCAACCCGGAGACATCTGTAAATTCACTACTCCAGAACAAGAAGCTCGTCATCCTTTTGCAGTGCTTGGCAAGTGTGATAACGACAACTATTTGGGATGTATGATTACTCACGCAGACCCCAAAATTTGGGTAGATAACATGCCAATGAGTCCCAGCTACTTTGTCAAGCTGGACGAGAACGGAATTGCTCACGAGGTATTCTATTCGATAGAAAACGGCATTGGTTCTCACTTTGTGAAGGTGGGCCTAGAAAAATATACTGGCCTCGATGTGTATCGAGCAGGCCGGCTATCAGATGAAGGTCTTAGAGAACTGACCAAAATTGTCAAAGAGACAGCCCCTGAACTTTGGGAGGTGTATTCAATTTATTCCAAGGCTCAAAAGGAGCACAACATTAGACTTGCTAAGAGCAGAGCGAGAAAACTGAGAAATAGCAAGTAGATATGCGAAGGGGGAGGATGCCCGAAAACCTATCCCCGGAACGGGGAACCCACAATGAGGTCGGTATCTATCTCTTGAGTATATCGTCCATAAAATAGACTGTAAAGTAGAGTGGCTGGCCACCTTCTAGCTCCATATAATATATGGCCTTACCGTTGGTTATGACACCTCCCTTAGTGATGTCTACGTACTGTTTGCCCTCGTAATTCCATTTTACAATTCTATTATTTTCAACTAGATAGCTATTTGAGCCACAATCATTACCGGTCGTTGTAGACATAATGGTATTGTGCCAACCATCAGATATTGACTGCGGGTAGGTCCCAGCATTTTCATACATCTCTTTGGTTTGTGAAATACACTCTTTCACTCGGCTATCATAAGCCGCTTGACCTGCTGCTCTCTGGTCTACAGCCCTGCTAGAGTTGCGCTGATTGGTGTTAGACCTGGTCTGTATCTTTTGCTCTGGTAGGGTGCTATACCGGTTAAGTTGAGCGTTGGCCTGACTAGAAATCACTAGAGACAGTAAGAAGAGTAAAAGGCTGTTTTTCATTGTCTTTTTGGTTAAGTCTCAAAGATACTTAGTGAATAATTGGCTTATGCCGACAGAAACTTTAGGACGGTTAATTTAGTACTTTTATCCTATGATAGCACAGTGTCAAAAGTGCGGAAAGGACTACGAGCCGAAGCGTCGAGGGGGTAAGTTCTGCTCGGTCTCGTGCCGGGTCTTACAGCACCAGCTCATCAAACGGGGGGAGGCGTGGGGAAAGCCAGCGAGTGGGGATGAGCGGTATCTGGCGGATAAGTTGGTAGCGGTCGGGCGGTCGGCCACGGAAGCACTGGTAGAGGTTGAGGGGATGCCGGCAGCTGAGGCGTTCAGTCGTTTGCGAGCGTTGGTGCAGGGATGGGCCGGGGTAGCTCACAACTCCATCATCGAGAAGGTGCAGTACAACGAGCAGCAGGAAATAAACGCCCATACCACCCGAATGAATCGTATCAGTGGGAGTAAATAAGGGTATTAGCGTAAGTGATAAGCGTAAGTTTTGCCCAAAATGTACCCTCAAAAAGACCCGTTAGCGTAAGTAATAAGCGTAAACAACGATGCGAAATGAGCAGCCGGTATAACCCACTATACCGGACTGCGTCCGGTGGGGGGCTTGCAGCCGGCCCTACGTACCCGTAAATCCCCATTCCCCATTGCCCCATGCCCTACGCCATTTGCCGAGTCGCCAAGATTAAGACCGCCCAGGCGGGCGCGGCCAAGACCGCCCACAACTACCGGCAGCGCGAAACGCCCAACGCCGACACCGAGCGCAAGCCGATGAACCAGGAGTACATCAACACGGCCGAGCGCAATTATTGGGAGCTGGTCACCGAACGCATTCAGGAGGCCGGGGCAAAAGTCCGGCACGATTCGGTGCGCGGGGTGGAGGTGCTGCTGACCGCCAGCCCCGAGGCATTCAAGCGCCAGGCCGATGGGAGCCCAAACGACTGGCACGGCAGCCAGTGGGCCGAGGCCAATATTGCATTCTTGAAGGACAAATTCGGGGAGCAAAACGTGGTGAGCTGTACCCTGCACCAGGACGAGTTGACCCCTCACTTTCACGCCGTGGTCGTGCCCCTCACGGCCGACGGCCGCTTGTCGGCCAAGGACGTGTTCAATCCCAAGACCCTGCGCGCCCTGCAAACCGAGTACGCCGAGGCCATGAAGCCGTTCGGGATGGAACGGGGCATCGAGCACAGCCGCGCCAAGCACGAGGTCATGCGCCACGTCTACGGTGCCCAGGAACGGAGCCGGGGCGAGCTGGCCGAGCTGACCAAACCGGAGCCGGCCACGCGCCTGAGCATCGAGGGGCCGAGCGGGCTGGACCTGGTCAACCTGAGCAAGTGGCGGGCCGACCAGGAGGCGCGGCTGAACGCGGAGCTGACCCGGCAGCTCGTCGCGGCCAACGAGCGGGCCAGCAAGGCGGCTAGCATCGCGCAGGACAGCGCCGGGGCCAAAGACCGGGAAAAGACCTTAGTGCGGCAGTTGGCGAGCGTGGAGGGCACGAAAGCGAAGGAAATCGGTCGGCGTGAGTTGTACCAGGGGGCTTGGACGCGAGCGGCCGTGCAGGTCTTGCAGGGCGAAGCGTTGCCCGAAAAAGTGTTGGAGCATGCCCGCAAAGTGCGGGACGAGAGGCAGGCGGAAACCGAAAAACACGTCCAGCGGGCCCTAAAGGCCCCTATTCGCCAAGCCGGGGACCTAACCGAACAACTAAAAAAGCTCTCAGGGTACACCTACCGGGAGGACGAAACTACCAAACAGGGCGAATTGCGCCACACGGCCACCGGCAGCCGGTTCGAGCTGGGCGAGCTGAAGCCAGGCGGGGTGTCGATGAAGGAGGCTTACGACCATGCCGTGAAGCGCACCGCACAGCGCGACCAGGAGCAGAGCAAGGGGCACAGTCGGGGAAGCGGAGGCGTGAGCATTGGAGGGTAAGAAATACCCCTTTTTAAGAGCTAAGAAGGGAAAAATGGATAAAATATTAGTAATGATAAAGTTATCCAAAAAAAAAGTTCAAGGTTCCTGAACTGAGAGTTCAAGGTCTCAAAACTATTTGTTCAAATTTTGTACACAAAATTTGAACTGCACGTCTAAAAGGACTGACTTAATAGTTTATATTTGCTACTCCTAAAATGAACTCTTAGTATGGAAAAAATGGAAAAAGCTGGAAAACTTACCTCATTTCCAGTACACCAAAGCAACCCTTATTTGTCTTCCTTGGTGGTTCCCACCCGGAACAAAGTGGTGCAGGTAGGGAACCCTAAAGAGTTTGCAATGGTGAACACCGATACAGGCGAAGAGCATAGTATGCTAATTGGCACAAAGCATGTAGTCGACAAAGAAGAGTTTAGAAAGATATTCAAGGGTAATATCAAGACTTTATTTTGCCTTAGCAGTGCTGGAATCAAGGCATTCGGGTACTTTCTGGATGCACTACACGTGTCCAAAGACCAAGTGCTTTTCGATTTAGAAGACTGTATGAAATTTACAGGCTATACTAGCAAAGCATCAATCTATAGTGGTGTAAGTGAGTTACTTAAAAATAATTTTATAGCCCGTACTCACAAGGCTTACACCTTCTTTATTAATCCCGCTATTTTCTTCAATGGAAGCCGGCTCGTGATGGTGAACGAGTACGTGGTGCAGCAAGACAAGAAAACGCCCTTACCAAAGCCTCAGCTAGACCTTTTTGAGCAAACTAACGTCCCAAACGACCCAGATAGAGGGACAATGGGGAAGGAGTAAGCTTTGTGCGTAGCTACGTCAAAAAGAAGAAGTTAAAGCAAACTGACCCACCTCATGATACGGCAAACCATTTCACTAGTAGCACTTTTTGCGTTGGTTTTGATACGCACGCATGCTGTGTCACTTCCCCCGCCGCAACGAACAACCATCACCAGCGATGATTTCATCTCGGGTTTATTGGAAACGGTCTCCTATGAAAAGCTAGCTAGCACCAAGTACCCCAAAACCAGCACCCCCGTGAAGGGTGGGGGGAAGATGATTCGGTTTATCAACGGTGCCAACACCTTTTCGTGCTTTAAAAGCCAATACAATGCCTTTACCGCCTCGTTTGAGGTAAATAAACCCGACCCTGTTCTGACTCCCTTCTTAAAAATTGGGGCTACAAAAAGCGATGTGTTAAAAAAGCTAGGGCGTAGTAAGAGCTTTGATACAGTGCAAGTGCAGGATTTAGAAGGGATGGCACTTGCCACGTTAACCTTTCAAAACGGCACACTAGCGAAGGTTTCGTTTAAGGCTACCATTGACTGATATATGACGCTCCTTGTTAGTGAACCTCAACTTGACCGTTTAACTTTCAACCCTAAAATCTAATCGGGGAGGTCGTTCTGAGGCGGCTAGCCGAAGTGGCACCAGCCCCGATTATGTTAAAGGACGTGGCTGGTGCCGCTACGCTAGCCGCTTCGCACCGACCTCCCCGATTGCTTTTAGAAATTTGTGTTTTCGCCTTATGATAGCGCAGTGTCAAAAATGCGGAAAGGACTACGAGCCGAAGCGCCGAGGGGGCAAGTTCTGTTCCGTCTCGTGCCGAGTGGTGCAGCACCAGCTCATCAAGAAGGGCGAGGTATGGAGGAAGCCAGCGAGCGGAGACGAGCGGTATTTGGCAGATAAATTGGTAGCGGTCGGGCGGTCAGCCACGGAAGCACTGGCGCAGGTCGAGGGGTTGCCGGCAGCCGAGGCGTTCAGCCAATTGCGGGCGTTGGTGCAGGGATGGGCCGGGGTAGCTCACAACTCCATTATCGAGAAGGTACAGTACAACGAGGAGCAGGAAATCAACGCCCAGGCCACTCGAATGAAGCGCATCAAAGAGAGTAAATAAGGGTATTAGCGTAAGTGATAAGCGTAAGTTTTGCCTAAAATGTACCCTGAAAAAGACCCGTTAGCGTAAGTAATTAGCGTAAATAACAGGCCCAAAACTGCGCGAGAAAAACAACGGTATAACCCACTATACCGGACTGCGTCCGGTGGGGGGCTTGCAGCCGGCCCTACGTGCTCGTAAATCCCCTTTCTTCATTGCCCCATGCCCTACGCCATTTGCCGAGTAGCCAAGATTAAGACCGCCCAGGCGGGCGCGGCCAAGACCGCCCACAACTACCGGCAGCGCGAAACGCCCAACGCCGACACCGAGCGCAAGCCGATGAACCACGAATACATCAACACGGCCGAGCGCAATTATTGGGAGCTGGCCACCGAACGCATTCAGGAGGCCGGGGCCAAAGTCCGGCACGATTCGGTGCGCGGGGTGGAGGTGCTGCTAACGGCCAGTCCCGAGGCGTTCAAGCGCCAGGCCGATGGGAACCCGAATGACTGGCACGGCAGCAAGTGGGCCGAGGCCAATATTGCATTTTTGAAAGCCAAGTTTGGAGAGCAAAACGTGGTGAGCTGCACCCTGCACCAGGACGAGTTGACCCCGCACTTTCACGCCGTGGTCGTGCCCCTCACGGCCGACGGCCGCTTGTCGGCCAAGGACGTGTTCAACCCCAAGACCCTGCGCGCTCTGCAAACCGAGTACGCCGAGGCCATGAAGCCGTTCGGGATGGAGCGGGGCATCGAGCACAGCCGCGCCAAGCACGAGGTCATGCGCCACGTCTACGGGGCTCAGGAGCGGAGCCGGGGCGAGCTGGCCACGCTGACCAAACCGGAGCCGGCCACGCGCCTGCGCATCGAGGGGCCGAGCGGGCTGGACCTGGTCAACCTGAGCAAGTGGCGGGCCGACCAAGAGGCGCGGCTGAACGCGGAGCTAGCCCGGCAGCTCGCCGCGGCCAACGAGCGGGCCAGCAAGGCCGCTAGCATCGCGCAGGACAGCGCCGGGGCCAAAGACCGGGAAAAGACCCTTACTCGGCAGTTGGCGAGCGTAGAGGGCACGAAAACGAAGGAAATCGACTCCCGCAAAGCATTTGAGGGGGGATTCATT
>MWWC01000013.1_pt1 | contig 15835 bp, 12 predicted proteins | sample 1047261 | NCBI WGS metagenome assembly MWWC01 (sample SAMN06349975, study PRJNA376086) | soil metagenome | isolation source: MS3-5 sample Antarctic (ecotone) soil | place: Antarctica | collected 2015-01-13 | reverse complement strand
GTCCTATAGGTATAAAAGTACGGCATCTTCTTGCACTTGCAAGAAGATGCTTTCCTTATTTATTAAACACACGCTGCCAAAAGCTCTTGCGGGCGGGCTCAGCCATGCGGGCCGCAATACCTTCGACTAGCTGGGTCAGCTGCTCGACCTGCACCTGCAAGTCGCGGGGACTAGCGGGCAATTGCGATTGGGTGAGTTGGCCCTGACAGAACGAACGCACGTCCTCGTTCACAAACTGGCCCATCGTCTTGCCGGCGCGCTGGGCGGTTTTCTCCATGATGGCCCGCGTTTCCAAATCCACTCCCCGAATGGCCCAAAGGCCGGTATCTGGGGCTTTGCGGGGCCTTCCACCTTTTGCCTTGTGTTTTGTTGCGTTTTGTTCCGGCTCAACTACGGCCGTTTCAGCGGGCGGTATACTTAACTCGGGTTTTGTTTCGACACTTTCAACAAGTGTTATACCTAACTCGGGTTTCATTTCTTCCGGCTGGGGCTGCATGGCGGTTTTGTTAGACGTTCTGTTGTACGGCTAATCTAAACACAAATCCCCGAGTAGTTTCGTATAACTAAACGCCTGATTTAGTTTTTGCTTTACAGCCTCCTATTTACTTGCTGTTTATACCTGGAGCTACTTCAAAACTGAACAAGCGCTGCGAGCGCTCATGGCCAATATCCACCAAGTTGAGGCTGTCCTGGATGGAATCGTCCTTATACAGCCGAATGGAGTCCAGAAACGCAAACTGCTCGTACAGCTGGGCCGCATCAAGCGGGTCCGGAAAAGTGTAATGTGCTAGGCTTCAAGAAGCCCATGGTTGTCGCCAAGTAGGGTATTGTTAGCTAAAATCAGTGCTGGCACTGACAGAAAAGTGTCCTCGGTTTTGAAACTTGCTGTTATAATGACCTCTCATTTTAACTGTTCTATCTTATTAGGACGCATCATTAAACGAATAAGGTAAAATTTCCGACTTGGCTGTCGTTGTGGTTTGGACAGTTATTTCCAGCAGATGAATGCCATCGTCTGCTGGAACTACCGCACCTCTCAACAGCTACATTTTCTCTTGTAGGATTAACAATGACTCATTTCTACTTCCATCCACTCTATATCATTGAACTATGGCTGAGCAACAGATTTTAGAAGAGTTCGGTGTTGTTGAACTAATCTTTTCACTAACCAATGAAGAACGCACTGAAGCTGGACGCACTTCATTGACAATGAATAACTTATTGCGCAAAGCAGCACAGAATTACGCGCAATTAATGAGCGATAAAGATGAGTTGGGACATGCTGTGAATGGGCAGACAGTTCGGATGCGGCTAGCTCAAGTAGGCTACAAATGGAGCACGTATGGTGAAAACGTAGCTTATAATAGTAGACCTGACGCTCAGAGAGTGATGAACCAATGGATCGGCTCACCAGGTCATAGAGCTAATATTTTGAATGGAAAATTCAAAGAAATCGGAATAGGTGTGGCTGGTCCCAGCAGTCGCAACCGTTACTACTACTGCCAAATATTTGGCCGTCCACAGGGCGCTTCATTCATCAAGGTTGATGTGGAACTAGTGGAACAATCCTCTAGCATTTATGCAGAAGGGGGAGAGGACGCTTAGGTTCCGACATTGGATGGCTCCTTGTCATGTATGCATTATGAGCCATTGCAGGTGGTTGTTAAGCATGAAGTATTTTAATCTTCAGTGCTGGTACTGATTCCATTAGATCCAAAAGAGTGGTGCTTTATAAGACACTCACTAACCAACTAATCATATGGAACAGGATAGCACGAAAGCTTTACCCCAGAGTACCGAAACACCACTTATCAGCAGAGTAATTTGGGAAAAAGTATGGAAGGAAAAAGTATGTGTTAAAATCCCTTTCGATGGTACCAAGTGCCTGGAAATAACCTTAGCAGTCAGAATTATCGAGGATAATCGCCAATACTTTATTGAATTGCAGCTTTTTGGGGAGCGCAGAAGATTTGGTATTGCTAATGTTTGCTATCCGGTTTTTACCGTGGGCATAGGTAGCCTAACAGTATGTACCTCAAATGTTGAAATCGGCGGTGGAAGGTTGGCCCGTTTTACACTATCTGTTAACGGTTGTATTGGGGCTAAAATAGGCCCTATTAACGTTAGAAAATGTTGGAAATTCTTTGACCAAACCATCGTTTTCTTTCATTTTGACCTTGCAGCTGTTGACATCAAAGGCTTGAATGGAGAAGAACTTATCGAAGGCTATAATGATATAGCATATATAGAAGAATAATTTATATATGCTGTTATCCGCCTTAGAATTGAGAGAGTGAAGGGTCACGTAAGCTCAGTAGTTACTGAATGCCCCTTGACCGAAAAAGCAAAGAGCTATGTAAATTTCTATGAAATTTACATAGCTCTTTGCTTTTTCGGTCAGCACTTTAATTAAATAAAATTTAGAACAACAGCACTACACAACTCACGTTGCTTCCTGGTTTTTGTTGCTTAACATAAAAGAGGTTACAAAAGGCTTCAATTAGTCCTGCTTTAATCAATATAAGTTGGTAATCATATCCAAGGAAGTGTCCAAGAAGCACCATTATGTTTACTTATATAACCGGATACTAGTACGACTTAAAACTTCAATTTTCATAACTTCTTGAGGTTCAAAATTTTCCTGAATCCACTCTCGAAGTTGGGTAGAGCCTTTTATCCTGGGCGTTCCTAGGCGGTCAGTTTTTCTATTATCTTTTCTATCAATTTTTCCTATAATAGTTTTGCTTGATTTATTTTCAAGTCGCATTTCTATATCCTTTCCATCTTGCCCAAAACAACCGGTATATACCGTAGGAACATTAAAAAATCCACGGTCGTAATAAGTGTTGCGTAAAGTTATATCAAACTTTGTAGTGATTATATTGGGGATAATATCATTTGTTGTCTCTGTTTTCTTAATAATTTTATTCATTGCTTTAGTTAAATTGTTTTTACTCCGACCATTCCACTCTGGTTTTATATTGGATATAAGTCGACCTTCAAGTCCAGCAGCAAGATTGACAATATAATCACCGTGTTGTTGAGGATTCGTATTGACTAAAATTAGAATATCAATGCGTTTTCCTGCGTCAAGTATTTCCCTGATATTGTTATGTACCTTTATATTAGTTGATTGAGATTTGTTTGGTCTTCGATATCCATACATACGCTTTTCGATCTCTTGATCTGTTTTTCCAATATATTTCACTTCGCCTTGATAGATAAAAGCGTATAGTACTTCTTTTGCCTTTCGGCATGAATACAGGCTATAGTGAATATTATTATCTTCTAAAAACCAATATCCAGCCGATACAAATCCGTGCTTTATAAGCCTCTCCATAATTCAGGATCGAGTATGAGGTGTTTGCCAACTCAGGAGATATAGGTTAAAATCCTTTATGGCTGAACCTCAAGTTACCCCTTTCTCTCCTTCTCTAGCTTTACTAAATGCGCCTATGATGGCGGTTAGAGTGTGAGTAATCCATAACCCAGCGATGCTTGCTTTTTCAAGAAGAAGTTAAATAAGATAAAAGCCCGAAAACAGGTATCTACTAGCCTATCTGGTTTCGCGGAAAAGTTGCTTAACATAACAAACGTTATAACCACCTTCTTGCTCATGTCCTAGTGCTTGTCTTGCCGCTGTTTTGTACTTTACAGGCAGTTACTTTCTCTTTACGGCACACTATGAGTTTTTTGCAAGACATATTTGGCTATCCTACCGACCGTCTAACGCCAATCCGTGCTCAAGCACGACAAGAGCATGGCGATTGGAAGATGTATGGAGAGTACAGGCAAGGCAAGCATTATTATATATATGAGCTGACTAGCAGCGGTTCGAATATGGAGGAATGGTTAACCGATGCTTTGCAACTACAAATGGCGTATTTGAATACGCGCAAAACAGGCGAGCTCTATAAATTTTTTCATGGTCCAGCACCCCTGGTACGCTCCAACAGGGCTGGGAATATTTATTGCCTATTAATAGAAGAACCTGGCGAACAGGAAGATGCTGCTGGTCGGCCCCTCCCAAAGCGCTCGCATATTTCCTTCCATTTATGGACTGATAAGGCTATGAGCACAACGGATAAAGAGTTAGCTATCAAAGAAGGCTTAGAGTTTATCCAACTCACTTGTGAAAAGTTGACCCACCTGTTTGGAGAAAAGAATGGTTTGTTAAACATGTTCGGATAAAGATGCTCTGTATAGGGCTGCACAAGCTAGGTGGGCTATGTTTCCTATTTAAACTCCCGACCTAGCGCCTTTGCCAGTTGCTTGTACGAGTAGCCGGTGCGGTCTTTTACAACCTCTTTCGTCGTGCCTATCTGGTGTCGGGTAGCATCCAATACTCTCTCTAGGTCGAGCTGGCCTGCTACGTGCTTCACAATGGCCTGTGCTACGTTCGGCGCTAGGTGGTTGCTTGTTGGCCTTGTCGTTGCTGATAAGGCCTGCGTAGACTGCTTGCAGCTACTTGATCTAACCAGCCAACCAGACCCCGAACTTACCCGGCCGGGGGGTAAGCTTGGGAGCTGCTACACTGGCCACTAGAGCCGGAGCCAGCTGTGCGCCGTAGATCACTTCCTGCTTCACTTCAACAAGCAAGCTCACCTGCCGGCCAACATCAACGGCGTGTGGAACCTGGTGCTAGCGGATCGTACAACCAATGGCGACAAGCGTGCGCGCATACCGGGAGAGAGATACCTCAAACGGCTGCACCAGCGCAACGAATTCTTTATCGAGAGCAATACCCTCCTGCCGAGACGATCGTTAACCAGACGGGTGCTACAAGCGAAAAACGGCGGTCATTTCTGCAACGGCACTACCAGCTGGCGTTAGACTATTCCATCCATCGCTGGAAACCCGCCTTTGAGCTGCCAAGCAGCTTCTAACGATGAGCGTCTTTCTGCGCCTGTCCACCGAGCGCGTTCTCTACCGGGATGCGCTGTTTTTTATCATTCGGGATCTGTACCCCGTTTCGCCGGGGCACTCACTGATCATTTCTAACCAGGTGCGGCCGGACTACTTCGCCCTCACCCTCGACGAGCAGCAGCACTTGCCGTTGGTGTTAGCCAAAGCGAAGCAACTGGTGGAACAGGAGCACCAGCCGGCCGGCTACAACATCGGCATGAACTGCGGCGAGGTGGCTGGCCAAACGGTGCCGCATTTCCACTGTCACCTGATCCCGCGCTACCCTGGGGACATGGAAGATCCGCGGGGCGGGGTCCGGCATTGCGTAGCGGGCAAAGGGTACTATTAACCGCGTCCTATTTTCCTGTCGGTGTATCTGCAATTTTCCAGTCCTGGGCAATCGATCCTCTATCCAGGCCATCGGCTCCTAAGCAGGTGGCAATAAGTACAAGCTCTCTACAGGCCTACTCCCTCTTTCGCTCTCAAATTGCTCGGCATTTGGGGTCGCTAGCTGCTGCTCCCGCGAGAATTGTTTCTATTATAACATACAATTCCGTGGGTAAACTTTACCCATTTTCGGCCTTCCTGCCGGCGGCACTATCTGCGCGCTTTTGCACCTCCTGGCCCCGCGTCCGGTTGCGCGGCTAGCGCGCTATTCGGCTTGGGCACCGCCCAGCTATTCCGCGCTATTTGATCCCAAAGAACAGCTCTCTAAAGGCTACTTGTTCAAGGTGTCTCCTTTGAATTATTATATATTTTTGAACATGCTATAGTAATTGCAAAAGGTTTTGTCCATCTTTTTCGCCCTTATACTGAATGGTTACTCGTTCGAAGCCTCCTAATGATGTGCGTGAGGGTCCTTTACTATATATTAGTCAAGTAACTAGTGGATTAGCCTCTATCTGTAGTCACTTATGTTACAGGAATGTCAAATAAAGTACAAATTATCACTAAATAAAGTACAAATTAGTGCCCTTTTAGGCTACTTTGTGCCGCGCCCAGTGCCGAAGGGCTTCGTGTTTGTTTTGCTTGTTTCTTGTTGGCGGTTCGCGCTATCCTTGTTAAGCTGTACCTCGTCTTAAAAACGTTTTTTCTCACACGAAACACAACTTGTGTTATTTTGAATATTTGTTCTATTTGAGTGGCTCATAACTGTTTCTAAATTAGGTATTTGAGCTACTAAAAAAAGAGTTTTAATGTGTGAAAAAAGAGTTTTAATGTGTGAAAAAAGAGTTTTAATGTGTGAAAAAAGAGTTTTAATGTGCTTAGAAAAGAGTTTTAATGTGTGAGTTAAGAGAATTTTAAAAGAGTATCTTATTTATATCTCTTTTTTATTGTATGATTGTGCTGTATATACCCTTTAAAGTACAATGAGCAAAGAATTAGAAATTAGACAGCATAATGCATTAACCAATGCTCGGTATGATTACACTGAGTTGCAACTCGACGTGCTATTCTTTCTCATCTCTAAACTCCGTAAAGAGCAAAAAAGCTCTGTCTATGAACTGTCAATCAAAGACTTAAGCGCGCTAACTGGTAAAAAATATGATTACCCTTATCTGCGTAAAGCCACGGCTGATATGGGAAGCAGAATGTTTGAAGTGGAGACTGAGAGAGGCTATCAACAGATGTGGATGTTCCAGCATGTTCTTTATGTCACTGGACAAGGAATCATCGAAGTCAAGCTCTCAGAAGCCATTTTACCTTTCCTATTCGACCTAAAGGATAACTTTACTAGCTATGGTTTAGCCGCTGCATTGCGGCTAGGAAGTAAATATGCCAAGCGCATCTATCAACTATGTAGCCAATGGAAAGACTTAGGCGAAACCAAAAAGTACGACCTCCAAGACTTCAAAAAGCGATTGGGACTCTTAGACGAGAAAGGCAATGAGAAGATGAAGCAGGTGGGTGAGCTGCGCTCTTATGTGCTAGATCCAGCTGTGAAGCAAATCAACGAGCACACCGAACTGCATATCAGTTACACACTGGAAAAAAAAGGTAGAGCCTTTAAAAACATTGTTTTCACGGTGAAGCCACAAGCTTTAGCTGAAACTATCCCGTTTGAATTGGTGCCATCGGGCACGGCACCAGTTGGGATGCAGCAACACCAGGTGGAGAACGCCGGCCGCTTACTCGCACAACTGAGCATTACTACGCCTACTCTAGTGGCCACCATCCTAACCAGTCCGGAGCATGTCGCCGCCTGCAACAAGTTCGCTCACGACTTAAAAACCGGCAAGCACACCAAGTCTCATTCCCTTTCGGGGCTCCTGCTCACCATCCTAGGGTTTAAGAAGGGTAGTAATGGACCGTTATTCGGCGCTACGACCAAAAAGCAGAACTAACCCTGTTTACCTGCCAAAGACACGTTGCCAAAGGTTCTTTCGCGCTGGCTCGGCTAAACGAGCCGCAATGCTTTCGACCATCTGCGTTAGCTGCTCAACCTGAACTTGCAGGTCTCGAGGACTAGCCATTGCCTGCCCGATTGCTTCGGCCTGGGTGAGTTGCCCCTGAGCAAAGCTCCGCACATCGTCATTCAGATACTGCCCCAAGGTTTTGCCAGCTCGCTCGGCTGCTTTCTCAATAATAGTGCGGGTTTCCCGCTCCACTCCACGCACAGACCAGGTAACAGCTGTACTACTGACTGGCTTAGGTGGCCTCCCACCTTTTTTTGCTGTCTTACTTGCTGTAAGACGCTCTATTTCACCATTTTCAACCCCTATAGTACTAGTACTGGTTTCAGTAAGACTAGTTTCCGAGGGTGTCTTACCATTTTCGGCTTCCGTAAGACCTATTTCAGATGCTGTCTTACTCGTTTGAGTTTCTGTCAGACTAGGTTTAGACTGCATAATCGGCATGTCAGACATGATGTGTGACACATAGTTACGCTGAAAATTTCGGTATTACACGGTGTCTTACGACAAGAAAATAACCTACTTATTCCATTTAACAGCTTTATTTCAGTGCCTTATTCATGGAGCGCTAAGTAGTCGATTTACTAGCTGTTTACCTTGTTTCCCGTTCTCTTCTATGCATACCCTTCTTCTATGGCGCTAAGCTTATCCGAACTAAAAGACCGTGCGATTCGATTCGCACAGGAGTGGCAGGGAGAAACCCGTGAACACGCAGAAGCCAAAGCATTCTGGATCGATTTCTTCAACGTGTTCGGGGTGAACCGGCGGCGCGTAGCATCCTTCGAGGAACCAGTGAAAAAGCTTTCGGGTAAGCAGGGCTTCATTGATTTGTTCTGGAAGGGCACCCTACTGGTAGAGCACAAGAGCCGGGGCAAGGACTTGGATCGTGCTTACCAGCAGGCCATTGACTACTTCCCCGGCCTGAAGGACTACGAATTGCCCAAATACATTCTAGTGTCGGATTTTGCGCGCTTCCGCCTCTACGACCTGGAAGAAGGGCAGCAGCACGACTTCCCCCTGGAAGAGCTGCACGAGCACCTACACCTATTCGCCTTCCTGACCGGCTATCAGAAGCGCCAGTACGCGGCTGAAGACCCAGCCAACATCCAAGCGGCCGAGCTGATGGGGGCTCTGCATGACGCGCTGCTGCACAACGGTTATCAGGGCCACAAACTGGAGGTGCTGCTTGTGCGTGTCCTGTTCTGCCTGTTTGCCGAGGATACCGGCATTTTCGAGAAGGACGCTTTTCGGGCCTTTTTAGAGGAACACACCCGCGAGGATGGTTCCGATGTAGGCACCCGCCTGGCTCAATGGTTTGAAGTGCTCGACCAACCCGCTGCCCACCGCCAACGCACCCTGCCCGACTACCTACGCGAGTTGCCCTACGTGAACGGCACCTTGTTTACGGAGTTCTTCCCCTTCCCGGCCTTCGACGCGGCCCTACGCCAGCAGCTTATTCGCTGCACCTACTTCGACTGGTCGCGGATTTCGCCTGCCATTTTCGGCTCCCTGTTTCAGTCGGTGACCGATCCGGTCAAGCGCCGCAACTTGGGCGCGCACTATACCTCCGAGACGAACATTCTCAAGGTCATCCGCGGCCTGTTCCTTGACGAGCTGGAAACCGAGTTGCGCGCCGCCGGCTATGACCGCCGCAAGCTCGACGCCCTGCATCGCCGCCTGGAGCGCACCCGCTTCCTCGATCCGAGCTGTGGCTGCGGCAACTTCTTGGTGGTGACCTACCGCGAACTGCGCCGTCTAGAATTCGAGATCTTGGACCGCCAGTACGCAGCCGGAGCGGCGCGCCAGACCGTGAATCTAACCCTACTGGCCCGCGTGCAGGTCGACCAGGCCTACGGCATTGAGGTGGAGGAATTCCCTGCCCGTATTGCCGAAGTAGCCATGTGGCTGATGGACCATCAGATGAACATGCGCTTCTCCGAAGCCTTCGGCACCTACTATGCCCGTTTACCGCTCATCCGCACCGCCAAAATCGTGCACGGCAACGCGCTAACAACGGATTGGGAGGCGGTAGCCCCCAAAGATCAGCTCACATACATCCTGGGCAATCCGCCATTCATCGGCTCGAAGCTAATGACTGAGCAGCAGCGGCGCGAGTTACTGGCTGTGGCCGGGCCGAAGCTGCAAGGCGCAGGCGTGCTTGATTTTGTGGCCGCGTGGTACCTGAAAGCGGCCCAATATATTCAGGGTACCGGCGTAAAAGTGGCCCTCGTTAGCACCAACAGCATCACCCAGGGCGAACAGGTGAGCATTTTGTGGGGCGAAATGCTGAACAGCTACGGCATCCACATTCAGTTTGCGCACCGCACCTTTAAGTGGAGCAACGAGGCCCGCGGCAATGCCAACGTGTTCTGCATAATTGTTGGCTTCGGGCTGGAAGGCTCGGCCGTGCGACAGCTGTTTGATTACGCCACCCCGAAAGCTGAGCCGCAGGAGCTGCGCGTCAAGAACATCAACCCGTATTTGGTGGATGGGCCAAATGTTGTTGTCCCAAAACGTAGCAAGCCATTATCAGATGTACCGGGAATGGTTTCCGGGAATAAGCCTATAGATGGAGGTAATTACTTGTTTACTCCTGAAAGGAAGGCATCCTTTCTCTTGAAAGAACCACAGGCTGCTCCTTACTTTAAACGCTGGCTTGGTGGTGAAGAATTTATCAATAGCACCGAAAGATGGTGTTTGTGGCTCGGTGACTTGACACCCACTGAGCTAAACACGCTTCCTGAATCTAAAAAGTTAGTGGCGGCTGTTCGTGATTTTCGAGCAAGTAGCAACAGCCTTCCAACGAAGAAAATAGCGGCAACTCCTACTCAGTTTCATACTTCGTTCGTAGCAGACTCCCCTTTTTTGGCGCTCCCGCAAGTTTCGTCTGAGCGTCGCCGCTATATTCCAATTGCGTTCTTAACGCCGGACTACATGTGCGGCGATAAGTTGAGACTCGTCGCAGAAGCCACTCCATATCTATTTGGGGTTTTGACTTCAAACATGCATATGACTTGGATGCGGTACGTGACTGGCCGGTTAAAGAGCGATTACCAATACTCAGCGGGCATTGTTTACAATAACTTTCCCTTTCCCGCTGCCCCCACGCCCAAGCAAGTAGCCACCGTGGAAGCCAAGGCCCAGCAGGTGTTGGCCGTGCGGGCACAGTTCCCTGACGAGTCCCTAGCCACCCTTTATGACCCTCTGACTATGCCTCCTGTGCTGATGCGCGCCCACCAGGAGCTAGACCGGGCCGTGGATCAGTGCTACCGCTCGGCCGCGTTCCCTACGGAGCTAAGTCGGCTGGAGCACCTGTTTGAGGAGTATCGCCACCTAACAGCACCCGTATTAGGTGAGACCACGGCAAAGAAGTTTAAGCAAAAAACTAAGAAATCATGCTAATAAAAGAATTAGTGCTTAAGAATATAGGCCCATTCAGGGATGCTACTGTTCAATTCCCTAGCGATAGGAATAAAGATGGCACCTTACCGATAACGGTAATCACTGGACAAAATGGAACGGGTAAGACGATAATACTTGACGCTATCCGAGGTCTACTTAAAAGCTATCAGAAGATAGAGAGATCAATAGCAAAAGATAATTTTTTGATTCAATGTGATTTCGAGGATAAGGGTACAATATTTCAATTAGAGACTACTTCGCTAGCTAGTTATGGGGGCGGTTTTGATGTTGGTCAGAATCATATAACTCCTAATTTTACTTCAGACTCTGCTAAACTTCCATCACCGGATTGGATAATAGTATACTGGACATCTAAAATATCTTCTGATGATTTTAGCATCAGCAGTTTGGTGGCGCCTGAACCTAAAGGATTCTTACAAGATGCATTATCAGGTATTCAAAAAAACGTCGAAATAACTGAATTAATATGCTATTTCGACTACCTCAAAACAAGCGATGAAGAATCCGAAAAACAGTTGGGATTACTCTTATTCGAAACTTTAAAACGGATGATAGAGAAAAGCTTATTCAACGGTAAGCTAAAACACGTATCACGCAAAAATTTAGAACCTATAATTATTCAAAACGGAAATGAAGTCACTTTACAACAATTAAGCAGTGGTAATTTATTTATCATACAGAGACTTATATCCTTGTTAGGCAAAATGTATTCAGTTTTTATATTAAACAATAAATCTTTAGATAGTTTTTTTAACACAACTGGTATTTTATTAATTGATGAAGTAGAAAATCATCTGCACCCCAAATGGCAGAAAACTTTTGTAAATACAATACAAGAATTTTTTCCCAATTTACAGATAATATTAACAACACATTCGCCATTCATAGTCGCTTCAATTAAAGATGCTATCATTTACGTATGCGAACCCGAGCTTGGGTATAGCAAAATCACAGATGTAACTGATCAATACTCTAATAGGCCAATTACTGAAATATTATTATCCCCTATTTTTGACACCCAACCCTATAATTACGAAATTAGTGAGTTGTTAAATAGTAGAGAGGCTGCAATCGACAACAATAATTTTGAGTTAGCTAAAGAAATAGAAAATAAATTAATTAATATCAATCCTGAAATTTTCTCTTATTTTAGAATTGAGGAAAAATTTAAATTACTCATCAACAAGTGATATAATAAGATGAGACCTATCATAAAAAGAAGCAAACCAAATATCTTAATTACAAAAGAAAATGAATGGCTCCAAAAATTTCTCGCTTCCAATAAAGATAGACCTCATAATTCTCAGTATGGGCACCCTGAGATACAAACTGCTCTGTACTCATCTTCCTATAACAAATGTTATTACTGTGAAAGAGAACTCTTACAAGTTCCTTCAGAGATAGATCACTTTATAGAAGTAAATGAAGATAAAACACTCGCATTTAAATGGGAGAATTTATATTTATCTTGTGGAAACTGCAATGACAAACTACCGAATAGAGACTATCCTGTTACTTCAGTAATTGATCCATGTTCTACTACTCAAAGTATAATTGAAAATAATTTGACTTTTTACAGTAATATAATAAAATCCAGGAATAATACTCAATTCAGCTTAGATACAATAACCAAATATAGATTAAATTCAAAAGTTCTAAATACTGCACGATCTACTATGTTAATATTCTTTTATGACAAGCTATCTGAACTATATCGAAAGAAAGACGCTGAAAGGAGGCTTAGATTTAATGATGATGAACTTGAATTTATAACAAGCTTTGCTAATAATGACAGCCAATTTAGCTTGATGTTTAAAGTACTTTTAAAGAAGATGAATTTTATTCCTTAATCACATATAATTAGGATTGAGTTTTCTCTAAAGGTCAGTCCGGCCCATTACCGCCGTGTTATCCCGGTTTTCTGTTTAGAATCTACTACTCCTTCAACTCCAGCGGTCATGTCTGGGTGGGTTTGCATTTTCAGGTTCCTCTCCAGTGGGATAAAAGTTGGATTCACCCGCTTCTCCGAATTTTTCAGTTCGCGGAATAGTTGCTTAACATAACAAACGTTATAACCACCTTCTTGCTCATGTCCTAGTGCTTGTCTTGCCGCTGTTTTGTACTTTACAGGCAGTTACTTTCTCTTTACGGCACACTATGAGTTTTTTGCAAGACATATTTGGCTATCCTACCGACCGTCTAACGCCAATCCGTGCTCAAGCACGACAAGAGCATGGCGATTGGAAGATGTATGGAGAGTACAGGCAAGGCAAGCATTATTATATATATGAGCTGACTAGCAGCGGTTCGAATATGGAGGAATGGTTAACCGATGCTTTGCAACTACAAATGGCGTATTTGAATACGCGCAAAACAGGCGAGCTCTATAAATTTTTTCATGGTCCAGCACCCCTGGTACGCTCCAACAGGGCTGGGAATATTTATTGCCTATTAATAGAAGAACCTGGCGAACAGGAAGATGCTGCTGGTCGGCCCCTCCCAAAGCGCTCGCATATTTCCTTCCATTTATGGACTGATAAGGCTATGAGCACAACGGATAAAGAGTTAGCTATCAAAGAAGGCTTAGAGTTTATCCAACTCACTTGTGAAAAGTTGACCCACCTGTTTGGAGAAAAGAATGGTTTGTTAAACATGTTCGGATAAAGATGCTCTGTATAGGGCTGCACAAGCTAGGTGGGCTATGTTTCCTATTTAAACTCCCGACCTAGCGCCTTTGCCAGTTGCTTGTACGAGTAGCCGGTGCGGTCTTTTACAACCTCTTTCGTCGTGCCTATCTGGTGTCGGGTAGCATCCAATACTCTCTCTAGGTCGAGCTGGCCTGCTACGTGCTTCACAATGGCCTGTGCTACGTTCGGCGCTAGGTGGTTGCTTGTTGGCCTTGTCGTTGCTGATAAGGCCTGCGTAGACTGCTTGCAGCTACTTGATCTAACCAGCCAACCAGACCCCGAACTTACCCGGCCGGGGGGTAAGCTTGGGAGCTGCTACACTGGCCACTAGAGCCGGAGCCAGCTGTGCGCCGTAGATCACTTCCTGCTTCACTTCAACAAGCAAGCTCACCTGCCGGCCAACATCAACGGCGTGTGGAACCTGGTGCTAGCGGATCGTACAACCAATGGCGACAAGCGTGCGCGCATACCGGGAGAGAGATACCTCAAACGGCTGCACCAGCGCAACGAATTCTTTATCGAGAGCAATACCCTCCTGCCGAGACGATCGTTAACCAGACGGGTGCTACAAGCGAAAAACGGCGGTCATTTCTGCAACGGCACTACCAGCTGGCGTTAGACTATTCCATCCATCGCTGGAAACCCGCCTTTGAGCTGCCAAGCAGCTTCTAACGATGAGCGTCTTTCTGCGCCTGTCCACCGAGCGCGTTCTCTACCGGGATGCGCTGTTTTTTATCATTCGGGATCTGTACCCCGTTTCGCCGGGGCACTCACTGATCATTTCTAACCAGGTGCGGCCGGACTACTTCGCCCTCACCCTCGACGAGCAGCAGCACTTGCCGTTGGTGTTAGCCAAAGCGAAGCAACTGGTGGAACAGGAGCACCAGCCGGCCGGCTACAACATCGGCATGAACTGCGGCGAGGTGGCTGGCCAAACGGTGCCGCATTTCCACTGTCACCTGATCCCGCGCTACCCTGGGGACATGGAAGATCCGCGGGGCGGGGTCCGGCATTGCGTAGCGGGCAAAGGGTACTATTAACCGCGTCCTATTTTCCTGTCGGTGTATCTGCAATTTTCCAGTCCTGGGCAATCGATCCTCTATCCAGGCCATCGGCTCCTAAGCAGGTGGCAATAAGTACAAGCTCTCTACAGGCCTACTCCCTCTTTCGCTCTCAAATTGCTCGGCATTTGGGGTCGCTAGCTGCTGCTCCCGCGAGAATTGTTTCTATTATAACATACAATTCCGTGGGTAAACTTTACCCATTTTCGGCTCCCATATCTGCCCCCCTTTTCTCGCCGCAAATGCCGCTCAAACTCCGCGTCCGGTTGCGCGGCTAGCGCGCTATTCGGCTTGGGCACCCCCAGCTATTCCATGCCATTTGACCCAAAAGAACAGCCCTCTAAAAGCTAATCGTTTAAGGTGCTGCCTTTGAATTATTATATAAATTTGAATATAATATATTGATTGCAAAAGGTACTGCCATCGTCCTTTTTCCACTTATGCTGAATAGCTACCCCCTAAAGTTCTCAAGGTTAGGCATGTTTTTGTGCCTAATACGCCCTAGGTCGCATGAGGGACAACTCTATGCTAGTCCAGAGGCTAATTGCCGCCGATGCGGTTATTTCAGAGGCTATAAGGTAGAACAGCATGCGGTGTATGCCACTTTGAGTAGTCAAGCTCACATATTCTAAGGCATAAGGATAACCAATGGCACTATAAAAATACCTTTAAGTACAAATAAGCGCTTATTAAAATACAAATTAGTGCCTTTTTAGGCTACTTTGTGCCGCGCCCAGTGTCGAAGGGCTTCCTGTTTGCTTTGGTTGTTTTTGTTGCGCCCTTAATTCAAGCCCCACTTCTTAAAAGCTTTTTTTCCTCACGCGAAACACAACTTGTGACTATTTGAACTATTTGTTCTATTTGTAAGGCTCACAATGGACTGATTATCAAAAGTATGTAAGCTATAACCCGAACCTTTGATTCGTTAACCCGAACCTTTGATTCGCCAATGCCGAACCTTTGATTCGCCAATGCCGAACCTTTGATTCGCCAATGCCGAACCTTTGATTCGCCAATACGCACCACTTATTCGAACTGTAGGTTTTATTAGTTCGTTTTATGTATAATTGAGCCTAAACCCATATTTAGGCTATGAATTCCTCATTAGAAGTTCGCCATCACAATGCTATCACTACTGCTCGTTACGAATACAGTGAAATGCAAATGGACTTGTTCTTTTATCTGCTTTCCAAGCTGCGTAAGGACGATACAACCGGCTTATATGAGATTGTGGTAAAAGATCTTAGTGAGATTACCGGCAAAAAGTACGCTTACAACTACTTGCGCAAAGCCACGGAAGCGATGGGCTCCCGAATGTTCGAGGTGATGACGGAAAAGAGCTACA
>MWWC01000012.1_pt1 | contig 15985 bp, 19 predicted proteins | sample 1047261 | NCBI WGS metagenome assembly MWWC01 (sample SAMN06349975, study PRJNA376086) | soil metagenome | isolation source: MS3-5 sample Antarctic (ecotone) soil | place: Antarctica | collected 2015-01-13 | reverse complement strand
GCTCAAATTTTAATGGTGACGACGGGCGCAAGCGTCGTTCAAGGAACGGTTGAAGAGTGGGGACACGAAAATTTATTTAAGATTTTCGACATTCTTCAGATTCGGCACAAAAACTTTTCTGTTCCTGACTTACTCGAAAACTTACAGCATTATTTGTTCACCTGGACAATGAAACACAGTGAAGCCTATCGTGAATGGTCAAGCGCGTTAGAAAGCGACGAATTGCCGACTTCAGGCACGCCTGTTGAATCTTCCGAATTGGAAAACTTAGCCGTTAAAATCTCGGAAGTGATGAAGAATCCTTTAACGCCGACGAATCTCTACAATGTAATGAGCGATGAATTAAGCCACGTAACAGGGTTTGCCCATTCGCCCGAATGGATTTTAGGTAATCTCAAAAAGACGCGGGAGGGTGCTAAAAATGAGTAAGATTGTAGATTTTGTAACACGCGGCAATGTTAAGCCGAAACACAAACCATTATTCGATAGCGGTGTAAAAGCTGCCAACGCGCTCGGGGGAAGCAAGCAGCTAGATTTGAATAAATATTTTAACGGCGGCAAAAACGACAAAATGTTTATCGGCAAGGTCCTCAACGATTACGGAACATTAAAAAAAGACGACACCATAATAATTAATGTGAGTTTCCAACCGAACCAAAACAGCCTTGTTTTGCACGTTAGCGACGGCGATTCAAATATTGATTATCTCTCGAAGCTTCAACAAAACGGCAAAGCTGAAAACACGCAAATTATCGGCGTTGTAACTCATTTTATTAGAGCGTTAGAAGTTTTAGACGAATAAATCTAGCTACATCAATTGATGTAGCTACAAAACAACAAAAGCCGCGAGCGCAAAACTTGCGGTTTATTATTAAAATAAAACAATGGCTAAAATATGCTTTCAAGCGAAGGACTTTCGGCAAAGTAATCTTGTCTTAATTGAGAAATGCAACACGATCCTGGAACGCTACAATGCCGCCGGGTATGATATGACGGTTCGCCAGGTTTACTATCAATTGGTCGCTGCCGACGAAATCGAAAACAGCGTGAAGTCTTACGATAAAATTCAAGGGCTTTTGAAGGATGCGCGGCTTGCCGGGCTACTTGATTGGGATTACATCGTTGACCGGACACGGGAATTGAAAAGACAATCGGCTTGGGACTCGCCGGAAGATATTCTGGAGTCGGCGCACGAAAGTTTCAGAATGGATAAGTGGGCAACCCAGATTTACCGCCCGGAGGTGTGGATTGAGAAGGATGCGCTGTCAGGTGTTTTCGAGCGCGTCTGTAATGAACTAAGCGTCCCGCTCTTTGCTTGTAAGGGTTATACATCGCTTTCGGAGCTGTTTGAGACCGGTTACCGGCGCTTTGCTTCTTATGACGAAGATGGGCAAATACCTTACATTCTGCACTTCGGCGATCACGATCCAAGCGGGATTGATATGAGCCGCGATATAGTCGACCGGGTAACATTTTTATCAAAGTCGGGCAAGCCGAAGTTTGACCGGCTCGCCTTAAATATGAATCAGGTTGACCAGTACCAGCCGCCGCCGAATTTTGCAAAAATAACGGACTCCCGCGCCCGTGATTACATTCTTAAATTCGGGGGGAATAGTTGGGAACTCGATGCGCTCGAGCCAACCGTTTTAGCCGGTCTGGTTCGAGATAATATTCTTGCTGTTCGTAATAATGATTTGTGGCAAGAGGCGATTAAGGAAGAAAATGAGCATCGTGCAAATTTAAGTAGGATTGCAGAAAACTATGATGAAATTGCACAGTTTCTTGATGACAATGAGATGTAAAAAATAAAAAGCCGTGAGCATCAAAACTTGCGGCTTTTATCTTTGTAGTATATGATTTGGTCACTTCAACTGCTTATTTCCCTTGAATTCTAAAACTATGAAATATCTCTCAATACTATTCGCAATTCTCTTTTTCAGTTTCGCCGCATACGGTCAAACTCAATGCAGCGTCACGCTTTCTACTTACAACACCTCTATTATTGCCGACGGTGGGAGTCCGGAAGCTCGGAGGGCGACGATTGATGTTTTTGCGCCCGCCGCCTGTTCCTGGACGGCGACGGTTAACCAGTTTTGGACTACTTTCGACGCGCTTGGGCAAAATCGAACAGTGAGCGGAACCGGAAACGGGCAGGTAACCATTTACACCGGTTTTAACAACACAGACCCGCGCACCGGAACCATTACCGTCAACGACAAAACAATTACCGTCAATCAAGGCTCGACCTGCCAATACAGCTTAGTCAACGGAGATTTACCGGATCGTTTCACGGGCGCGGGCGGCACTAAAAATTATAGATCTATCAGGTACGGCTTTTCCGGCAGTTGCACGGTGACCCACACAACACAAACCAGTTGGATTCGTTTGGGCGCGACATCCTATACGGTTGACCCTAACGAATCGACGGCGCGCACCGGTTATATTACTTACCACTACGGCAGCCAGAGGACGCTTACACTGGTTGTTGAACAGGAAAGCGGCTGCGTTTACTCGCTGTCGTCGAACGCGGCTGATCGGACGGGTAATGCGGACGGCGGAACATTCGATATTCGTTCGGTTGCGCCGTGTTCGTGGACAGCCGCCGCGCAAAACGACTGGATTACGATTACGCGGAACGCCGCCGGAACCGGCAACGGCACAATCGGTTATTCGGTTTCAGCCAACACGAGCGGCAGCCCGCGAACCGGAACAATCAATGCTGGCGGGCAAATCTTTACCGTCAACCAAGCGGGCGCGAGCTGTAAATTCACCTTATCGCAAGCCTCTGTCGACATCCCGAGCGCGAGCGCGCCGGGCAATGTGACGCTCGGCAGCGATTCATCTTGCGCCTGGACAGCCGTCTCGAACGCGGAGTGGCTGACTTTGAACGGCATTACCAGCGGGACGAGCGGCGCGATAATCGATTATGTCGCGGCAGCCAACACGAGCGGCACGGCTCGAACCGGAACGATTACAGCGGGCGGTCAGACATTTACGGTCAATCAGGCGGCTGGCGTGAGTAAATCACGAAAGAGAGTCAGAATTTTTTGATATGCTGACTCTCAAATAGAAAATAAGAAAAGCCGTGAGCGTAATTGCTTGCGGCTTTTTGTTTCTAAAAACTAATTGACTTAGACAGGCAAATAATAGTCAAGGCTAGTGTTTATCAAGTGTCGCGCCTACGTGAATGCGGAACAAGTGGTTTGTCCGAGCATATTTTACAATCAAGGCGAGTCGCGCCTACGTGAATGCGGAACAAGTCGGCGGACGGATTTATGTCGCGCGTGCGCGACAGTCGCGCCTACGTGAATGCGGAACAGGTTCGTGTTGACTTCTGTGCCACTTAAGTGACACACGTCGCACCTACGTGAATGCGGAACAGGTGCGGGGACAAATTATTTATCGTTTCAAAACGAAGTCGCGCCTACGTGAATGCGGAACAAGTTTTTTACTTCTTGCACACTTAAGTGTGCAAAAGTCGCGCCTACGTGAATGCGGAACACTTAAGTGTTCCTAAAAGTTTTGCGACTTCTAACGTGCTTGCTTGTGGTTCACTTAAGTGAACCACATAATTTTCCGAATAATTTGTCGCCGCTTCCCACGTTTCAAGCAGAACGGAAAAGCCGTGAGTTTTTACGCTCACGGCTTTATATCTTTGGTGAGTAGAATCAGCGGCTTTAGGTTGGTTGTTTGTCGGTAGGTCCTCGAAAGAGGGCGTCGGCAAGTCTGTTTGTTTGCTGCGCACGCGCACGTATCGCGTCGTTCATTGCCGAATTAAAAGTTTGCTTGATTTCGTCCTTTGTCGGTTGGCGAAAGAAATGCGGATAATCACGCATTATAATTTCGGCTGCTTTATCGCCGTCAACCACGCCGGACGCCGTCAATTTGCGAAAAATACGCAGAATTTCTTTTTTGTTTTCGGCTTTGATTATTTTTTCGCTATTCACTTATCTACCCCCGTGCATTTGCAAACTTGCCGGAACGATTTTGACGTTTCCCGCTTGTGACAAAAGCGAGGCGATAGACCGTCGTCGTTCGCCGATTGCAAGTTTTGTTTGCCGAACCTCTTCATTGGCTGAAACCGCCCAGCCGGACGCAATGTTGAACTCCTGCTGCGTTTCAGCGATTTTCTTTAGCAGTCCCTCGATTGGTGCAGAGAGTCTTGCCGATTCGGATTGAAGCTGCGGCAATCGCAATTCATCACGCTGCAGATAAAGCCTTTCGAGTATGATTCGCGCCGATAGAATTTCAATCGGTAAATTGTTACGCCTGTGTGCAAGTGTGATTAACGCGTTTGAATCGGCGTCATCGGCTGCGAGTGCCATTTTTGCGCCTAAGTCCGATAACTCCGATTCAAGGCGCGTTAGGGTTTCGGTTGTGTTTGTTATTTCGTTCAGATTTTCTGTCATTTCTGTCATTTTTTTGTCTCCTGTTTTTTGTTTTTGGTTTGAATTTTATTTCATTCAAAACTGTAAAATGTTGCCGGTTTTTGCTCATTCATCCCGCACCAGAGAGCCAGAGCGAGACCAAGCACGAGATCGTCATTGTTGCCGACGCGCCAATCATCGCCCGCGCCATAAGCGTCATTGCCAGCTGCGGTAATTCGCGCTTTGAAATTTTCGAGTTCTTTTTGCAGCGTCGGTGTTAGCGGGTGATTCTTTGCGAATTTCAATTTGTCGCTCTGCAAAGCAACGGCAACCGCGCCGCAAAGCTCGCGCTTCGGCACTCGAACTGTAGCGCCATCACGACTCACAGAATCGCCGCCGGTGATAGAAACAGGTAGTAGTTTCGCGTTTGTTTGCTCTTGTTTGAATAAATCCGCAACGGCAGCGCCGACGCCGGTTTTATCAACGGCTAAAACCGTGCGTTGAGATACATTCTCGGAAAATGCCGGTTCGTTTACCCACTCAACGGTATCGCTGACTATTTCCGGAAACGGTGTGCGGAGCTGCCAACGGTGAAGGTCGCGGCAATGAAATTCGTAATCGTCGCGGTTTCGCCCGTGCCTTTCCAAAACTATAAACGTCGAATAATCCGCGATTTGCCCTAAATCAACGCCGATAAAGAAACACGGACGCGCAAGTTGTTCTTTTTGTTTTTCGGTTAAAAGTTCTGCCAATTGGTTTGGCGAATCAATTATTTTCATTTTTGTTTTTCTCCTTTCTGAATAATAAAGGCTTAACTTCGTCGGTTATTGCCCGCTCAATATCGCCGAAACTAAAAAATGAATCGGTTGTTTCTAAAAATTCGCAACCGTATTCCTGTTTGAACCACCAATCACCGACTGTTTCTTTTTCACGCGCTAACCAATCTCTATCAATGCGCGGGCATTGGTCCGCCGTGATTCGCGTCCGATGCCAGTCATCACCGCCGTTTGTCCAGACATCGTAAAAGAATCCGCGTTTGCCGAATGGAGTCGAAAGCAAAACGAGTTTCCCGCCGCTCACGCCTAACATTGGTCGGACGCTCTGATAAAGCGAATCTTCGACGCGGGATGCCTCGTCAATAATCAGCAAATCAACAGCCGAATAGCCGCGAATTGTCTGCTCCGTGCCGGGCAAAGCGACGATTCGTGAGCCGTTGTCTAGTTCTAATCGAAGTGCCGACTCTTCGACTGGTTTAGGCATCGCGGGCGATTCCAGAGCGTTATAAATGTCCTTTATTTTTCTAAATAATTCTTGGCTTTGCCGCAGTGAAGGCGATAAGAGAAGCACAAGCGCATTTTCTTGATAGATGGCTGTGTGAAGCCCTAATACCGCGCTGATAGTTGATTTGCCGCTCTGCCTGCTGCAATTCAAAACCATTTGCCGAGCGTCGGACCGGAGCAGGTCCGATTGCCATCGGTCCGGCATAATGCCAGCGCGCGTCGCCATTAGCACGGCATCATTCTTTTCAAGTTCGAGGCGTTCTTTAATCGCCGCTCGCATCGCCTGATTCCAGAGCGGATTCTGCGATAAGTGGCTGTATTTGTTTGATGATGTCGTGTGTTGATAATCCATATTTTGCGGCTTCGTCGCGCCAGTCATTGACTTGAACATTTAGGTCGAGGCGTTCAGAAAATAATTTGTGATATTTGCCAAGCAGTTCGAGCGTCCGAATCTTGTCGGCAAGCTTGAGCGTTGCGCTGATAGGCTCGCCTTCATTGTCGCGGCGAATCTCGACAAAGTTTTGCCAGTCGGCTTTAGCAATCGCTGACAGCTCGCTTAAAACTTCATTAGCAGCCATTACAGCCGTTTGCACCCGCACGCCGATAAGTTCGGCAATCTTCGGGTTTCGCATCAATTCAAAGGCACGAGAAGATAAGGCGTTGTCGTCGCCTGAGTAACCAGCCATCCGCGCCGCTGTTCGAGCGTTCCCGTTCGCCGGTCCAATAAATGCTTCAACAAAAAGACGTTGTTTTTGAGTGAGTGTTTCGGTTTTCATAGCGTGAGAAGTTTGTAAAACTGGTTGTATAAAACTATTACAACCGCTAATCAGCTTAGCACAAAATCATTAAAAGCACTAATAAATTTTTCGTGACTTTTCGTGCTTTTTTATATTTCAATAATTTCAGCCGAGAGGATTGATAAATCGTCGGGCGTGAAATTATCACAACCGCACAGCGGACAACCCCAACCGATAACATCCGTCTTTTGTCCGCATTCGTCGGGCGCTAAACGAACTTGATACTTCGGCTTAACAGTTCGGCGGCACTGGTCGCAGAAAATCTCTTTGAGCGGCACATCTATATTTCTCATTTCGTTTTTTTCATTTAACCATTTGATACTTAAATACCCTTCGATAAGCAGTATTATCGTAAGCTACTAAACATTCTTTAACTGCCTCATTTGTTTTGAGTGATAATCTCAAACGCCCGGTTAATCTCAATCATCTTTTCGCTGCTGCCACGTGCGTCCGGGTGATGAATCTTAGCCAGTGCCTTGTAGCTTGCCTTAACAACTTCCGGCGGCGCGTTCGGGAGCAAGTAGAGAGTTTGAAACGGCGACGCAATGCTTTGCGGCGGCGGCGGTCGGCTTGGCTGTTCGTTATCATATTCGGTTTCAACCGGATACACGCTCCGCATCTCGCCGATCCATTCATCGAGGCGTTCCCAATCCGTTATAATCCAGGTTTTCTTCGTCGGCTCGTAATTACGAAAGGCAGCGGGGATAATTTCCTTTAATTCTGAAATTGCATATGTGAAGGCGTTTGTGTCGGCGGCGAAAATTTTTACTCCGCATCCGCCGTCGGTGGTAGTGATTTTAATTTTTATTGACGAAGTAGTGTTCATACTATTTTACAAATCCATCACGCTTATTTCAGCTTCCGGGCTTTGCCGTAACCAATGCTCGCGGATAATCCAAGATTGAATCCGGTTGCACGTTAAGTTGTCTACGCGCTCGCCGTTCGCTTTAAGCGTTATATGAAACAAAGGCACGTCTTTGCCTGTCCATTCGGCTTCGACGTTGTTAGAGCGCAAATGCGCGTTAATGTAGCGGTCAGTGAGCACCTTGAACTGTGCATCTGTCAATTTACCTTTGGAATGTTTATTGACACCGTTGATAAGTTCCTTCCCCGCGTCAAATGCTCTGACGGTTGGCATACCCAAAAGCAATGCATCGGCGTCGTGATTTTTCGCCGACCCGAACAACCAATCAATCGCCATTTGTCCTGATTCGTTCTCTACGTCAAATACATCTGCAATGGGAAAATCTTCGCGGGTGTGTTCGGGTTCGGTTACGTGTGGATATTCAAAATTAGGGAATGCTTCATTCATTCGCTGTTCAATAAAATCACGTACGGCGTCCGGTCCGATGTCTTGCAAACTATCGTTCCAATCTTTTGCGCCTTCAGGTCGAAAGCATACGGCACGGCTCCCGCGCGAACGAAAAACATTTATAAAATTATCGGCTGCTTTAACGCCGGATTCGTCGGCGTCGGTTGCTACAAAAATATTTCGGAAGGCTAAAGCAGATGGCAGCCATTCAGGGAAAGATGTTCCGACAATGGCAACGGCTGGCAACCCGCACAAATGCAAGCTAAGAGCATCAAAGACGCCTTCACAGACGGCAATAATCTCCGCTTCCAATGCGCCGGGCGTGGCAAACAAACCGTAACTTTTCTTTCCAACGGACTGTGTTTTTAGCTTACCTTGCAACTCTTTGCCATCTGTAAACCGCCCGTTGAAAGCAACGAGTTCACCAGCCTGATTGTGCATCGGAAAAAGCACGGCTGGGCGTCCGTAAAAATTGTTTGAAAATAAAACATTCGCTTTGCTTGCAAGCTCAATCGGTATGCCGCGTTTCTCAATATATTTTCTACCATCTGTACCAAAGATAGGCATGGCATCTTTTAGAACTTGGCTTAATTTTGCCGCAGAATCGCTTTCTATTTCTTGGGTCGGCGGTGGGGTGGGTTCAACACTAAAAGCGCGTGCTAGCGCGGCAGCTGTGCGTACTTTGCGCGGTGTGAAAGAAGGCTTGCTCCACTTTTCTCTAATTACACCTTTCACGCCGCATCTATGGCAAAGATAAACGCCGGTATCAATATTTAGCGCAAGTGATCGGTGTGCCGTGTCGCGCGGTTTGCCGTCGCCGCATTTCACGCATAATAAACGCCACTCGCTGCCGTGCTTTTTAGCGTGTGCGTCGTAGGATTCTAAGTCTGCTAGTGATAATACTTCGTTTGTTGTCATCATAATTCTGTAAAAGTTTGCAGTGCACCGTTAAAAGCTAGTTTCACAAAAGCACCAGCCGCGCCATTGCGATTTTTTTCAAGTTTCGCCGTGATTTCAGTTTCGCCCCCGGCATTGTCTGGTCCGTCTTTCTTGTTCAGATCAAGCACGGATTCGGCTTCATACTCGATGCCGCCCGAACCTTTCGCGGAATGTAGTCCGCCGTCCGCTTTGTTTCCAGCGCGATTGCGATGCGCGATGGTAATAACCGGACAATTCAAAGTTAACGCAATCGAAGCGACTGAGCTCAGTGCGTTATTGATAATCGAGTATTCGTCGGGGTCGATAGATTTGTTTTCCGCCCGAGCCGCTCCACGCGCCCAAACATGCAGACTATCCAAGACGATAAGCACGTGCTCAGACTGAAACTTTTCGCGCAATCTCCCAGCATTTTCAATGATAAGTTTTGGTGATGCCGGAGCGCGGGTCGCGTCCATTATTCGCAGATGTGTTAGTTTTTGGACTGCCTGGCGTGCAAGATTTTCGGCTTGCTGTCCGCTTATCTCGCCGGTTTTCAGTCTGCCTAGAAAGGTTCGTGTCTGCCGGGCGATGAGGCGGCGAAAGAGTTCGAGAACGCCCATTTCAGCGGAAACAAACAGCGCCGGATAAACGGCATCAGACGCCGTTTGCAGAGCGAACGCCGTTTTGCCACAGCCGGGTGCAGCTTGGACAACGTGAATACCCGGCGCAAGGTAGCCGCCGAAATGCTGGTCAAGTTTAGTTAGCCCGGTAATAACGCCGCGCGGTCTTTTGCTTGCTTTCGCGGCGGCGGCATCGTTCGTGTCTGCGACAAACACAGATACTAGGTCAGCTAAATCAATCGTTGGTGGTAAATTGTTCGTGTCTTTCATACTCAGGTTGCGCGTAACTCTCACGCTCAACTCTAATTATGAATGATTGCGAATTGTCCCGATAGGGGACAATTTCGCACATCTTCTTATTATTTGTTTATATTGTGGAAAATCGGTGTTGTAAATAAAGCACTTACGTGAAAACTCCCACACTTTTGAGTGCTACTCCCACACTTTTGAGTGCTACTCCCACACTTTTGAGTGCTACTCCCACACTTTTGAGTGAAAAAGTTTGATATTCTAATAGCATTACCACTTTGAGATACTCTTCCTCGCGTTCGCTTGGCGTCTTTTCGTTGCAGCTTTATTGATTTCGATAGCATTTTCTTTGGTTTCTTGAGCCGGTCTAATATCAAAAAGCTCCTCTTTCCACCAAGCGTTTTGCCAACGCTGCGCGGGCAAACGGCTTTTTCCTATTTGCTCGTAATAGCTTATTACCCCACGTGTTTTGAGTAGTTTAATCGCTTTACCCCAGACATCTTTAGCGCGTCCGGGGTTCTTGCTTTGAAGCATTTCGCTGACGGGGAATTTACTAGGTTGAAATAAATCGAGCAACTGTTCGCGCGTGAATGGCTCATCAAATACTATGGATTCTGTTTTATTATCCCCTTCTCGCACGGTCTTTGCCTTTTTATTTGCGCCCTGCCTCCAATACTGTGAAAGGGCTAATCCGACACTTAAAGCCCATTCGCCGGTAGCTTGATTAGTTGGTAAGCCGGCTAACCGCCGCGCATTTCCTATGCATTGTAAAACGCGCCGATTGCCTCTATGCTCGTCAGCCCAATCACCTGCTACAATAGTTACGCCTATTGGTACGTTATCTTTTTCAGCTATTTGTTCGTTAGTAAAATAGTGGTCTAAAAGTTTTATGAATGGTCCTTTTGAATACACTTTGTGAGGTATTTTCGTTAATGAGTCGGTGTATGGCTCTGGACGTTCGCCGTATGATTCAATCTGACTAAACATTTTCAGACGGTTATAAACTTTTTCTCGCATCTCCCGTCTTTCTTCAACGCTGTGGACAGTCAAGCGGAGTTCACGAATTAACTCATCAATATCTAGATATGCACGGTCGTGCGATAAAGCGGCTTCAAATATGAATTGGAATTGCAAAGCGCCTTCAACTCCGCCCCAATCTTGCAACAGTTTTTTTAATGAGTCATAAGTGTCGTTCGTGTCGACTGTTGTGAGTTTTGTTTCAAACAGTTCATCTGGAATTGAGTGTCTTAAGGCGATCTCCCCTTGTACAGGTTCCCAATACCGCAGCGTTCTACCGTCTGAAACCGCTCGCAGGCTAGTTTTGATTTCCCTGCTTGTGTTTATTGGAATGATATAAGGTAGACGTGCGCTTTCTCGCTTTTTCTCTTTCCTTTCTCGTTTCCGTCGCTCGACTTCATCGCGCAATATGTCGCGGTAGCCTAAAAAATAACGAATAACATTTTCAGTATCTCCAAACGAGTCATCAAATTTATCTAAACGCCGGGCAAGTTCCGGACTGGCTTTTCTTGCCAATTCATCGTCGCGGTCGCCCAGCGTTTGCTCGTAAGGATTTTTGTCCTTTGCAAGAAAATCGGCGCGCTCTTGCGCCGACCCCGGTACAAGCTCATCGAATAAACTAACAATATCGTCGTACAACACACCTAAAACTGCTGACGCTTCGTCTGTGTGCGCTTTCGTTAGCGTGGGCGGTTCAGAGCCTTCTCGTATGTGAGGCAATTCATCGTACAACTGTACCGCGCCGCTTTCCAGTTGATTAATCAAACTGTCCAAGGACATTTCACCCTTCTTAAGTTTGTCTACTAATTCAAATATTCGGCTTTTTTGCCTTACCTGTTCCATATTTTTGTGCATCAAAGTTTTTTAATGAACTCATCTAAGTCCACGCGCTTAACTCGATAAGCTCGTCCGATAATTCGACCTTTCAACTCGCCGTCATCGATAGCCTGCCGTAAAACGTGGCGTGACAGTCCTGTTAATGCCGCGGCTTCATCTAATTTCAGCAATGGTTTATCGGCGATTGCTACGGCTGGTTTCTGCCCTATTGCATTAAAAATTGTCTCTATGACGTTTCGCGCCAATGCCGTGTCACCAGTTGTCGCGTCACTCCGCGCCAATGTCGTGTCACCAGTTGTCGCGGTCGCGGGTTTCACAGTCTCGGCATCGCGCTGCTGTTTATAGTTTTGTATTTCTTCCGGGTTGAAAATTGCCTCTTGTTTGCCCGATTCGCCGCGCTTGTAACGGACGGAAATCTTTTTCGATTGGACAATCCGCTGCAGACTGCGGACGCTGATTCCCATCTCTTTTGCGGCTTCTTCTTTGTTCATATTTTCCGGTATGCTGCCCCGCGTCAATCCGCGCCAAAGCAATTTGTCATCGGTTGACGCGCCAAGGGGTGTCACCCCTTGGCGCGAAATGACACCCCTTCTTTTTTATTCGGTTTTTTTTCGCGGCGGTCTCCCTCTTTCGGGTTTCTGAAAGTTTTTCAAGTCGCTTTCCGGTATCAGCCAGACGCTCCCGGCAATGGTTTGTTCAAACCTCGCGTTTGGCAACAAGCCTTGTTTAATCCACGAGCGGACCGAAACGGAGCTGACTTCGTACCGTTTGGCAACTTCCGACGCTTTAAGAAATTTCTTTTTCACAAACACATAATAAACCAAACGAAAAAATAATTCAAGTAAATTCTTTTATCCTGTAAGATTTTACTTGACATTAATTCTTACAGGGTGTAAGATTATTACAGATTAAGCAATTAATCAATAAACAAAAGGACGGATTAAATAAAATGCTCGAAATTACAGACACAAACAAATTCGGAAAAGTTACCGCCGCCGCGCTTGCAAAAGTTGAATTGACCGTGACAGACGCGCAAAACAAAAAACGCTGGGTCAACGCGATTGCCAAAGGCGTTGTTGAGATCGAAGCGAACGGCGCGTTTATGACCTACGACGAAAAAGATAATTATTTGGTCATCTGGAGTCAGAAATCAAATGAAGTCTATTCAGCCAACGGCGTGTGCCAGTGCAAAGCGTTTGGGCGCGGAATGGCTTGCTGGCATCGCGCCGCCGCCCGGCTGGTTCGGCTTTACCTTGAGCTGCCGGAAAACAAAAAACCGGCATTCGCGGCGCAAAAGGAAACGAAAGAAATTCCTTATCTGCCGAATACACGCGAGCCGGTCAGAGTTGAAAAATACGGATCGGTAAGATTGCCGGTCTATAACTAAAGACGAAAGGCTTAGGTTTGCGCCAACATTCCTAAGCCTCTCTATTCACCCAAAACAAATTAGGAGAAATTACAATGAAAAATAATACAGAAGAAAAAACGGCTTATCAACTATTACTCGAAAAACTTGACGACCAGGAATTTGCCCGTCAGTTCAAAGAAGAAAAACAAAAGGAAATTGAAGAGTTACTGGCTCAAATTTTAATGGTGACGACGGGCGCAAGCGTCGTTCAAGGAACGGTTGAAGAGTGGGGACACGAAAATTTATTTAAGATTTTCGACATTCTTCAGATTCGGCACAAAAACTTTTCTGTTCCTGACTTACTCGAAAACTTACAGCATTATTTGTTCACCTGGACAATGAAACACAGTGAAGCCTATCGTGAATGGTCAAGCGCGTTAGAAAGCGACGAATTGCCGACTTCAGGCACGCCTGTTGAATCTTCCGAATTGGAAAACTTAGCCGTTAAAATCTCGGAAGTGATGAAGAATCCTTTAACGCCGACGAATCTCTACAATGTAATGAGCGATGAATTAAGCCACGTAACAGGGTTTGCCCATTCGCCCGAATGGATTTTAGGTAATCTCAAAAAGACGCGGGAGGGTGCTAAAAATGAGTAAGATTGTAGATTTTGTAACACGCGGCAATGTTAAGCCGAAACACAAACCATTATTCGATAGCGGTGTAAAAGCTGCCAACGCGCTCGGGGGAAGCAAGCAGCTAGATTTGAATAAATATTTTAACGGCGGCAAAAACGACAAAATGTTTATCGGCAAGGTCCTCAACGATTACGGAACATTAAAAAAAGACGACACCATAATAATTAATGTGAGTTTCCAACCGAACCAAAACAGCCTTGTTTTGCACGTTAGCGACGGCGATTCAAATATTGATTATCTCTCGAAGCTTCAACAAAACGGCAAAGCTGAAAACACGCAAATTATCGGCGTTGTAACTCATTTTATTAGAGCGTTAGAAGTTTTAGACGAATAAATCTAGCTACATCAATTGATGTAGCTACAAAACAACAAAAGCCGCGAGCGCAAAACTTGCGGTTTATTATTAAAATAAAACAATGGCTAAAATATGCTTTCAAGCGAAGGACTTTCGGCAAAGTAATCTTGTCTTAATTGAGAAATGCAACACGATCCTGGAACGCTACAATGCCGCCGGGTATGATATGACGGTTCGCCAGGTTTACTATCAATTGGTCGCTGCCGACGAAATCGAAAACAGCGTGAAGTCTTACGATAAAATTCAAGGGCTTTTGAAGGATGCGCGGCTTGCCGGGCTACTTGATTGGGATTACATCGTTGACCGGACACGGGAATTGAAAAGACAATCGGCTTGGGACTCGCCGGAAGATATTCTGGAGTCGGCGCACGAAAGTTTCAGAATGGATAAGTGGGCAACCCAGATTTACCGCCCGGAGGTGTGGATTGAGAAGGATGCGCTGTCAGGTGTTTTCGAGCGCGTCTGTAATGAACTAAGCGTCCCGCTCTTTGCTTGTAAGGGTTATACATCGCTTTCGGAGCTGTTTGAGACCGGTTACCGGCGCTTTGCTTCTTATGACGACGTCGGGCAAACGCCTTACATTCTGCACTTTGGCGATCACGATCCAAGCGGGATTGATATGAGCCGCGATATAGTTGACCGGGTAACACTTTTATCAAAGTCAGGCGTGCCTAAGTTTGTCAGGCTTGCCTTAAATATGAATCAGGTTGACGAATACAAACCGCCGCCAAATTTTGCGAAACTGTCCGACACACGCGCCAATGATTACATCATTAAATTCGGAGAGAGTAGCTGGGAACTCGATGCGCTCGAACCAACCGTTTTAGCAAGTCTTGTTCGAGATAATATTCTCGCTGTTCGTAATGATGAATTGTGGCAATTAGCGATTAAGGAAGAAAATGAGCACCGTGCAAATTTAAGTAGGATTGCAGAAAATTATGATGAAATTGCACAGTTTCTTGATGACAATGAGATGTAAAAAAGAAAAGCCGTGAGTTCCGGGCGCTCACGGCTTTTTAGTTTGGCAGTCTCAAAAACGAGCGTTTTTGGCACACTTTTCAAGACGGCTCAAAACGGCGAAAAATGGCTGTTTTTGTGTGTCAAAACTCGTCTCGAAATCAAAGTGCCAAAAGCTGCGCCGTTTTAGGTTTTGAGACGAGTTCGGCTTGCGCTGCTTTTCGCGCCTGTTGCTCCTGTCTGTCTCGTTTATTACCGATTATTTGCTTAACCGTTTGAATACATTCGCCAAAGTCAATTTGCGGTAAGTTTTGGTAACTGCTGGTAACCAATTCCAGGCTTTTGCCGTCGAGTCCGATTTCTTTTAATTCGGCTGCTACTTGTCCGTAAGATTCTCTTGCTTCGCCCGGAACTGGTCGAAAGTTTGTTACTCCGGGCGCAAGCTCCCGGAAAGCTCGCTCAAATTCTCTCTGCCTACTGCGAAACGAAGCCATAACATCAAATAATTGTTCGCCGTCTTTGCTAATGGTTTCATCAAATTTGCGGCGAAGTTCCACATATTCATTGAAAGTAGTTTCGGCTTCGTCGGCAATCACTTTCATTTGTCGGAGCGTTTCGGCGCGTGATTCGGACAAGCTCGCCTTTTGAAATGCGGTATGCAGTTCATCTTGTTTGGCTTCGAGTGCCTTTATTGATTCGTTTAAGATAGTCAGCTTGCCTTGTTCGGTTTGAAGGTCATCAAGCGATGTTTTGCCGCCGATAAAGCCTTTCTGCAAGATTTCGAGCTTGCCTTTGATGCCGTCTCGCATCTCGGTTAATTCGCCGAGCCGTTTGGTTGTTCGGGTAATTTCGCTTTGAATTTCGTTTGATGTCGTATTCATTTATTTTCTCCTTTTATCCGGTCAAATGGATTATTGCTTTTCGAGCGGTCAAACACTTCTTTTATTTTTTGCCGTCTTTCCGCTTCTAATCGCTGCCTTTCCCGCGCTTCGTGTTCGATTAGGTCATAAAGATTCTTTGCGCCTTCTTTTTTTATTTCGTCGTGTGCCATTTATTTTTGTCTCCTTTTAATTTTTACCAACTGGATTGGAAAAAGTGATTCGGTTGTCTGCGGATAACTCGTGGTTTTAGTGCGGATGCTACCTTACTTTGTGCCAGTGCCAATGCGCAAACCGTGTCGTCGTGCATACCACTTGGAGCGGAATACTTAACGCCGGTGCGTGAGTATTC
>MWWC01000011.1_pt1 | contig 16015 bp, 15 predicted proteins | sample 1047261 | NCBI WGS metagenome assembly MWWC01 (sample SAMN06349975, study PRJNA376086) | soil metagenome | isolation source: MS3-5 sample Antarctic (ecotone) soil | place: Antarctica | collected 2015-01-13 | reverse complement strand
TGGTTTTGACGCTCTGTATGGAACAGCTAAAAGAAACGAAGGGCAGCGCGGTTTATATGATGCTCGATGAGTTTGCGAATATCGGAGCGATACCGGATTTTTCAACCGAAATCACGCTTTTAAGAAGCGAGCGAGTGCCGGTTATCGCCGGGATTCAAAGTTTCGCGCAGCTTGCCGAGCGATACGGACACGACGCGGCGCGGACGATTGCCGAGAATTTTCAAACGAAACTCGTTTTAGCCGGATTGGATTTTGACAGCGCCGAGCGAATTTCAAAGCATCTGGGCGAATTGACGATTATCGAACACCGAGAGAGTCATACAAGGAAAGGTTTTTTCGGAGAAGGAGCGAGCCGGACGAGGAGCTTACAAAAGTTCGCCCGCAGGCTTTTGACGGCAAACGAAATAACGCAGCTTGCCGATGATGAAGTTTTAATAGTTTCGGCAAACAAAAAGCCGTTTATCGCTCAAAAATGGTTTTACAACAAAAGAGCCGTGCAGAAGAAGGTGCAGAGTTGCGGAGCGGTAATAACGGGTGAGCTTCTGCCGCAACCATCGCCGATGGCATCCCCACCGATGCAGCCCGCGCCGCCACCGTTTCCGTTAGCAGCCTTTGAGCCAGCGATGAGTGAAGGCGCAACCGGCAACGGTTATCAAACGGGGAACGCGAGCAGTAGCAGCGCGACGAACGACATAAAACGAACGCCATTGCCGGAGATGCCAAGCGGTTAAAAATCTAGGGGCTAGGTGATTACTTATCACCAGCCATATTATCAAGATTGTTAGTTTCCCTACTATCGGGGCGCGTCCGTAAATGCTCTTTAGCATTTTGGGGTTTGACGACAACGGCATCTATTTTGCCCTGCTTAGTCATTTTGATAGCTGTTTTCAAAGGTGTGAAAGTCTGATTACCTTTAATTTTAACGGCAGTAATGTTCCCTTTGGAATCAGCTTTAGCACTCACAATTTTTTTACCTGACATATTGAAAATCTCCTTTTTTAGTTTTTGCCTAACTCTATAAATTTTATCAGAGCTAATGAAAATTGTTTCAACTGTGAAACGCGATCTTTAACAAAGATTTAATATCGTGGAATTTCAGAAATGACCGTTTTCTTTAGCATCTACAAAAGAAAACGCGCCCTGTTCTAAAACTAGCACTGTGCGCGTTTTCAGTCTGTTGGTTAGATTTAAGCTCGTCTAACCAAAACCCATGTCGTTCCGTGACCACTTCCGCTTGAGCAGGGTGGAAACACGTTATTGACAGCTAACGGGATCGTATTTGAAGGATGTGTGTTACATTTGTAAACACCGCTGACTTGGCATCGTTCGCCGGTTCGTCCTTGCATATTATTTTAGTATTCTCACTTTGACTTCTAAATTTTACGCCAAAAGCGGCGTAATAAAAATTACTCTAGCATTGAATAAATTCCGGCGTCAAGTAGTTTTTTACGCCGTTTCAAGAGTGAAACAACTTTTTATAGATATTACGCCTCTAAAGGCGTATAATGGTTTTGGGACACACTATGAATGAATTTGGAAACGCATTAAAAGAAGAACGAATAAAGGCTAGAAAGAAGCTCCGGGAGACAGCGGAATACATTGATCTTTCGATTGGTTATCTTTCAGATATTGAACAGGGAAGGAAAAGCCCGCCGGATTTAGAAACGGTTCGTAAATTACAGGACTTTCTGCGAGTCGAGGGTGATAAGTTGGTAACTCTCGCATCGGAAGCCCGGACTAAACGCCCGACAGAAATCGCGCAGCATATTCAAAAAAGACCACGCCTGACCGCTCTTTTTATGCGGGCAAAAAATATGTCTGACGAAGAACTTGAAAAATTGATAGCTGAAGCCTCAAAATGAGGGAATGGCTAGTGTCTTAAAAGTCCGTCCGAGAAGCGCAAAAGAAATAGAAAATATAGCTTCTGAGGTTATAAGAGGCTTTCAGCCTGAAGCTCTAAGAAAACTTTCGAGTTTTGAAGTTGAGGATTTTTTTGAGTTTGAGTTAAAGGATAAGACCGACGTAGAGCCAGACACAAAGGATTACCCAGATGGCATAGACGGATGCACTGACTTTGAAGAAATGAAGTGTTACATTTCAAGAAGTTTAATGGAATACGGAGATTGCGAAGTAACTAGGCGACGATTGAGAGCGACACAAGCACACGAAATTGGACATTGTTTTTTGCACGTTGAAGATGCTCGCCGCAGCCGAAAGTTTCAGCAAAAATTCTTAAACGACTCCCAATCCTCACTAGAAATTTATAATCCTGATGACCTCAAGGCTTATGAAAATCCAGAATGGCAGGCTTGGCGGTTCGCAAGTGCTTTGCTAATGCCGGAACACTGTATTAAACGAGCCTTAGAGTGTAATTGGAAGGAACGATGGATAAAGGACACATTTGATGTAAACCCGGCGTTTATATACGTTCGGTTGCGAGAGCTAAAAATTTCAAGACCTCTCAGAAAGGGATAAGTTTCAAAAACATTCGTTTTCTTTTTCCTTAAAAGAGAAAAAGTTATATTAGACATTACAATCAAATTTACAACTTTTTCGGGAAGCTAAAACCCTTAGAAAAATTGAATTTTAATTACTGTTATTAGACAAAACAATTATTTTGTCTAATAATATTTCATTATGTCAGAGCATCTAGAAAACTTAGCCGCGAATTTTTTCAAAAGGTTTGCTCGTTGTGAATTCGCATTGAAAGATGGTGGATTTCATAATAGGCACAAAACTGATGCTGAAGCGGACTGGAGAAAGTTTGCGCTTTCAATCGAGAATAGATTGAGCGAAGAAGAATTAGAAAAACCGGGATTAGAAGAATTAAAAGAAGCAGTTGAATACATACTTCAATATCCACCTAAAAAGCAGATTATAGAAAACGATAATCTTGCATGGAGAGTTTCTAACCCATCAACGAATTCAAGAGCCGACTTAATTCTTATTCACGTTCGTCGGGTTAGAAATAATTTGTTTCACGGTGGAAAATTTGGTTCTGATTGGTTTGATCCACCCCGTAGCGAATTTCTTATGAAACATAGCTCAACAATACTAGATGCCTGTTTTCGCGCAGCTACATTCACCGTTGCAGATAGATATACTGCCGGAGAAAATCGAGCGGGGTCATAAAGGAAAGCAGCAAAATGAAAGAAAAAGATATAGTTAAATTCAGAGAACCGGCAGACGAAGACGAAAAAACAGCTTTGATGGTTGTGACCGAGATGAGAGGCGAGCGCATTTTAGTTAGTGATCTGCGTTTTGCAAATTGGGGCGTTCTGCCTACCAGTGCTTACCTAGTCAAAGACTTGGAAGTTATCGAAGTATCAGAAGAAGAAATCCAAAAATTCGCCCAACCCGTAAATGAAAGCCACGCGCAATAAATCCTTAACAATAAAATTTCTTACCGAATCAGAAATAAAAAAATTGATCGGTGATATTTCAAGCAAAAGAGATAAAGCCATTTTTCTTCTGGCATATCGTCACGGGTTAAGATCAAGCGAAGTCGGACTTTTGCGCCGCGCGGATTTTGACGAAAAACAGCTTAGGTTAAATATCAACCGGCTTAAAGGTAGTCTTTCCGGCGTTCACCCGTTACAACCGGACGAAGTAAGAATTTTGAAAAGCTACTTGCGAACACGGAACGATTCATTGCCCTATCTTTTCCCAAGTAGAAAAGGCGCACCGATCAGCCGGTCAATGCTCGACGTTTTAATAAAAGGATATGGAGAAGCGGCGCAACTCCCGGACGATAAAAGACATTTTCACGTTTTGAAACATTCGATTACAACGCATCTACTCGACACCGGCGCAGATATTCGTTTCGTTCAAGATTGGTTAGGACACGCGAACATTCAAAATACTGTAATTTACGCTCAAATATCAGCCGGAAGCAGAACCCAAAAAGCCAGAGAGCATTTTCAAAAAATGCCTAAGTTTTAGATTGCGTCCGATAAAAACTGTAATTTCTCTTCCACTTTTCCCGCATTTTTAATTTCGCATTCCCAAATAGTCATTACACGCCAACCCGTTTTTTCTAACTCTTCACGAGCTTTGCGGTCACGCTCGATATTCCTATCAAGTTTTTTATTCCAAAAGTCAGTATTACTTGCGGGACGGGCAGCGCGTTTACATCCCGGATGCCCGTGCCAGAAACAACCGTGAACAAAAATCACGGTTCTATATTTGGGGAGCACAATGTCCGGTTTTCCCGGCAAATCCTTTCGATGAAGTCGAAATCTATATCCGAGCCGGTGCAGAAGTTTTCTTATCGCAAGCTCAGGAGAAGTGTTCTCCGATTTTACTTGCGCCATAATTTTACTTCGCGCTTGTTTGGTAAATTTATCTACCAATGCTTTACAAAGTGAGCAAATGTTGATCGTCGCTCAGTAAATCCTCCAAACTTCGATCTATATCTTTTATTAGGTTAATTTGTCCGTGAATTCTGGCAAACAAATCAATCAATTCCTTAAATTCAACGTCCGAAAAATCGGCTCTCGTATATGAATGCGAATAGGCTTTGAGCCATTGCTGAATTACCTGATACCCGGCGACCTTATAAGCTAGAATTTCAGACGATACCGGGCTAATTGAAAGTTTCAGTGCCGTATCTTCATACAAACTAATCGTGTTTGCTGCTGATTCAATACGAAAAGAAGTCAGCTTAAAAGGCATTGAAAATAACGAGAGCAATTCATTTAGATTTTCGGGAATTTTTACCGGCGTTTCGGCTTTTTCCAATTCCGCGAGAGCTTTTCCTAGTTTTGAGATTTCGAGAAACATTTTCCCATCAGCCGGTATAGGAATACGCGGACTGGACTCCGAATCGGACGCAGCAAATAACGCTCCTCTGAACTTTTCGAGATAAGCATTTGAGCAAAGGATCGCATACGAGTAAAAAACTAATTGCTCTGCCGCGTCGTTATCCGACAGACCCGCTTCCGTCTTTATATGCTCCAACAGCCGCTCATTTATATTCAAGCGCGGTTGAGAATTCCAAGTCGCGCTTCTGCCCGTTGGCTTATAATCAGGAAAGAAATTGCAAAGAATTTGAGAATTTCCGCGCTTGCATAAATCGTTATCCGGTAAATACCAACAGAAGGAAACAAATCTGTGCAGCTCCGACCCGATGTCTTTCGTATCAGGTGCAATAGCTATTCCGACCGTCGAATTATTTTTGAATGCGGCAAGAATTTCAGGACGCGCTCTTGTGCCGCTATTTTTCATAGTCGCAAGAGTGCGAAGAGCTTCTTCCGACAGTAGAGCAAACGGATTCAGCAACGGGCGGTAAGAATATCGGACTATATTTTCATCCGGTTTCTTTAATGAATTTGCAAGCGCACTTCTAACCGCCGGAGATAATTTTGCCGGTTTGGGCGGCTTACTTTGACCTTTGAACCATTTTTCAAGAAGAGCCGACACGGAAACCCCCGCAACATTGCCTATATCGCGTGAGCGTCTTGTAAGAAGTGGTTTATTTATATGAAAAAACAAACTGGAAGGAGCTAGTTTAATGCCCGAAGAATGCCGCGCAAAAACAAAATTGTCCGCATTGTCAGGAATTAAATCAGTCGAATAAATAGACCAAAACCGCGAATATAGCCGCGTATTGTAAGAAGCGGAAGGAAAGAAAGAGTAGGAATTTTCATCAATACCGAAGGACTCGAAAGTTTCCAGTAGTTCGTCGTCGTTTCGTGTTTGAGCCAACCAATCAATTTTTTCTTTTCTGGTAAGTGCCGTTATTGATGAATAATTCAATTTAACGGCTTTTTTATCGTTTATTTCAGCGGTCAAACAAATTAGCAATAACCTTCCCTGCTGAGTATAAAACAAACTTGAAGCCCCTGATCCCGTTCTTAAATCCTCGTCTAAATCAACTACCCAAATTTTTGGAAATCGCTCCGCGATCCATTTTCGGGCATATTTATAACTTTCCTTTTCCGCAAATGACGCGGGCAAAACAAGAGCCAAAATGCCCGGATTTTTTCCTTCCAGTTTCGCACAAGACCATCTTAAAAATTTTACGAAGGGATTTTTTAACTGCTTTTGAATATTTTGCCGCCCCGTTCGGTTTTCTTCCGGCGGGCGAAAATCATTAATCAGTCCTTTTATAATTTCAAAACTGCCGCCGTCGGCGTGCGTATAAGAATCGGAGGAAGGCGGATTTCCGATAACTAAAGTTAGAGGAGGTCTGCAAAGTTTTCGGGCAATATCCTGTTCTCGTTTAATAAGATTAGTTGTGCCGCCGGTCGTTATCTCGTGTTCAAGTTCATCGCTGAGAGTATTCGTCAAAACTATTTCCAAACCGTCCGGCAAAAGTTTTCCGGCGTTCAGCATTGATAGGCGGTAATGAGCCAGAGCATAAGGCGCGGGCAAAATTTCAAAGCCGGTTATTTGCGGCAAAGATGCTGGATTATCCGCAAATTTTATTATGTGTTCTAAAAAAGTTGCTGTGCCGCAGCAGGGATCAATTATTTTATTATCCTTTGCATACAGCGAAACGCCTTTCATTTCGCGCTTAATTAATATTTGCGTAAGTTTTACCGTATATGCCGTTAATTCAGGCGGTGTCATATACGCGCCAAAATCGAATCTGATATTAGGAGCAAACGCATTCAAAAAAGTTTGATAAAGTGTGTGATAATCCGGCGTAGAACGCTGTGCAGTGTCTAATTTGATGTGAGCCAGAAGAAGCAAACAGTCTTGATACCAAACCCCAAGACGACCGGGCGAATTCAATTCATCCCGCAAAGTTTCGATGATCGCCCGGAAAGGTCTCAGCCGTCCGGTAAATGCCTCATAAGAAGCCGTAAACCAAAACTCCTTAATTTTCTCAAGTCGCTCCAAAGGAGAATCTTTCTCATCGTCAACGACCCTGTGAGCATATAAAAGCCCAAACGCTAAAACTTGAGCGACAAAATCCGCGAAAACGTCGGGAGTATTAAGCGCGGGATCGTGATGAGTTTCAAGCAATCCTTTTAGCTCGTGCAAAGCCGTTATTGTCGCCTCTTCACTTGCATTTAATCCTTCGCCCGGAGCTAAGGAAGCCAATTCGCGGACGCTTACGGACATTTCGGCGGCTCTCTTCGCCACTTCCCTAACTAATCCGTCTTCTGAAATGATGCGAGACCCGGAAGCGGAAAAGAAAGTGCGAAATTCAGTTTCAACTCTTGGATCAACAGGAAGTTTCCCCCAATCGCCCGCACCAATCGGTTTATTTAATAGAGATAATTTTTTGAAATCATCCAACGCATCAAAGAAAATAAATTCTATCCCATCCGTAAGAATTACTTTCGCGCCGAGATTAATATATTTTTCAAGTTGAATTTTATTTTGCTCGATATTTATCCAAGAATTAACGTCTAGTCCTTTGGCTTCAATATATCCATATAATCCTAAATCTTTAGAGTTATACAAAAGCCAATCCGGGCGACCGGCGTTAGATTGATTGCGAGGTTCGGAAAGGATTTTTACTTCCGAGTTAATTGATGCGGATAATTTTCTGAGGAAGTCATCAATTGGCGGGCGGTAAGATAGTTCAGGTGTCGCTTCGCCGGTTGCCAAAGCTTTTTCATATTCAGCTTGCAACGTCGAAAGATATGTTCGTGTCAATGTTTCAAAATTATCTACATTGATGCCGCTTGAGGTTGGGGTTTTCTTTGATGACATTCTATTATCTGTTTGCCGATTGCGGCGGCTAATTTCGGTGGAACCGCGTTACCTATTTGCCTTGCAATATCAACCTTATTTCCGGCGAAAACGAAGTCTAAAGGAAATGTTTGCAGTATCGCGCCTTCTCTAAGTGAAATAGTTCGCGTTTGCTCAGGATGCCCGAAAAGCCCCCGACTGAAACTATCAAATCTAGCCGTTATAGTTGGGGCAACATCATCCCACGACATCCGCCCATATACGTTGCGATGACCTATCACCGCCGAACTTATTTTATGACAGTCTGCCAAAAGATGCTCCGGCAGATATTCCCTGCCCTGCCCTTGTTTAAGTGCAAGAAGTCTTTCAATATTTATTTTTGAAAGTTTGTCTCTTCTATGTTGGGGAAATTCCGGGTGATCGCTGCCGTCCGGCGGCGGTTCCGGCAAATTCCCTATTACATCCTTTACAAATAACCTTTTTCCTTTCGGCGTAATCGGCACGGGAAATTGAAAAGTTGAAAAACCTCCATCAATTTTTTCGCCTACTATAAAAACTCTTTTCCGTCTTTGAGGCACTCCAAAATCTTGCGCGTCCAATGTAGCTTGATGAATCCAATAACCGAGCGAAGCAGCTTGTTTTAAGGCTTTATCTAAAATTAGCTTGCCGCGTTTCCCTGCAATTCCTGGAACATTTTCCATCAGGAACCATTGAGGCATACATTCGCTTACAAGTGATATGAATTTAGAAACAAGATCATTTCTTTCGTCCGTATCATCCCCTATTCTTTGAACTGAAAAGCCCTGACACGGCGGACCGCCCGCGAGTAAAAACAATTCCCCTTTTTCTAGCCCGGCAAGTTTTAAGGCTTTTCCGTTCAGCATTTCATCTATTCCCGCCAATTTAGCCGGATGTGAAAACCAATGCGGATTTAGTTCCTGCGTCCTAACGCAAAGAGAGTCAAAGTCAAAACTGAGCGGCACATCATAACCGACCGATTCAAGCCCTAAACGCATACCCCCCGCACCGCAAAAACTATCAATACAACTGTAAATCATTCTTCCGCCGTTTTTGTTTTATTCCTGCGATGACACTAGAGTAAGAACTGCTTACAGGAGTAGTTATTGATTGAGCGGAATTTGCTTGCTCAATCTCGTTAGGTGGAGCCGATTGCAATTCCACAAATATATTTGCCGCTACCGCACAAGCAAATTTCGGAGGCACGGCTTCGCCTATCTGTTTATAAATCGCGTCTATACTTCCCTCAAACTCAAAACCGACCGGGAAACTTTGAAGCAAAGCCGCTTCTCTAATGGTTAATCCGCGATTTTGTTCAGGATGAACAAACCGCCCGCTTGCCGGATTACGCGCATAATGAGTGATCGTTATTGACGGCTTATCCCAAGATAATCGCCCGTAAACATCATAATAGCCTTTGATTTTATCCAAGCACGGCGGACCTACGCCGGAAGGACGACTTCCACCGTTTTTGGGAACGGCTTTAATTGTCTCTATTGTCGAAGCTCTATGACTCGCGGATCGGTGCAGCTTGTCTTTAGGATGTGCAACGCCAGGCTTTACGGGTGGCAAATGTCCAATAGCTTCTCTAACGGTTACGAAGGATTCGGATGTTAATAGCGGCTCAGGCGAAATAAAATCTTTACGCATTGCGACTACTAAGGATCGGAATCTTTCTTGAGGCACTCCAAACGCCGCAGCATTATGAATATTTTGATTAAGCGTATAACCAGCGTTCGTAAAGATTTTTTTCGCCGCCAAAAAATAATTCCAATATTTTTTTGAAAGCATTTCCGGGACGTTTTCCATTACGATGCAAACCGGATTGAGTTTTACGGCGACGGTAGCAAACGCGCTGATTAACGAGTTCCTTTCATCTTCTTCATCCCAATTTTTTTTTCGGTGAGATGTGAAACCCTGACAAGGAGCGCAACCTAAAATTATTAACGGCTTTTCAGCGTCGTATCCGTTTAATTTGGTAAGAAAGTTTTTTAGAAGTTTTTCGTCCGACGCTAAGTTGCCAATATCTTCCTGAATTCCGGGAGCGTTGAAATTACGCTGAAAAGTTTTCAGAGCATCCGCATTTATATCGCATCCACCAATAATTTTGAACGATTTTTTTACTTTGCCGAAGGAGGCAAAACCTAAAGACATCCCCCCCGCGCCGCAGAAAAAGTCTATTACCTGAAAAGGCGCATTTTTGTTTAAGTTGGTTTCAGAGTTAGACCAACTCTCAAGAGCTTGCATTGAAAGCTCGGTTAATTTTCTTCTTTTTCCTCTCAAAATTTTCTCCGAATTAAATAAGATTGTCCGAATTGCAGAAAAATAATTCTACAATGAATGTTAATTGAAAATGAAACTTGAAAGCCGTTTCAAAGATATTTGTCGAAATTTGAATAGTGCAATCTAGAAAAAATTGTATCTAAAACATATTTACATTAAAGCGTAAAAACTTAAAACCGCTTTTGTAGTTTTAAGGAAAATCTCAAATCACCCTTCTCATTTGCCCGTAATTTTTTCTCTGCTTTTATCAGTTTATAAATCTTACTTCCCTTCTTGACTGGAAACTATCGAAAATATTAGGATTTTACGCGAAGTCGTAAAATCACAAAAACTTAAAAACGTAAATGATAATTTCTTTATTAAATCAAAAAGGCGGGGTTGGAAAAACTACGCTTGCCGTTCATCTAGCTACTTCCCTAGCCCAACGAAACAAAAAAGTTTTGCTAGTTGATGCTGATCCGCAAGGAAGCTCGCTTGATTGGTCATTAAGCCGGAGTGAAGAGGACGACGCGCTTATTTCAGTTATTGGGATGCCGAAGGCGATCCTACATAAAGAACTGCCCAAAATTGGAGCGGACTTTGATTTTGTCGTGATTGACGGTGCACCGCGAGTTTATGACGTTGCCCGGTCAGCTATTGCCGCAAGCGATTTAGTCCTTATTCCGGTTCAGCCGTCGCCTTATGATATTTGGGCAGCGAAGGAAATTGTTGATTTAATTTCAGAAGTTAGAAGTTTTAAGGAAAACCTTAAAGCCGCTTTTGTGATTAATCGTAAAATCGTAAATACTGCAATAGGGCGTGATGTCGTGGAAACGCTGGCAGAATACGAATTACCAGTTTTGAAGTCGCATATTTGCCAGAGAGTTGGCTTTGCTGAGAGTGCAACCGTCGGACAGACTGTTTTAGAATCAGGCTCAGAGAATCAGGCAAGCCAAGAGATTGAGGCACTAACAAACGAAATAATGGAGTTAATGGAAAATGAGCAAGAAAATTACAATGTCAACCAAGCCTAATAGGAACAATACCCAAGAACTTAATGCTGATGCTTGGGTTAATCAGGGCGCAGCTTTGACTACCAATGGACACGAGGAAGAGAAGGAAAAAACCGCTAGATTTACGATTGACATTCCGGTTTCTCTTCACGCTAGGATCAAAAGCCAATGCGCTCTAAAACGGGTGAAGATGAGGGAAGAAGTTTTGGCGATGTTAGAAGATAAGTTTCCCGTAAATTAACAAAAGCGTAAATAAGTTTTTACGCTTTTACTCAAATAATGATGCACAATAACGGTTACGGTTTTGCACACTATCGGTTACGACAGCGCACACTTTGAGTTACGACATTGCACAATAACGGTTACGACATTGCACAATAAGAGTTACGGAACTGCACACTTTGAGTTACGAAAATAACAGTTAAACTATTGATAATGCTAGTATTATCGGATGCTAACATATAGACAGATAGACTTAAAAGACAACAACAACACGGAGTAGCTTTGCTTTTGCTGTTGTTGTTCCTGTAAATTCATTTGGAAATGCCAGATTCAGCCTTAGAAATAATTCCAAAAGATATAATCAGAACGGAAACTGCGCTTTCTCGTTTTCCGATTCACCGACTTTCAAAATCCGGCAAAGTTTCAATCGAGATAAAACTTCACAATTCGGAAGGGGAATTAACAACCAGATGGAAAGTTAAAAATCCACCTGATCCACTAGCCTATAAAATTGACACTTTGATTATAAATCGAAGAATAGACGAGGCAGGAAAACCCGTTCCAAAATTGCTCAAACTTGGAAGCCTAAGAGAACTTGCTGAGGAAGTCGGTTTTAAGAATACCGGGAATACCGACCGCATAAAAAACGCACTAATTCAAAATGCCTTAGCTGGAATAACAGCTAAATTCACTTACAAAGCAAAAGACGGGACAGAGAGAACTACTGAGATTGCAGACACCCGGTATGCAGTAATTTTCACGGGCGAGAAGCTACCCAACGGTGATAAGTCAGACGGAACTTATATTTTACTTCACGACATTTACCGGGAAATTCTCAATTCGGCGCAGACGCGCCCCTTAGATTACGATTATCTAAAAGAGCTTTCACCAGTAGCACAGCGACTTTATGAACTTCTCAGCTATCAAATGTATGCCGCAGTAAAGTATAAGCGCACCGCTAAAATGCTTTATTCAGAGTTTTGCACCTACGCCCCACAAACCCGCTTCTTTGATTGGGAACAGGTCAGACCCCAGATGTATCGGCTTCACAAACCGCACTTGGAGAGCGGATATATTGAAACGGTTAGTTTTGAAAAGCTAAGAAGCGAAGACGGAACAAAAGATTGGGTGTTTACTTACACCCCAGGGCAAAAGGCGAAAGGGGAACATACTTTTGCAACTACTAGAAAAACTTTGCCGCGAGCAAAAGAAATCAAATCAAACCCAATTCAACCGTCGCTCATCCCGGACGAGCCACGCCCGGCACTAATCCCGGACATTGAACTTTCTTTTTCTGAAACGGAAGAAAATTTAATTTCTAAGATGCAGGATTTTCGAGTTACAGAGAGCAAAGCCAGAAGCCTTGTTAAAAGCCATAGGGAAGCCGTAGAGCGAGAAATTTTGTATTTCCCATATCGAGATATAACGAATGCTGTAAACCCGGCAGGATTGTTCATTAAAGCGGTTCTAGAAAATTATGAGCCGCCACAAAGCTACTTTAATGAATTGAAGACTACCGAGATTAAAAAACAGAACGAAAAGCAAAAGAAAGAAGATGAACAGAAAGCTAAAATTCGGCGGGAAGAAGAAAATACTTGGAAACGAGCAGATGAAAGACTGAGAAATTTATCTGAGGCTGAATATCAAAAATTATTCGAGGTAAAAAAACATCACATTCTGAAAACTGAATACAAAGATACAGATACAACAAAACTTAAAATCCTTGAATCAGTTATTGAAGGTATAGTTCGTTCATCAATCATTGAAGATTTTATCCAAGAAGACAAAGCCGCCGACTAAACTAATTGTAGTAAAAAGCAATTATTTCCATTGAAAGAAATTCTTAATTATACGCCCCTGATAAAAACAGACTTTTCTCCAATCAAAAATCTATTTATAACACGCCAATTTTTTCGCAACAGTTTAGCTTTTAGAGGAAAGGCAAGGTACGCAAAACGCTATCGCGTTTCGCCGCGCAAGCGCGCCTTGTCCGGTTTAGTCTTCGACTCACCGGAGAAAGACAGCGACCCAAAACAGTTAAAATTTCTGTTGAACTTTGTCAAAAACAAAATTTCCCGTTTTCACAGCGACTTTTGGCACGTCAAATGCTTATTGCTCAATTAAGCATAATTCTTTGTGCAGAAACTCAACAAATTAAAGGAAAAACATCGAAAAGGGTAAAATTTTCGCCCCTACGCTTACGAGCGTTTTTTCGCGCAAAAATAGGTTTTTAGATGAGTAAACAGCAATATCCGAAAAAGGTTTTAGTCAGACTCACCGAAGCGGAAAAGCAAGAGATTGAGAAGAACGCGAAGCAGTCGCAGCTTTCCGTTTCGCGTTTTCTTGTCCGGTCGGGAGTCGGCGACGAGCGCGGGCTTGACCCGGCGGAGCGCGATCTTCGGGAGCAGGCAATCTACGAACTGCGGCGCGTCGGAGTCAACCTTAACCAAATCGCTTATGCCTTGAACGCAGCCAGACGAACCGGGCGCGGCGACGAGCCGCCGACGGCGGAAGTAACCAAAGCCGCAGAGAGTCTTAAAACAGTGCTGGAAGCGATCAAGAAAGCATTTTAGAGCAGGAAAGAATGAGTATTGCAAAATTTACAGTCGGACGACGCGGAGCGAGCGGGAGACACGCGAGTTATATCACCAGAGAATCGGCTTGCCGCTCGATTAGCTTTTACAATTTGGACGAGCAACGCGGCGAGAACGATTTTGAGAACCGCGTTAATGCCATTTCTCACGCTTACGCCAGAGAGGACATCGAAACGGCGAAAAGCGAGCGCGGGCGGACGCATTACCGAATCATTTTGTCTTGGGACAGAAAAGAAGAAACCGATATAGCCAAAGAGCAGGCACACGAATTTTTGAAAGAAAATTTTGATAAAGGGCGCGGCTTTGTCGCCGTCCACCAGGACACCGAACACACCCACGCGCACGTCTGGCTTGACGCTCGATGCAACGACGGGCGCAAATTGCATATCGGCAAGAGAGTTTACCGGCAGCTTGATGAAAGCTGGGCGCGAGTATACGACCGGAATTATCAAACCGAATATGCCAAAGAATACAAAGAGAAAAAAGAGCAAACGCGCCAATGGAAGCGCGAACTTGTCGAACAGCGAACCGAGCAACAACGCGACGGCAAACAGGAGCGACCGCAGGACAAACCCGAACGGCATACCGATAAATTGAAAAATGAATTTTGGCGCGAAAAAGAAATCAGAGACAGCGGAGTGATGCGAGGCGATGACGAAAACGGAATTAGAGGAAATCAACAATCTTTTACGGTGCGAAATGGACGCGATCAAGCGGGACAACGCGAGCTTAATAACAGTCAACAGCAGCTTACAAAATCAGAACAAGCAGTTAGCCGAGCAACTGAACAAACTCACCGAACGGAATCAGAAGCTAGAGGCTTACATCAAGCAGTTGCAAGAGTGGCTCAAACAGAACGCGGCAGCCGCGTAGAACGCAGCGATACGATAGACCGCGACGGCGGAATAGAACGGTAGATTACAAAATGAGAAAACATTCGGCTTTTATCAAACCACAAATTTTTTGCAGCCTTCTACTGATAACAATTTGCAGTTTCGCCGCGACCGCGCAGACGGCGAACCGAGCGAGAAGCGTAAAGCGCGGAGCGGCAGCGACAACACAGGCAAACAACGCCGGACGCAGCACCGCGCCCGACACGATGCGGAATCAAAGCCGCGACCGGCAACCGCCGTCGGCGAGCCAAGACAGCAGCCAGACCAGACCGAGCTCGACGAGCCGCATTTTAGACGTTCTTTTTTCCGACAGATTTTTCAGTAGAGTTTTGTTGATAGTGCTGCCAGTGTTCGCTATTTTGTTAATCATTCTTTTTTTCTTCACGGGCAGCGGCGGCAACGTCGGCAGAAAAGACTCGCACGGCGGCGCGAGCATCGCCACAAAAGACGATTTGAAAGAATTTGTTAAGCCGCAGGGCGAAGGCTTGAAAGCAGGCGAGTTCGGATTAGGCGAAACTAGCAAGAGAAATGGTTTTTACGCTTTGCCGCAGCTTTTAACGTATCGCCACATTTTGATACTTGGCGCGACGGGAACGGGTAAGAGCAGAGGTTTTTATTTGCCGAATCTCGAACTTTTGGCAAGCACCGGCGCGAGCGTTTTCGTCAACGACACCAAAAGCGAGCTTTGGAATTTCGCATCAGGCTACTGGAAACGAGCTTTCAGATTCGCGCCGCTCGACCCGGACAAAAGCAGCCCGCTTAACTGGATTCCGCTTTGCACCGACGAAAACCAAACTCTGACGCTTAAACTTGCCAGAACAATCGTTACCAACGGCGGAGATTCAAAAAACAAGGAAGCGTTTTGGGATAAAGCGGAAACCGCGTTGTTAGCGGCTTTATTCGCTCATGTTGCGACGACGGACACGCCGACACCGGCGTTTGCTTACGACATTCTGCACGAGCGCGATATGAACGGCGTTGCCGAAATTCTATTCGATTCAAAATCACGCCTGGCGCGGCAGCAGGCGCGGGTATTCTGGGACGCGGGCGACAAACTACGCGGAAGCGTGTTCACCGGCGCGAGAGTCAGTTTGACCTGGTTAGGCGATTCAAAAGTTAGGCGTTTTACGAGCAGCACTTTGAAGCCGATAAATTTTGCCGAGATGCGAGCGGGAAAAATCGGCGTATTCTGGTGCTTGCCGGTGAAAGCCATCGCCACTTTGCGCCCTTTAACGGCACTGGTTTTGACGCTCTGTATGGAACAGCTAAAAGAAACGAAGGGCAGCGCGGTTTATATGATGCTCGATGAGTTTGCGAATATCGGAGCGATACCGGATTTTTCAACCGAAATCACGCTTTTAAGAAG
>MWWC01000010.1_pt1 | contig 16098 bp, 16 predicted proteins | sample 1047261 | NCBI WGS metagenome assembly MWWC01 (sample SAMN06349975, study PRJNA376086) | soil metagenome | isolation source: MS3-5 sample Antarctic (ecotone) soil | place: Antarctica | collected 2015-01-13 | reverse complement strand
CTACCGTTCACAGCGGTCAGCTCACCGGGACCGCCCCTTTGACCGCCTATTCAGGCTCCAGCGCAAGCTAGGCTCCTATGAAGGCTGGGAGGCGGGATTGCGGAAACCCAAGGGGATGTGGGGCCGGACGTTTGAGCGGCACTGGGACCATTATTTGCAGCTCGACGCACAATGCGGGGCCGAGGCCGCAAGGATGTTCGGGCGTCTCTAGACCTGTCTTGGACCAGTCAGCCCATAAATCTTTCGATATTTCAGGCCGCTAGGGGCGAACGCGTCCCCTCCGTCGCAAGTAAATTGTTCGGGTTGGCGTTCTCCTCGTCGCGTTGCATTATCCCCGAACGTTCGGAGGGGGACAGGGGCGACAATGGACAGCGATTTAGCGAAACTATCCTATCGTGACCTGGCCGAGCGGCTGGGCATCTCCGCGGACGCAGCAAGGATGAAAGCCAAGAGGAAAGTTAAGGCGGGGCTTTGGAGAATAATCCCCGGCAATCATCCTAGCGACAAGGTGATGGTGGAACTCCCCGCCGCTGACCTGGCTGAACGCGTCGGAGGGGAACGTTCAGAACGAGTTAGCCCCGAACGTTCGCCCAGAACAAACCAACCCGAACGGGTGAACGCGGACAGTGACAGATTGCTCGACGCGCTTTCGGAAGCCGTGTCGCTATTGCGCCCTGCTCAAGAGCATATTGAGCGGCTCCACCAGCAGCTAATCGAAGCGAAGGAAGCGCATCGGCGGGACGCTGTGGACCTGACTGCGGCTGAAATGCGGGAGATGGGAACGAAGGTCGAATTGGAACGGGCGCTGTTCGATATTGCTGCCCTGAAGCGCCAAATTGCCTCGTTGCGACGACCTTGGTGGCATTGGCGCTAACGTCCGCTTTCGACCCATTACGGCCATCCAAGGTGCCGTGAGAACACGCGCGTATGCAATCGAGGGAAGCTTACGAAGCAATCTGCGAAGCGATCACGGCGGATGCGAGAAATCGCATTTGAACCGCTGCTCTGCGCTTGCGGACTCAACCCACATCAGCACAGGAGACAACCGCGACTTAGCTGGTGCCACAGGTAGATCGTGGCCAGCCATGTCGCTCCTGCCGTAACGCTGACCAGCACTAGACTGACTAGGGTTGCAACTGAACCAAGGATCACCAGCAAGCCATCTCGATAGAGCAGGGCCAAGGCGAACAACGTCATAGCGACCGCCGGAGCATGATTGCCCAAGGGAATCGGAAGCCAGAGGATTACCGATAGAAAGAAACTAACGGCACCAATCACGCGTGCCGCACGATGGTTCGTCATCCCGGCCAGACGTGGGCGGAAGATTCGCTCGAGGCGTCGCTCCCATGGAAGCAACTTCGACAACAGGAGAGATATCTCCTTCTTGGTAATTCCCCGGCGCTCTGCTTGCTGAGGGAACCATGGAGCTGCGCGTCCAAAAGCCATTTGCGCCGTGATAATCAACAGCGGAAGCCCGGTTACGGTCGTCGACCCCGGTGGTAAGGGTAACATGTTCACCGCAGCGAAGGTGAGGAGGAGACCACCCCACATGCGGTCGCGAAGGAGGGAGGAGAAGTCCGTTAGCGTAAGTCGGTCGTGAGGATGCTCGTCTAGTATCTGAGTCAGAAGAAGAGACAAAGGCAAAGGGTTGGCGGAGGGCCCGGCATCTACTGACATCAACGGGCTGGTCCCTGCAGAGTCTTGGATGTTGCGGACTCATGGATGGGCATAGCGGCACAGATGGACAAAAAAAAGAGCCATGCCCCCGTCATTCCGCTTGCGGCCACGAGCAGTCGTTAGTGGCCGTCAGGCGAATGACCGCTATCCACCCATTGCAGACGTTAGCGAGACCCGCTTGCCCTATCATACAAATCTGTCTAACGAACGTAAGACAGATTGAAACAGGGCCTCCCAATGACCAAAGCCATTGCTTATTTCCGCGTCAGCACTGCCAAGCAGGGTGCATCCGGCTTGGGCATGGCAGCACAACGCCAAGCGGTGGAATCTCTTTGTGCGGCCCGCGGATGGGACATTATCGCTCCGCCCTTTACTGAGGTTGAAAGCGGCAAGCGCGACGACCGCCCCGAACTAGTGGCCGCTATTGAGCGGTGCCGCCTGACAGGGGCCGTCTTGGTCGTTGCCAAGCTCGACCGACTGAGCCGCAACCTCGCTTTTCTCGCAACGCTACAGGATGGCGGAATCAAGTTTGTCGCGGCAGATATGCCGGAAGCCAACGAGCTGACCGTTCATATTATGGCGGCAGTGGCCCAAGCCGAGCGCAAGCTAATCTCTGCCCGCACCAAGGCTGCGCTGGAGGCGGCCAAGGCGCGGGGACAAAAACTAGGCAACCCCAACGGAGCAGCGGCTTTCCGCCGTGCCGGTAAGGGCAACACAGCCGCGTTAGAGGCTGTTCGGGTGAACGCCGACGACTATGCCAAGCAGCTAAGCCCCACGCTCACACGGCTGAAAGTATCTGGCCGCAACTCCTACCGCCAATTGGCTGAGGGACTGAACGAGCAGGGCATCCTGACGCCACGCGGCGGGCGCTGGCACCCTTCGTCCGTCCGCAATGTCATGGCCCGACTGGCGCCATGACGGATAGCCCGACCACCCTATTCGACGCGCTCCCGCGCAACGTCATTGAACTGGCGAAAGAGGCCGAGCGCAGCGTTAAGGCCGGGAAGCCTGACTACCTGCCCGCCGTCCTATGCCAAGTAGGATTGCCGCGCAGCCCGACGCCTGGACAGACATTCGAACGGACCAGCGGCAACGTCTCGCTGCAGGTCGAGGCGGGCAAGGCGTGGAATGGTCGAGCATGGCAGCAAATGCCTCTCCCCTATGGCGTTCGCCCACGGCTGGCCTTGGTCCATATTGCGACCCAAGCAATCAGGACGCGCAGCCGAACCGTTGATGTTGGAAGCAGCGTTAATGCCTTCCTGACCGAGCTGGGCCTAGACAATGGCGGCAAAGCCTATGGTCAAATGCGGCAGCAAATGACCGCGCTGGCCGTCTGCACCTTGCGGCTGGGACGCGTTGAAACGCGCACCATCGGCGGGCAGGAAAAGGACTTCGCCGTAACCCTGGACGCCAAGCCCTTTCGGCAGTTTGAAGCGTGGATAGACAGTCGAGGCGACCAACCTACGCTCTGGCCCACCGAGGTTGAACTAAGCCAAGAGTTTTTCGACAGCCTCACCGAAACAGCGGTCCCGCTAGAGCATGGCGCGATTGCCAAGCTAACCCATTCGGCGCTGGCGCTCGACATCTACACCTGGCTGGCGCATCGCCTCTATCGCGTTCGCCGGGGCGGGAGCCGCATCTCCTGGGCAGCCCTGCAAGAGCAGTTTGGCAGCGAATATGCCGACCGAAAGGATTTTAAGCGGGAGATGAGGCGGCGCTTGCGGGACGTGCTGGCCGTCTATCCCGCGGCGCGTGTCGAGGAAGCCGAGGGAGGGATTATGCTCCGCGCTTCCCCGCCCCCCATCCCACGCAGCCGCGTCACGGTCCAACGTCTGCCAAGCCCTAAGCCTAGAGCCTAAAGTAGGGGAAAGTAGGGGAAGGTGTTCGGACTCCGCCCCCCCACTACATCGGACTCCGCCCCCCCCAATGTTCGGACTCCGCCCCCCCCCATCTACCGATAGATTCCCCGATAGAATCTTCCTGTAGTGAAACGGCGCTTTCCGGCTTCCTTGGCAACTAGCCTTAAAAATGCTACGCCACCCCATGATGTTTCATTAGTGTTCCGCCGGTTTGTGAGGGGCGAAGGCAAGTTGGACCAATCGGAACAAATCGCAGCCTCTCCTTATATGAGTAAAGGGGCACCAGCCTTGTCGCTCCACGCGGCCCGCATGCCTTCGACCCATGTTCCTAAGTGGCACCTGACCCTGGAGCAGCTCGAGAATAATTGGCGGGCATTAGGCCATGCCGAACGTTTAGGCCTTCGCCCTAACGTGACCCTGGACATTAATTTTAGCGTCGGCGGCCTGTTTGACCCGGACCGCCGAGCAAGCGCGTCCCTGAGGGCTTTCTTGAAATTGGCGAGGCAATGGATTGAACGGCGCGGAGGGCGCGCAGCCTACATCTACGTCCTAGAGAACCGCTTTTCCGGCATTGGTGAAACAGGCGTTCACGCGCACGTTTTAATTCACGTCCCCGGTAGCCTCCGAGAGAATTTCCACAGCCAAAAGCGGATTTGGGCGAGAAACCGGGACGTAGGCATGACCTGGCGGCCTGGCCTGTTCGGCCCGAAAGGGAAGAGGCGGCCTCCAATGCGCACCCTAGAACAGGCCAAAAACAAGCTGCTCTACATGAGCAAGGATTTGGACCCAGCGGCCTTCGCTATTCAGGTCGACGGCATCGCCCTGTTTGAAGCTGGCGGGCGCGTTCATCTCGACAATCGGGATAAGCCGAGCAACCAGCCCATCTACGGATTGAAAACAGGCGTTAGCCGAAACATCAACGCCAAGGCGCGGGCTTCCTACCGCCACCACCAGGTCGAGGCGTCCTAATGGCTTGGCAGGGGACCGTAGCATCGGCGGCGCAAATAGCCGCTAAAGCCGCCAAAAAGCCCACAGGACGCAATCTAGCGGCGAAGGCTGTCCAACAGCGGCTAGGCCCCTATCGTTCACTGGCGGGCGCTCTAGGCGGCCTAGCGCCGTTTTTTAAACGCCGAATAACGGCCCATTGCCGTTTGCCGCGCTTCACTAAAGTAGAGAGAAATAGCGAAAGTCGCTTAATGATTGCGGATAATCTGGCGGGCGTTCGGCTGGCCGTCCCCGCTGATAATACAGCGCGAAAACAGGGGAGGCGGCACTAATGGGCGGTTACGGTTCGGGACGGCGCAGCACACAGCCTACGGTCGAGGATGGACTGACCATCGACTTGGCCCAGATGCTTCGCCGCGGCTGGATTAAGGACGGCGCATCGGGCGCGGGTAGTTTGTCCTGGTCGAGCAATGGCGAGACGTTCGCCACCATCGGGCATCGCTATGATTTGACCGACCCCGATAACGCGCACCTGATACTGACCTATACGCGGATGCCAACCGGAAGCTCACCGAAACAAATTGAGCAGCGGGTTCACCTGACCTCGACGCGCCCGAACTACGGCGGAAGGCGATGGTGGATGCATTGCCCACGCACCGGGCGGCGCGTTGCCAAGCTGCATTTGCCATCGGGCGGCGATAGGTTCGCATCGCGGCTGGCGTGGCGACTGCCCTACCGTTCACAGCGGTCAGCTCACCGGGACCGCCCCTTTGACCGCCTATTCAGGCTCCAGCGCAAGCTAGGCTCCTATGAAGGCTGGGAGGCGGGATTGCGGAAACCCAAGGGGATGTGGGGCCGAACCTATGAGCGGCATTGGGACCATTATTTGCAGCTCGACGCACAATGCGGGGCCGAGGCCGCAAGGATGTTCGGGCGTCTCTAGTCCTGCCTGGACCAGTCAGCCCATAAATCTTTCGATATTTCAGGATACTAGGGGCGAACGCGTCCCCACCGTCGTAGGTAAATTGTTCGGGTTGGCGTTCCCGTCGTCGCGTTGCATTATCCCCGAACGTTAGGAGGGGGACAGGCGGCAATGGACAGCGATCTAGCGAAGCTATCTTATCGTGACCTGGCCGAGCGGCTGGGCATTTCCGCGGACGCGGCACGGATGAAAGCTAAGAGGAAAGTTAAGGCGGGACTTTGGAGAATAATTCCCGGCAATCATCCTAGCGACAAGGTGATGGTGGAACTCCCCGCCGCTGACCTGGATGAACGCGTCGGAGGGGAACGTTCAGAACAAGTTAGCCCCGAACGTTCAACCAGAACAAGTCAGCCCGAACGGGCGAACGCGGACAGTGACCGATTGCTCGACGCGCTTTCTGAAGCTGTGTCGCTATTGCGTCCTGCCCAAGAGCATATTGAGCGGCTCCACCAGCAGCTAACCGAAGCGAAGGAAGCGCATCAGCGGGATGCTGTGGACCTGACCGCGGCTGAAATGCGGGAGATGGGAACGAAGGTCGAATTGGAACGGGCGCTGTTCGATATTGCTGCCCTGGAGCGCCAAATTGCATCGTTGCGGCGACCTTGGTGGCGTTGGCGCTAACGTCCGCTTACGACCCATTGCGGTCACTTATGCCTGAAGCTTTGACCATCGCAACGGCGTTTGACTCCTACCCCCTCAAATGCAATCAACTTGATATTAACTTGCGGCCTCAAAATAGGAACGCAATCAAGGGGTCCATGATGCGTAAACTTCTCGGATTGATAGCGTTGGGGCTTAGCTTAATCGCGTCTCCGCTTGCCGCCCAGACTACGGCCAGCACGGGGCGAGGTGTACGGCTAAACCAGACAGTTACTGAGCCGTTAGGTCTCGCACGTGCAGACGTAGCCTTCGAAACAGAGACTACTGCGGCGGCGTTTCCTAGTGGTCCACCCGAATTTTCTCAAATCCGTAGGGGGTTTGATCAGTCGATAGACCTCAGTGCATTTGGCGCGGGTCTAAGCGAGAGGCTTACGACCGGCTTCATCAATATCAGTGCGATGGCGTCGGCGACGCAGGCAACTGGGACTGCAACGGTCAATAATTTAAATTTCTCGCTTGGGACCAACCTCAGCAGCTTGCTTACCATAACGTCTACCACTGTGCAGTCCACGTCGACGGCGACCGTTTCCCCTCTCGATGCGAGCGGAACTACGACGATCCAGAACCTCCAACTGACCGGTTCTTTGTTCACAGGCGGCACGCTTACTCTCAGTGCTGAACTTCAAGCGCAACTTGCTGCAGGAACCGTAGCCCCGAACACCGTTATATTTGATTCAGCCGGTGTTAAAATAATTCTCAACCGGCAAGTTGAAACTCCGACGACGAACGCGGATGGCAGTAGTACGCTTGCTATCGCAACCGATGCGATTGCGGTTCAGTTTACAAACGCACCTGTGGGGACGGGGGTTAAGAACGGGGAACTCTTGATCGCTAGCTCTTCCGCCTCAGCGACAACAGCAGCAGTGCCCATATCTCCTTGATGGAGTGCGAAGCTGGAAAATGGCCCGCTAGGAGTGACCCCGGTGGGCCTTTTTTTGACCAGAACTGTGTGGCGGTTCAGAGAGCAGTTCGTTTGGTATCGGACCATGTGCACCGCGTTGGCAAGTCAGACCCAATGCCTATATATTCGGGTTTGCGGCATGTCCGCTCTCCACCCATTGCGGACAACAGCGTGGCGTCCGTCTGCTGCGAGAACATCCAAACACCCTCCTTGCCTTACCATACAAATCTGTCTAACGAACGTAAGACAGATTGAAACGGGGGCCTCCAATGACCAAAGCCATTGCTTATTTCCGCGTCAGCACTGCCAAGCAGGGCGCATCCGGCTTGGGCATGGCCGCCCAACGCGAAGCGGTGGAATCTCTCTGCGCGGCCCGCGGCTGGGACATTATCGCCCCACCCTTCACTGAGGTTGAAAGCGGCAAGCGCGACGACCGCCCCGAACTAGTGGCAGCTATTGAGCGGTGCCGCCTCACAGGGGCCGTCTTGGTTGTCGCCAAGCTAGACCGACTGAGCCGAAACCTCGCTTTCCTCGCAACGCTACAGGACGGCGGAATCAAGTTTGTCGCGGCAGATATGCCGGAAGCCAATGAGCTGACCGTTCATATCATGGCGGCGGTAGCTCAAGCCGAGCGCAAGCTAATCTCTGCCCGCACCAAAGCGGCGCTGGAGGCGGCCAAGGCGCGGGGACAAAAGCTAGGCAACCCGAACGGAGCAGCGGCTTTTCGCCGTGCCGGTAAGGGGAACGCAGCCGCGTTGGAGGCTGTTCGGGTGAACGCCGACGACTATGCCAAGCAGCTCAGCCCCACCCTCACACGGCTGAAAGTATCTGGCCGCAACTCCTACCGCCAATTGGCCGAGGGACTGAATGAGCAGGGCATCCTGACGCCACGCGGCGGGCGCTGGCACCCTTCGACCGTTCGCAATGTCATGGCCCGACTGGCGTCATGACGGATAGCCCGACCACCCTATTCGACGCGCTCCCGCGCAACGTCATTGAACTGGCAAAGGAAGCGGGCCGAGCTGTCAAAGCGGGCAAGCCCGACTATCTCCCCGCGGTCTTATGCCAAGTAGGATTGCCGCGCAGCCCGACGCCTGGACGGACCTTTGAGCGGACCAGCGGCAACGTCTCGCTACAGGTCGAGGCGGGCAGCGCCTTTGACGGTCGAGCATGGCAGGAAATGCCGCTCCCCTATGGCGTTCGCCCGCGGCTGGCATTGGTCCATATCTCAACCCAAGCGATTAGGACGCGCAGCCGCACCGTTGATGTAGGAGCAAGCGTCAACGCCTTCCTGACCGACCTGGGCCTAGACAATGGCGGAAAAGCCTATCGGCAAATGCGTTCGCAAATGACCGCCTTGGCCGTCTGCACCTTGCGGCTGGGACGCGTGGAAAGGCGCACGTTCGGCGGCGAGGAAAAGGATTTCGCCGTCACCTTGGACACCAAGCCATTTCGCCAGTTTGAAGCATGGTTAGACACTAGCGGCGAACAGACAACGCTATGGCCGACCGAGATTGAACTTACGGCAGAGTTTTTTGACAGCCTGACCGAAAATGCGGTCCCGCTAGAGCATGGCGCGATTGCCAAACTGACCCATTCGGCGCTGGCGCTCGACCTCTACACCTGGCTAGCGCACCGCCTCTATCGCGTTCGCCGTGGCGGCAGCCGCATATCCTGGGCAGCCCTACAGGAGCAGTTTGGCGGCGAATATGGGAACAGGAAGCAGTTTAAGCGGCAATTCCGCATCCGCTTGCGGGAAGCCCTGGACGCCTATCCCGCGGCGCGTGTCGAGGAAGTAGAGGGCGGGCTGATGCTCCATGCTTCACCGCCACCCATCCCGCGCAGCCGTGTCACGGTCCAACGTCTGCCAAAGCCCAAGCCCGTAAAATAGGGGAAAATAGGGGAAGCCGTTCGGACTCCGCGGTCCCCCATGTTCGGACTGAGCGGTCCCCCATGTTCGGACTCCGCGGCCCCCCATCTACCGTTAGATTCCCCGATAGAATCTTCCTGTAGCAAAACGGCCCGTGGCCCGTCGCTTGGCAATTAGGCTAAAAAATGCTACGTCTACCCCTGATGTTTCGTAAGTGTTCCGCTCGTTTGTGAGGGAAGAGGAAACTCAACCCAACTCAAACGAAAACGGGAACACTGTATATGAGTAAGGGAGACCCCCGCTTTGACTACAGCGACTATTAGGCAGCGACCGTCCCACGTCCCTAAGTGGCAGCTTACTCCCATCCAGCTTCGCAATAACTGGGCTGCGCTAGGCCATGCCAAGCGGCTGGGCCTTCGTCCGAACGTCACTTTAGATATTCATTTTGAACGCGGCGGGCTTAACTACCCAGGGCAAAATGCGAGCGCGTCCCTCCAAGCCTTCCTCAAATCAGCACGGCAATGGATTGAACGAAGAGGCGGGGAAGCCGCAATCATCTGGGTGATGGAGAATAGGTCAGGCTTCGGGGGCGAGGGCGTTCATGCCCATGTGCTGATGCATGTCCCCGAGAATCTTATGGAGCGTTGGCACGAACTAAGGCCGCGCTGGGCGCGTAAAGCTGGCCTGTCGATGGCAAAAGGAGGGGTCGTCAATTTTGGGCGTGTTCGTTCATGGGACGGCGCAAAAGGCAAACTCGCCTACATGAGCAAAGACGCCCCTCCGAAGATGCTTGCGGTCTTTGAACCTTTCATCAACCCACGCACGGGCAAGCCCTGGCTGCATAACAGCGGAAAACCGAGCAACGCACCGATCTACGGCTTGAAAGCGGGCGTTAGCCGTAACCTCGGCCTCGCAGCGCGAACTTCCTACCGCCACCACCAAGTCGAGGCGACCTAATGGCTTGGCGGGAGGCCGTGGCATCGGCAACGCAAATAGCCGCCAAGGCCTCTAAAAAGCTCGCAGGGCGCAATCTGAAAGCAAAGGCTGCCGGACAGCGGTTAGCCCCCCGTCGTTCTCTGGCGGGCATTCTAGGCGGCCTAGCGCCGTTATTTAAACGCTGGATAACGACTCATTGGCGTTTGCCGCGCTTCACTAAAGTAGAGAGAAATAGCAAAAGTCGCCTAAGGATTGCGGATAATCTGGCGGGCGTCGGGCTGGCCGTCCCCGCTGATAATACAGCTAGAAAACAGGGGCGGCACTAATGGGCGGTTACGGTTCGGGACGGCGCAGCACACAGCCTACGGTCGAGGATGGACTGACCATCGACTTGGCCCAGATGCTTCGCCGCGGCTGGATTAAGGACGGCGCATCGGGCGCGGGTAGTTTGTCCTGGTCGAGCAATGGCGAGACGTTCGCCACCATCGGGCATCGCTATGATTTGACCGACCCCGATAACGCGCACCTGATACTGACCTATACGCGGATGCCAACCGGAAGCTCACCGAAACAAATTGAGCAGCGGGTTCACCTGACCTCGACGCGCCCGAACTACGGCGGAAGGCGATGGTGGATGCATTGCCCACGCACCGGGCGGCGCGTTGCCAAGCTGCATTTGCCATCGGGCGGCGATAGGTTCGCATCGCGGCTGGCGTGGCGACTGCCCTACCGTTCACAGCGGTCAGCTCACCGGGACCGCCCCTTTGACCGCCTATTCAGGCTCCAGCGCAAGCTAGGCTCCTATGAAGGCTGGGAGGCGGGATTGCGGAAACCCAAGGGGATGTGGGGCCGAACCTATGAGCGGCATTGGGACCATTATTTGCAGCTCGACGCACAATGCGGGGCCGAGGCCGCAAGGATGTTCGGGCGTCTCTAGTCCTGCCTGGACCAGTCAGCCCATAAATCTTTCGATATTTCAGGATACTAGGGGCGAACGCGTCCCCACCGTCGTAGGTAAATTGTTCGGGTTGGCGTTCCCGTCGTCGCGTTGCATTATCCCCGAACGTTAGGAGGGGGACAGGCGGCAATGGACAGCGATCTAGCGAAGCTATCTTATCGTGACCTGGCCGAGCGGCTGGGCATTTCCGCGGACGCGGCACGGATGAAAGCTAAGAGGAAAGTTAAGGCGGGACTTTGGAGAATAATTCCCGGCAATCATCCTAGCGACAAGGTGATGGTGGAACTCCCCGCCGCTGACCTGGATGAACGCGTCGGAGGGGAACGTTCAGAACAAGTTAGCCCCGAACGTTCAACCAGAACAAGTCAGCCCGAACGGGCGAACGCGGACAGTGACCGATTGCTCGACGCGCTTTCTGAAGCTGTGTCGCTATTGCGTCCTGCCCAAGAGCATATTGAGCGGCTCCACCAGCAGCTAACCGAAGCGAAGGAAGCGCATCAGCGGGATGCTGTGGACCTGACCGCGGCTGAAATGCGGGAGATGGGAACGAAGGTCGAATTGGAACGGGCGCTGTTCGATATTGCTGCCCTGGAGCGCCAAATTGCATCGTTGCGGCGACCTTGGTGGCGTTGGCGCTAACGTCCGCTTACGACCCATTGCGGTCACTTATGCCTGAAGCTTTGACCATCGCAACGGCGTTTGACTCCTACCCCCTCAAATGCAATCAACTTGATATTAACTTGCGGCCTCAAAATAGGAACGCAATCAAGGGGTCCATGATGCGTAAACTTCTCGGATTGATAGCGTTGGGGCTTAGCTTAATCGCGTCTCCGCTTGCCGCCCAGACTACGGCCAGCACGGGGCGAGGTGTACGGCTAAACCAGACAGTTACTGAGCCGTTAGGTCTCGCACGTGCAGACGTAGCCTTCGAAACAGAGACTACTGCGGCGGCGTTTCCTAGTGGTCCACCCGAATTTTCTCAAATCCGTAGGGGGTTTGATCAGTCGATAGACCTCAGTGCATTTGGCGCGGGTCTAAGCGAGAGGCTTACGACCGGCTTCATCAATATCAGTGCGATGGCGTCGGCGACGCAGGCAACTGGGACTGCAACGGTCAATAATTTAAATTTCTCGCTTGGGACCAACCTCAGCAGCTTGCTTACCATAACGTCTACCACTGTGCAGTCCACGTCGACGGCGACCGTTTCCCCTCTCGATGCGAGCGGAACTACGACGATCCAGAACCTCCAACTGACCGGTTCTTTGTTCACAGGCGGCACGCTTACTCTCAGTGCTGAACTTCAAGCGCAACTTGCTGCAGGAACCGTAGCCCCGAACACCGTTATATTTGATTCAGCCGGTGTTAAAATAATTCTCAACCGGCAAGTTGAAACTCCGACGACGAACGCGGATGGCAGTAGTACGCTTGCTATCGCAACCGATGCGATTGCGGTTCAGTTTACAAACGCACCTGTGGGGACGGGGGTTAAGAACGGGGAACTCTTGATCGCTAGCTCTTCCGCCTCAGCGACAACAGCAGCAGTGCCCATATCTCCTTGATGGAGTGCGAAGCTGGAAAATGGCCCGCTAGGAGTGACCCCGGTGGGCCTTTTTTTGACCAGAACTGTGTGGCGGTTCAGAGAGCAGTTCGTTTGGTATCGGACCATGTGCACCGCGTTGGCAAGTCAGACCCAATGCCTATATATTCGGGTTTGCGGCATGTCCGCTCTCCACCCATTGCGGACATTGGCGGCAGATGTAATGTTCCAATATGCGGCGTTTTGCACCCTTCCTGACGACGGCTGCCTTGTTCGCAACCACAGCGTGCGAGCCTACTGTCCAACTCCCGGTGCGGGCCGAGACAGTATCCGTCTCAGTGAGTGTCGACGAACTGGTTTGCCACGTGCGGGCCATCGCTAAGGAGCAGCGCCTTAGTTTTCACTACGGCACCTTCACAGACCAGACCGCGCGAAAGGCCACAATCCGATTGATTGGGGAGGCATTCGAACTCGAAATGGCAAGGTGGGACGCGCGACCCAAATACGAAATCCGTGCCTATGACATGTCCAAAGATGGGAGTGCTCGGCAGATCGCCGATCGCTCGTTCGATCGGTTCAAGACAACACTTATTGAACGCCTAACAGGGGAATGCGCGCGTTGAACTCAATGGCCGCTAACCACCCTTAGCGGACATTGGGCACCCATCTGACGTTGCGTGAACATCCAAACTTACCGCTTGCCCCTTCATACAAATCTGTCTAACGAACGTAAGACAGATTGAAACAGGGGCCTCCCAATGACCAAAGCCATTGCTTATTTCCGCGTCAGCACTGCCAAGCAGGGTGCATCCGGCTTGGGCATGGCAGCACAACGCCAAGCGGTGGAATCTCTTTGTGCGGCCCGCGGATGGGACATTATCGCTCCGCCCTTTACTGAGGTTGAAAGCGGCAAGCGCGACGACCGCCCCGAACTAGTGGCCGCTATTGAGCGGTGCCGCCTGACAGGGGCCGTCTTGGTCGTTGCCAAGCTCGACCGACTGAGCCGCAACCTCGCTTTTCTCGCAACGCTACAGGATGGCGGAATCAAGTTTGTCGCGGCAGATATGCCGGAAGCCAACGAGCTGACCGTTCATATTATGGCGGCAGTGGCCCAAGCCGAGCGCAAGCTAATCTCTGCCCGCACCAAGGCTGCGCTGGAGGCGGCCAAGGCGCGGGGACAAAAACTAGGCAACCCCAACGGAGCAGCGGCTTTCCGCCGTGCCGGTAAGGGCAACACAGCCGCGTTAGAGGCTGTTCGGGTGAACGCCGACGACTATGCCAAGCAGCTAAGCCCCACGCTCACACGGCTGAAAGTATCTGGCCGCAACTCCTACCGCCAATTGGCTGAGGGACTGAACGAGCAGGGCATCCTGACGCCACGCGGCGGGCGCTGGCACCCTTCGTCCGTCCGCAATGTCATGGCCCGACTGGCGCCATGACGGATAGCCCGACCACCCTATTCGACGCGCTCCCGCGCAACGTCATTGAACTGGCGAAAGAGGCCGAGCGCAGCGTTAAGGCCGGGAAGCCTGACTACCTGCCCGCCGTCCTATGCCAAGTAGGATTGCCGCGCAGCCCGACGCCTGGACAGACATTCGAACGGACCAGCGGCAACGTCTCGCTGCAGGTCGAGGCGGGCAAGGCGTGGAATGGTCGAGCATGGCAGCAAATGCCTCTCCCCTATGGCGTTCGCCCACGGCTGGCCTTGGTCCATATTGCGACCCAAGCAATCAGGACGCGCAGCCGAACCGTTGATGTTGGAAGCAGCGTTAATGCCTTCCTGACCGAGCTGGGCCTAGACAATGGCGGCAAAGCCTATGGTCAAATGCGGCAGCAAATGACCGCGCTGGCCGTCTGCACCTTGCGGCTGGGACGCGTTGAAACGCGCACCATCGGCGGGCAGGAAAAGGACTTCGCCGTAACCCTGGACGCCAAGCCCTTTCGGCAGTTTGAAGCGTGGATAGACAGTCGAGGCGACCAACCTACGCTCTGGCCCACCGAGGTTGAACTAAGCCAAGAGTTTTTCGACAGCCTCACCGAAACAGCGGTCCCGCTAGAGCATGGCGCGATTGCCAAGCTAACCCATTCGGCGCTGGCGCTCGACATCTACACCTGGCTGGCGCATCGCCTCTATCGCGTTCGCCGGGGCGGGAGCCGCATCTCCTGGGCAGCCCTGCAAGAGCAGTTTGGCAGCGAATATGCCGACCGAAAGGATTTTAAGCGGGAGATGAGGCGGCGCTTGCGGGACGTGCTGGCCGTCTATCCCGCGGCGCGTGTCGAGGAAGCCGAGGGAGGGATTATGCTCCGCGCTTCCCCGCCCCCCATCCCACGCAGCCGCGTCACGGTCCAACGTCTGCCAAGCCCTAAGCCTAGAGCCTAAAGTAGGGGAAAGTAGGGGAAGGTGTTCGGACTCCGCCCCCCCACTACATCGGACTCCGCCCCCCCCAATGTTCGGACTCCGCCCCCCCCCATCTACCGATAGATTCCCCGATAGAATCTTCCTGTAGTGAAACGGCGCTTTCCGGCTTCCTTGGCAACTAGCCTTAAAAATGCTACGCCACCCCATGATGTTTCATTAGTGTTCCGCCGGTTTGTGAGGGGCGAAGGCAAGTTGGACCAATCGGAACAAATCGCAGCCTCTCCTTATATGAGTAAAGGGGCACCAGCCTTGTCGCTCCACGCGGCCCGCATGCCTTCGACCCATGTTCCTAAGTGGCACCTGACCCTGGAGCAGCTCGAGAATAATTGGCGGGCATTAGGCCATGCCGAACGTTTAGGCCTTCGCCCTAACGTGACCCTGGACATTAATTTTAGCGTCGGCGGCCTGTTTGACCCGGACCGCCGAGCAAGCGCGTCCCTGAGGGCTTTCTTGAAATTGGCGAGGCAATGGATTGAACGGCGCGGAGGGCGCGCAGCCTACATCTACGTCCTAGAGAACCGCTTTTCCGGCATTGGTGAAACAGGCGTTCACGCGCACGTTTTAATTCACGTCCCCGGTAGCCTCCGAGAGAATTTCCACAGCCAAAAGCGGATTTGGGCGAGAAACCGGGACGTAGGCATGACCTGGCGGCCTGGCCTGTTCGGCCCGAAAGGGAAGAGGCGGCCTCCAATGCGCACCCTAGAACAGGCCAAAAACAAGCTGCTCTACATGAGCAAGGATTTGGACCCAGCGGCCTTCGCTATTCAGGTCGACGGCATCGCCCTGTTTGAAGCTGGCGGGCGCGTTCATCTCGACAATCGGGATAAGCCGAGCAACCAGCCCATCTACGGATTGAAAACAGGCGTTAGCCGAAACATCAACGCCAAGGCGCGGGCTTCCTACCGCCACCACCAGGTCGAGGCGTCCTAATGGCTTGGCAGGGGACCGTAGCATCGGCGGCGCAAATAGCCGCTAAAGCCGCCAAAAAGCCCACAGGACGCAATCTAGCGGCGAAGGCTGTCCAACAGCGGCTAGGCCCCTATCGTTCACTGGCGGGCGCTCTAGGCGGCCTAGCGCCGTTTTTTAAACGCCGAATAACGGCCCATTGCCGTTTGCCGCGCTTCACTAAAGTAGAGAGAAATAGCGAAAGTCGCTTAATGATTGCGGATAATCTGGCGGGCGTTCGGCTGGCCGTCCCCGCTGATAATACAGCGCGAAAACAGGGGAGGCGGCACTAATGGGCGGTTACGGTTCGGGACGGCGCAGCACACAGCCTACGGTCGAGGATGGACTGACCATCGACTTGGCCCAGATGCTTCGCCGCGGCTGGATTAAGGACGGCGCATCGGGCGCG
>MWWC01000009.1_pt1 | contig 16238 bp, 8 predicted proteins | sample 1047261 | NCBI WGS metagenome assembly MWWC01 (sample SAMN06349975, study PRJNA376086) | soil metagenome | isolation source: MS3-5 sample Antarctic (ecotone) soil | place: Antarctica | collected 2015-01-13 | reverse complement strand
GCAACCGGTCAACTGCTCGACGATTAGACGCGGGCTTTGCATCAAGTAGATCCAAAAGGGTTTCCCTCGCGAAGCCAGATGCGTACGGTGATTTGCTCGTTCTGTTCTCCTCGATGAGATCAATGTAAGCCCCTCGTTTTGTGACTGAATCAGCTGCTAAGGCCTTGCCAAAAATTCCATAAATCTTAACTGTCATTTTTTGTCTCCAAAACTGCCTTTACCTTGATCCACATACTATCCTATAAAGTCATCAGAAGCTTCCACCCTGGCGTCATTGTGTGCGCTTTCAGGCCACACAAATCCTTGGGTTGCAGCACCCCTTTTGGGGCTCGCCTTCTTCGTCAATTTTTGGAATAACCGCCTTTGGCGCTTCTTCCAAAAATCTCCTGCGCATCTTCGATTTGCTTAAAGCCAGTTTTACTTTCGTATTGCCACTCGCTGTCGCGAGTGGCATACTCCAGTCACTGGCCGCTGCGCCCCCTGCGGGGGCTTGCCCGCTGGCGGACGCTCACGCGTCCTTGCGGCTCCTGGGAGGCTAAAGCCTCCTAGTCGGGGGAATCCAAACAGCCGGAGAGCGAAGCAAACCTAGGAGGCAAAATGACAGAGACCTTTCCCCAACCTACCCCACTCGAGACCAAGGCCAAAACACCTCGCAAATGGAAACCACGAGCAGCGATCTCGTTTCGTTTGTCAGACGCTGAGCAAGGTCTTCTTAAGACACGGGCACTGGATGCCGGTTACGACAATGTGACGGCATACGTAAAAGCAGCTTGTCTGGGTCGCCCACTTGAGGCGGTGCCCAGGGCGCCGCAGGGTATGCCTGTAGAAGTGCGCCAAGCTATGAGGGAGCTGTCCCAGATTGGGAATCTACTGGCCTCCATTGCAAGAAACCTACGGGGGTTCTGGGAACTGAGCGCACTGTCTGAATCTAGACTGGAGCAAGAGCTTCATGAACTGGAAAAAATACGTGGGCTTTTGGCTATTCTGCGAGGAAAGGTCCTCTCTTGAAAATAAAAAACGACCCTGACTATTCACCTGAACCCGTACCAGAGCCGGACGTCAAACGGGAGGTTCCCCTTGAAAAGCCTGCCAAACACAAAGAATCCATGTGGACGCTTGAAGAACTGAAGAGGCTACAAAGTACGACGAAAGACCCGATCGTTTTAAAACATGTCACAACCGAGATTTCAGAGATCAGAAAAGCTTCTGCCGCAAAGAGAAGTGAGCAGTGGTTTGAACGCCGCAGGCAGGGTATGGCTGCTGAGAAGGCGAAAGAACCAGAAATAAAGAGGCGGATTAAAAGGAGGGTTGAGGCTGCTAAACTTGAACATCCAAACAAACCTTTTGCGTCGATCCACGAAAAATATGAGCAGGTGGTTAAGAATCTATTCGAGATTGCCCGCAAGAATGATGGGTGGAAGGAAACAAGGATACTACTAAAAATGCAGATTGATGGAGCTGATCAGCCCTTGAAAAACGGTTTAGATCTTCCCCCTGCCAGTCCCATTGTCCTGACGCCGAAGCGAGATCAAATCCTAGTTTACGCGAACGTTTTAGGCATGGGGACGGATGTTAAGAGCCTCACCAGCGCCCTTGATTCGACTTCAAAAAACACAAAAAGCACTCTGAAGCTTAGAATTGGTATGCTTGTCATCTCACCAAAACGGGATTCCGTTTTGACAGATGAGCAGGGTATCTGGGCAGCACAAAGACACCTTACGCGCCTCGGAGTAGATATAAACGAGCATCCTTGGCAGTTGTACAAGCATCTCGATTCAAAATCCGGAATCCATCATTATCATGTTTTGTACAATCGGGTCAGGCTTGACGGCAAGGTTCACTACATAAATGGCGGCTCGATTGTGTGCAATTACGAAGCATCCGCACAAGATAGATCATTCGAACTTGAGCCACAGATTCCTTTCCCTGTGCCGCATAGTCGAGACACAAATGACCAAAAATCGGCCATTTATTTTAGCTCTGGCGAAAAGGTGAGCACAAGAAGTAGGTCTTCGTTTTTGAAAACGATTGCATCTTTCTGTCATGGAAAGCTCAACGCTGAACTGAGAGAAAAAGGAAAGAAACCAATTCTAGTCTCCACTCTAGGGATCGAGGCGAACGCGCGCCTTCAGGCATTGGGGCCGTGTGAGATGCGCCACGGAGGCGGATTTGTGAAGCTTCAGTTCTTTGATGGGCCTGATTTTATTGTGAGGCATTGCGCGAGCTGAGAGCGCCGGGAAAACATTTTTTGTTATTTTGATCTGAACCTTGCGAAGCTGCTCGCTTCGCTCACGACGCTTCGCAAGGACAGTCCGGCCCCTTGCAGTCGCCGTCTGCCGCAAACCAAATACAGTTGGAAATGGTAGAAGCAGCCATAGGCTGCTGTGCAAATCGCGCTTTGCGCGATGGGAAGAAGACGGGTCTTGAGGCGCGGTGTCAGTTTTACCTATCAGGAAGTTTAACGTCGCGTAAAACAATTTCGGTTACGGTGAGTTGGTTATCAACAGCCGTCTGCGCGACTATCCTCGCGCCGGTTCCGGCGCTGCGACGCGCTGACTGGGGCTACCGCCCCAGTCCCCGTAGTGTCAGATTATTCTTCTGGCTGTTCATCCTTTCCGTATTAAAAGCGCTTAAGCGCACCACGTGCGGTAGAAATTTGAGGCGTGTGCCGCCGAAAATTTCGCCGCTCGCGAGCCCCCTTTCAGAGCTTCATTTTTGAAAAAAATGGAGCGGGTGAGAGGGGGCGTCTCGGAGCCAGAGGCGGAGAGCGCGGAGAGGCCCAGGAAAGACTCAAAACGAAGCGAGAGGTAGTGAGGTATAGCTCGGGCCTTCAAACGTCTTCCAGGGCCTCGGGAGAGCCTTTCTACCGCTGCCGCCAGGCAGCATGCCCCGATAGGGGCTTCGAATCTGCCGCTAGGCAGCATACCCCGGCAGGGGTATTTGTAGTTGAGCCTGGGTAAGAGCTTGCTCGTCCCAGGTTGTATTCAAGTAACTGGAGGTATACGGAGTAGAAAAAATGTTCTTCTCTCCGTTGAACTATTTTTCGATGGGGACGGACATGAGGACGCGATGAGGCCGTAAATGGGGACGGAATCAGTATAGTAGTACATTTGCTTTTTTAGCGGTTTTTATGAATCATGGGGACGGAATGGGGACGGACACAATTACGGCCTCTCCGTCCCCAATTCCGTCCCCATTTACGGCCTCATGGAGTGGAGTGCTCAAAAGTATGGCAAAAATGACGCGAATTTCTAAACTTGAGTCAAAGGGGGTGTCGGATGCCATTAGCTACGCTAAGCGGCATCGTAAGGTCGCGGAATACAGAGCACCCACCATTATTGCTCGACTGCTTTTGGAAGCATTCATTTATGAGGACGGAAACATAAATTCTGACTGGTTTGTGCGCGAAAAAGCTTGTTCAGTTGGGAAATTCACTAAGCTTCGCGATCGACTGATTGCTGATCAATGGGTTCATTTCCGAGAAGATTCTAGGAGATATTTTTCTGGACTTCGTCTTCAGCCGCATATTGATGTATTGAAAGACACTAAGACGGCAACTCTCTCTCAACTTGAAGCTTTTAGTCTTCAAAAAGCTGACAAAAGCGATCTTCGTGATTTAGACCTGAAAAAAGCTGACAGAACTGAACTGGAGCACAGGTTGGCTGAGACAGACACCAAACTAGCTGAAACAAATAAGAGAATTGATGCTATTGCAGTCGCTGTTAGAGAATTGCAAGATGCAATGATTCCTCCTGACACCCCGGAGAAGAGAAATACCAGAGAAAATTCAGCTCAAAAAATTGCCATGCTTGCTCATTAAAGCCGCATTTTAGTTCAATGGCTGCATTGTGACAGGCTCAATCGTAACTGGGTTCCCGGAATAATCAGGCTGCATCAAGTAGAGGCCTTCTTGCGGCTTCCACAGTTCAAAGAAATCGCTTTGAAGAGGCCGGGCTTGGCAAGCCTGCACAGTTGTTTGAGGGACAGCCAAGTATGGGCAATACGTGCTCTCGCCGGAATTATTGGATCCTCCCGTGCTGGTGCTGTTGAAGGTTACGCATTTTTGTCGGTAGACGATTCGATCACATTTTCCGTCTAGTCGCTTCGTCTGCTTGATGTACCCTTCAACATTCCATGTCTCATCATAGAAAGCTGTTTCCACCTGATCCGTTGAATAATCACCATATTTGTATCGAGACTTTCGCTTCCAAGTATGGGAGTTGAGCATCTCAGCACTTACAATCGTGTCCGAATAATTGTTAGTAAAACTAGCTACCTTGAAATATTTACAGAACGAGGAATCCAGAAAATTGAAACCATAGGAGTTGGAATTCACAATCTCTTCCTCTATCCCATCTATTTTTTGAATGACAGTTCCAACAAATCCGACGGGGGTGTAGGCGTCATAGATGTCCGTAGAGGGACGTTCAGGGCAACTGAATTTAAAATCTCCCACAACAATCCCCACGCCTGGATTGATTGCGTACCCTTTTCTATGAATTTCCCAATCGGAAACCTCTTTGATTCGGATTTGTCTTGTGGTGCTTGATTGGACTGTCAGCCCATTCACAATTTTACTGCCTGTGATGGCACCAACCTCATTGTCTTTGGCTCCACTGGGGATCGTAAATCGAATGACTTGTTTGCCTGCAATGGACAGTGGATCGGTTGAAGAAATATTGACAGCCGTTCCAGAAAGAGGGCCAGAGTAGCCGGGAATTTTGAAGGTCGCTCCAGTTAGTCCCGTGCCTAAAATATAAATTGCTTTTCCCGTTTCGACGTCAACAATGGATGGCTTAGTGCTGGAACTACCAAGATCAAGAAGTGCCTCACCGTCGCTTGATTTGTAGGAGAAGTCATTCACAGAAAGCTCTTGTGACGCGTATTCAAAACTCAAACTGGTTTCAGAGGGAAGGTCTGAAATCGGAGAGTTCGCAATCGTATTTACAATCTTTACGAGAACTATTCCTTCTTTCTGGCCTGGAGGCACTTTGACCGTGAGTCGAAAATCACTTTCAATTGTCACGTCCTGTGCTTGTATTGCTCCAAAAAATACTGCGGTGCCTTTCGTAAATCCATCACCTTCAATTGTGATGACCTTGCCGCCAGAGAGAGCATCTAAACTGCTGCTGAGCCGTTCCATCTTGGGAATGGGCTGTATGCGGAATCGAGAGGTGATTGGACCCATGAAGCCTGAAGCGGTGATTTTTGCCACAGTCACAGATCTTGGACCACGGTTCAGAGATAGATTTTTTATACAATCGGTCTGGGAACTTGCTGCACCGTTCGATTGGAAAATACTTACAATACCAGTTTGTTCTTTCTTAACGATGCCAATATGAGAAGACCAACCGACTATTTCCCCTGTTTCGAATTCTGTTGCGAGAGAAACACGGACTGCTCGCATCCCTTTTGAGTATAGAAAATCATTCCAAACTTCCGGTGTTTGCAAAGCAGCGGCATTTAATACCGGGATGTTTATTCCCGACTGAAGAGCCAACTGTCGAATGAATCCAGAGCAGTCGAGACCGTGAATGGACTCCGGGCAACCCAGAGGGACCTTACGGCCTGTATGATCTTTAAGGCCGAGACCATAAGCCAAACCAACTTGGGCTGGTTTTTTTTTGCCTTCACTCGGAAAGGTCCATTTTGGTCTTTCTGCTAAGGTACGAGCTACATCTGTCATCGAAATCAATAGCCTGTCCCGCGCGCTCACACGCCCAATACTTGTGGATTCCAAATCCAAGTGTAAAAAAGTTGTTCCCAAAGGAACAATCTCAGTACTTCCCCATTTGAAAGTCGAACCGCTTGGAAGCGACATAACTGTTCCAATTGCGGGTTCATAAGATGGAATTGTGTCCATTGCTTTGCTTTGTTCTGGAGTCAACCCTTCATGCTGGTCCTCCGGAACACGCACGATATCGGCCTGAACTTCGCCTTCATTGTGGGATCCACCACGGCTATCCACATGCAGGTAAACGAGATTCGCAAACATTGGCAGACCGGGGTAGATTGTGAAGCCGTTGCTTTCACAAGTTTCCATCTGAAAAAACTGTGAGTTCTCAGGTAGGGTAAACCGACAGGAATAGGCTTTGGCATTCGAAAGTATAGTCGGTTCTTTTAATGTTTCTCTAAGAAATTGCTTGAGGTTTGAAAGGTCTCCAACATTGACGAAGGAAAAGGTGAGCGTTGATCTGGGCTTAAAAGTGCCCGACTTTACTGGGATTCGGCCAGGTACTAGAAATTCAATGCTTTTTGAAAAGAATAAGGCCCCATCCTTGTCGTCTTGGCTCTTGCTTCCTTTGGTAGCCAACAGTGCAAATGACTGAACGATTGCATCTTTTTGCAAATTCATCTGAAGAGCGTCTGGATCAATAGGATGATTAAGTACGCTATAGTCAACGATGTCTTCGTTTTTTAGCATCCTGCCACAGGAGGCTTGCATAATAAGTATGCTAAGTGAAAGAGCTGTCCAAATGTAAAAACTCATTTTCACTCCCAATTTAAGGCGCATTTGCGCTCTTTCAAAACGGTAAAGGATCGCGTTTACTTGAGGAAATTCTGGAAGTAATTGATAAAACAAGAGGAAATATAACGCGACAAAGAGTTTGGAAGGACACCAATCCGACAGAGTCGATGAGGTTAAGGACAAGCTCAGTCTTTCCGAAGAGTGAAGCAGCCCATCATACTGGAGTGTAAATATGAATTTTTCGAGCTTTGTTGTTCTGGTAGGTTTTGTGTTCGGAATTGCGTTTGCAGGGAATAATCCAGTCTTAGCTGAGAAGAAGAGCACCAGCAATCCAGAGGTCGCAGGTCAAAAACATATTCCAACTCCTACGAACAAGAAGGCCCGACCTTCAGTGCAGCTAGAGACGTATGAAGACCTTCTCAAACAGCAAACACCCCAGTTGGATACTCTGCCGTCTTCTGGTGATGAGAGTCCTGAAGAAGAAATGCGAGCTCAAAAAGAATTCGATCGACAACAAAAGGAAGAACTTCGACAAGAGCTGGAATTAGAAAAAAAGAAAAAAAGAGCAACCCCCTGAGAGGAAAATTCAATTCCCGCCTCATCTGAAACCCAAGAATCTCACCTACCATGACACTAATTCTAACAAGTGACTGATATTGTGGGCAATTTGTGAGCAGAAGTGTCACCTCAAAAACCATGTCTTTCTGTTTCGTGTGAGTGGCAGAAAAAATGGATGATTAGCCACAGGATGTTGAAGAGCATTTGCTTTCGAGGTCCTTGTTACAGGGCTGCCCATAGTCTCGTTGATACAGTGATAAGATGCTGTTGTATCTAATAAATATGTGCAATTCCAAACATGATACAAGTGTGATACAAAATGATACATTTGTGATACAATTTGATACATGCTTGTTTTTTTAGTGATGGATTTTGATACAAAGGCGCACGTATGGCTCATGGACTTGGGTATCCTGAAATCGCAACAGCCGCGGAGAGTTTGAAGAAACAGAATATTCGCGTCACGCTTCGAGCCGTACGCAAGGAGCTTGGTAGAGGGAGCCTTGCCACCATTCATGAACATCTTTCAAAATGGAAAAAAAGTAAGATTAATGACAAACAATTGCACATCGGATCAAGTGCTGCTTCTAGAGTATTTGGTGTAGATGATGCTGGCAGTGAATCTGCACAACTTAGAATCGAGCTCGATAAGCAAATCATTAAGACAAAAGAATTTGAGAATCAGTGTGTCCTTCTTCAGGAAGGTATTTCACAAATCGAGAAAAAACGAGAAGAGGATATTGTTGAATTCCAAAAGTGTACTGCAGCGGATGTGACAAATGAATCCATGAGGGCAACAGCGCATTATACGGGAATCATTGACGAGTTATGCAGAGAAAGAGACAAGCTAATTGCTGAGATAAGAACACTACGAGCTCGGCTGCAACTCCCTCCGCCGCCTCCAAAACCGAAATTTTGAAACGGCCCATCACTTGGCTTTGAAGAAATTGGTTAGAGTTCCCAAGGTCGTAGTTGATTTCTGAACATGTTGAGAAATGGTGTCCAGTAGCGCGGCTGTAGGTGCACTCTGCTTCAGTTCTGAAATTCTTTGCTCCTGCAGCTCTGAGATTCGCCTATCTCTCTCATCCACCTTGCCTTCGAGGTCGTGAATACGGGCGCGCAGTTCTGCAGCTTGTTCCATAAGCTCGCGATTTCTCGCCGTCTCTCGTTCAATAGCTGTTCGGAGGGGCTCCACAATGCGCTCCAGGGCATCATTCAAAGCCCCTTCAATTGATGGAGTTTGAACAGCTGGAGTTTTCTGAACAGTCCGTTGAGCCTTACTGGAGGGGTTGATTGGAGCGTTCCCTGAACGTAGACCCTCGTCACTGATACGCCAGTTCCCATTTTCATCTTTCAGAGCTGCCACGCGACCATCGAGGCACCAGCGCCTTAAAGTCGATACGGAAGTTTGAGTGATTTTGGACGCTTCGGCGAGTGTTAATGAATAGTCCATGAGCGATCCTCCAGGCGTTTTTGAAGCATCGTTTGAGCGTAGCATCTGGAGGGCTTCACGTCATGGACGGAGGCGCTTTGGACGGGCTGAGCTTCTTTCGCTGTTTGCGCTTTCCGGGGCTATTGAACGTTCGTTGCTCGAGTACGGATTCGGCCTTCACGAGAACCTCCAAGATGTCGCTCAACACTTTACTGACATCCTCGGACACCTTCTCGCCTTTCTCACTCTTCAACTTTTCAATGAATTCTGATTCCAATACGGTAAGCAACCGGTCAACTGCTCGACGATTAGACGCGGGCTTTGCATCAAGTAGATCCAAAAGGGTTTCCCTCGCGAAGCCAGATGCGTACGGTGATTTTCTCGTTCTGTTCTCCTCGATGAGATCAATATATGCCCCTCGTTTTGTGACTGAATCAGCTGCTAAGGCCTTGCCAAAAATTCCATAAATCTTAACTGTCATTTTTTGTCTCCAAAACTGCCTTTACCTTGATCCACATACTATCCTATAAAGTCATCAGAAGCTTCCACCCTGGCGTCATTGTGTGCGCTTTCAGGCCACACAAATCCTTGGGTTGCAGCACCCCTTTTGGGGCTCGCCTTCTTCGTCAATTTTTGGAATAACCGCCTTTGGCGCTTCTTCCAAAAATCTCCTGCGCATCTTCGATTTGCTTAAAGCCAGTTTTACTTTCGTATTGCCACTCGCTGTCGCGAGTGGCATACTCCAGTCACTGGCCGCTGCGCCCCCTGCGGGGGCTTGCCCGCTGGCGGACGCTCACGCGTCCTTGCGGCTCCTGGGAGGCTAAAGCCTCCTAGTCGGGGGAATCCAAACAGCCGGAGAGCGAAGCAAACCTAGGAGGCAAAATGACAGAGACCTTTCCCCAACCTACCCCACTCGAGACCAAGGCCAAAACACCTCGCAAATGGAAACCACGAGCAGCGATCTCGTTTCGTTTGTCAGACGCTGAGCAAGGTCTTCTTAAGACACGGGCACTGGATGCCGGTTACGACAATGTGACGGCATACGTAAAAGCAGCTTGTCTGGGTCGCCCACTTGAGGCGGTGCCCAGGGCGCCGCAGGGTATGCCTGTAGAAGTGCGCCAAGCTATGAGGGAGCTGTCCCAGATTGGGAATCTACTGGCCTCCATTGCAAGAAACCTACGGGGGTTCTGGGAACTGAGCGCACTGTCTGAATCTAGACTGGAGCAAGAGCTTCATGAACTGGAAAAAATACGTGGGCTTTTGGCTATTCTGCGAGGAAAGGTCCTCTCTTGAAAATAAAAAACGACCCTGACTATTCACCTGAACCCGTACCAGAGCCGGACGTCAAACGGGAGGTTCCCCTTGAAAAGCCTGCCAAACACAAAGAATCCATGTGGACGCTTGAAGAACTGAAGAGGCTACAAAGTACGACGAAAGACCCGATCGTTTTAAAACATGTCACAACCGAGATTTCAGAGATCAGAAAAGCTTCTGCCGCAAAGAGAAGTGAGCAGTGGTTTGAACGCCGCAGGCAGGGTATGGCTGCTGAGAAGGCGAAAGAACCAGAAATAAAGAGGCGGATTAAAAGGAGGGTTGAGGCTGCTAAACTTGAACATCCAAACAAACCTTTTGCGTCGATCCACGAAAAATATGAGCAGGTGGTTAAGAATCTATTCGAGATTGCCCGCAAGAATGATGGGTGGAAGGAAACAAGGATACTACTAAAAATGCAGATTGATGGAGCTGATCAGCCCTTGAAAAACGGTTTAGATCTTCCCCCTGCCAGTCCCATTGTCCTGACGCCGAAGCGAGATCAAATCCTAGTTTACGCGAACGTTTTAGGCATGGGGACGGATGTTAAGAGCCTCACCAGCGCCCTTGATTCGACTTCAAAAAACACAAAAAGCACTCTGAAGCTTAGAATTGGTATGCTTGTCATCTCACCAAAACGGGATTCCGTTTTGACAGATGAGCAGGGTATCTGGGCAGCACAAAGACACCTTACGCGCCTCGGAGTAGATATAAACGAGCATCCTTGGCAGTTGTACAAGCATCTCGATTCAAAATCCGGAATCCATCATTATCATGTTTTGTACAATCGGGTCAGGCTTGACGGCAAGGTTCACTACATAAATGGCGGCTCGATTGTGTGCAATTACGAAGCATCCGCACAAGATAGATCATTCGAACTTGAGCCACAGATTCCTTTCCCTGTGCCGCATAGTCGAGACACAAATGACCAAAAATCGGCCATTTATTTTAGCTCTGGCGAAAAGGTGAGCACAAGAAGTAGGTCTTCGTTTTTGAAAACGATTGCATCTTTCTGTCATGGAAAGCTCAACGCTGAACTGAGAGAAAAAGGAAAGAAACCAATTCTAGTCTCCACTCTAGGGATCGAGGCGAACGCGCGCCTTCAGGCATTGGGGCCGTGTGAGATGCGCCACGGAGGCGGATTTGTGAAGCTTCAGTTCTTTGATGGGCCTGATTTTATTGTGAGGCATTGCGCGAGCTGAGAGCGCCGGGAAAACATTTTTTGTTATTTTGATCTGAACCTTGCGAAGCTGCTCGCTTCGCTCACGACGCTTCGCAAGGACAGTCCGGCCCCTTGCAGTCGCCGTCTGCCGCAAACCAAATACAGTTGGAAATGGTAGAAGCAGCCATAGGCTGCTGTGCAAATCGCGCTTTGCGCGATGGGAAGAAGACGGGTCTTGAGGCGCGGTGTCAGTTTTACCTATCAGGAAGTTTAACGTCGCGTAAAACAATTTCGGTTACGGTGAGTTGGTTATCAACAGCCGTCTGCGCGACTATCCTCGCGCCGGTTCCGGCGCTGCGACGCGCTGACTGGGGCTACCGCCCCAGTCCCCGTAGTGTCAGATTATTCTTCTGGCTGTTCATCCTTTCCGTATTAAAAGCGCTTAAGCGCACCACGTGCGGTAGAAATTTGAGGCGTGTGCCGCCGAAAATTTCGCCGCTCGCGAGCCCCCTTTCAGAGCTTCATTTTTGAAAAAAATGGAGCGGGTGAGAGGGGGCGTCTCGGAGCCAGAGGCGGAGAGCGCGGAGAGGCCCAGGAAAGACTCAAAACGAAGCGAGAGGTAGTGAGGTATAGCTCGGGCCTTCAAACGTCTTCCAGGGCCTCGGGAGAGCCTTTCTACCGCTGCCGCCAGGCAGCATGCCCCGATAGGGGCTTCGAATCTGCCGCTAGGCAGCATACCCCGGCAGGGGTATTTGTAGTTGAGCCTGGGTAAGAGCTTGCTCGTCCCAGGTTGTATTCAAGTAACTGGAGGTATACGGAGTAGAAAAAATGTTCTTCTCTCCGTTGAACTATTTTTCGATGGGGACGGACATGAGGACGCGATGAGGCCGTAAATGGGGACGGAATCAGTATAGTAGTACATTTGCTTTTTTAGCGGTTTTTATGAATCATGGGGACGGAATGGGGACGGACACAATTACGGCCTCTCCGTCCCCAATTCCGTCCCCATTTACGGCCTCATGGAGTGGAGTGCTCAAAAGTATGGCAAAAATGACGCGAATTTCTAAACTTGAGTCAAAGGGGGTGTCGGATGCCATTAGCTACGCTAAGCGGCATCGTAAGGTCGCGGAATACAGAGCACCCACCATTATTGCTCGACTGCTTTTGGAAGCATTCATTTATGAGGACGGAAACATAAATTCTGACTGGTTTGTGCGCGAAAAAGCTTGTTCAGTTGGGAAATTCACTAAGCTTCGCGATCGACTGATTGCTGATCAATGGGTTCATTTCCGAGAAGATTCTAGGAGATATTTTTCTGGACTTCGTCTTCAGCCGCATATTGATGTATTGAAAGACACTAAGACGGCAACTCTCTCTCAACTTGAAGCTTTTAGTCTTCAAAAAGCTGACAAAAGCGATCTTCGTGATTTAGACCTGAAAAAAGCTGACAGAACTGAACTGGAGCACAGGTTGGCTGAGACAGACACCAAACTAGCTGAAACAAATAAGAGAATTGATGCTATTGCAGTCGCTGTTAGAGAATTGCAAGATGCAATGATTCCTCCTGACACCCCGGAGAAGAGAAATACCAGAGAAAATTCAGCTCAAAAAATTGCCATGCTTGCTCATTAAAGCCGCATTTTAGTTCAATGGCTGCATTGTGACAGGCTCAATCGTAACTGGGTTCCCGGAATAATCAGGCTGCATCAAGTAGAGGCCTTCTTGCGGCTTCCACAGTTCAAAGAAATCGCTTTGAAGAGGCCGGGCTTGGCAAGCCTGCACAGTTGTTTGAGGGACAGCCAAGTATGGGCAATACGTGCTCTCGCCGGAATTATTGGATCCTCCCGTGCTGGTGCTGTTGAAGGTTACGCATTTTTGTCGGTAGACGATTCGATCACATTTTCCGTCTAGTCGCTTCGTCTGCTTGATGTACCCTTCAACATTCCATGTCTCATCATAGAAAGCTGTTTCCACCTGATCCGTTGAATAATCACCATATTTGTATCGAGACTTTCGCTTCCAAGTATGGGAGTTGAGCATCTCAGCACTTACAATCGTGTCCGAATAATTGTTAGTAAAACTAGCTACCTTGAAATATTTACAGAACGAGGAATCCAGAAAATTGAAACCATAGGAGTTGGAATTCACAATCTCTTCCTCTATCCCATCTATTTTTTGAATGACAGTTCCAACAAATCCGACGGGGGTGTAGGCGTCATAGATGTCCGTAGAGGGACGTTCAGGGCAACTGAATTTAAAATCTCCCACAACAATCCCCACGCCTGGATTGATTGCGTACCCTTTTCTATGAATTTCCCAATCGGAAACCTCTTTGATTCGGATTTGTCTTGTGGTGCTTGATTGGACTGTCAGCCCATTCACAATTTTACTGCCTGTGATGGCACCAACCTCATTGTCTTTGGCTCCACTGGGGATCGTAAATCGAATGACTTGTTTGCCTGCAATGGACAGTGGATCGGTTGAAGAAATATTGACAGCCGTTCCAGAAAGAGGGCCAGAGTAGCCGGGAATTTTGAAGGTCGCTCCAGTTAGTCCCGTGCCTAAAATATAAATTGCTTTTCCCGTTTCGACGTCAACAATGGATGGCTTAGTGCTGGAACTACCAAGATCAAGAAGTGCCTCACCGTCGCTTGATTTGTAGGAGAAGTCATTCACAGAAAGCTCTTGTGACGCGTATTCAAAACTCAAACTGGTTTCAGAGGGAAGGTCTGAAATCGGAGAGTTCGCAATCGTATTTACAATCTTTACGAGAACTATTCCTTCTTTCTGGCCTGGAGGCACTTTGACCGTGAGTCGAAAATCACTTTCAATTGTCACGTCCTGTGCTTGTATTGCTCCAAAAAATACTGCGGTGCCTTTCGTAAATCCATCACCTTCAATTGTGATGACCTTGCCGCCAGAGAGAGCATCTAAACTGCTGCTGAGCCGTTCCATCTTGGGAATGGGCTGTATGCGGAATCGAGAGGTGATTGGACCCATGAAGCCTGAAGCGGTGATTTTTGCCACAGTCACAGATCTTGGACCACGGTTCAGAGATAGATTTTTTATACAATCGGTCTGGGAACTTGCTGCACCGTTCGATTGGAAAATACTTACAATACCAGTTTGTTCTTTCTTAACGATGCCAATATGAGAAGACCAACCGACTATTTCCCCTGTTTCGAATTCTGTTGCGAGAGAAACACGGACTGCTCGCATCCCTTTTGAGTATAGAAAATCATTCCAAACTTCCGGTGTTTGCAAAGCAGCGGCATTTAATACCGGGATGTTTATTCCCGACTGAAGAGCCAACTGTCGAATGAATCCAGAGCAGTCGAGACCGTGAATGGACTCCGGGCAACCCAGAGGGACCTTACGGCCTGTATGATCTTTAAGGCCGAGACCATAAGCCAAACCAACTTGGGCTGGTTTTTTTTTGCCTTCACTCGGAAAGGTCCATTTTGGTCTTTCTGCTAAGGTACGAGCTACATCTGTCATCGAAATCAATAGCCTGTCCCGCGCGCTCACACGCCCAATACTTGTGGATTCCAAATCCAAGTGTAAAAAAGTTGTTCCCAAAGGAACAATCTCAGTACTTCCCCATTTGAAAGTCGAACCGCTTGGAAGCGACATAACTGTTCCAATTGCGGGTTCATAAGATGGAATTGTGTCCATTGCTTTGCTTTGTTCTGGAGTCAACCCTTCATGCTGGTCCTCCGGAACACGCACGATATCGGCCTGAACTTCGCCTTCATTGTGGGATCCACCACGGCTATCCACATGCAGGTAAACGAGATTCGCAAACATTGGCAGACCGGGGTAGATTGTGAAGCCGTTGCTTTCACAAGTTTCCATCTGAAAAAACTGTGAGTTCTCAGGTAGGGTAAACCGACAGGAATAGGCTTTGGCATTCGAAAGTATAGTCGGTTCTTTTAATGTTTCTCTAAGAAATTGCTTGAGGTTTGAAAGGTCTCCAACATTGACGAAGGAAAAGGTGAGCGTTGATCTGGGCTTAAAAGTGCCCGACTTTACTGGGATTCGGCCAGGTACTAGAAATTCAATGCTTTTTGAAAAGAATAAGGCCCCATCCTTGTCGTCTTGGCTCTTGCTTCCTTTGGTAGCCAACAGTGCAAATGACTGAACGATTGCATCTTTTTGCAAATTCATCTGAAGAGCGTCTGGATCAATAGGATGATTAAGTACGCTATAGTCAACGATGTCTTCGTTTTTTAGCATCCTGCCACAGGAGGCTTGCATAATAAGTATGCTAAGTGAAAGAGCTGTCCAAATGTAAAAACTCATTTTCACTCCCAATTTAAGGCGCATTTGCGCTCTTTCAAAACGGTAAAGGATCGCGTTTACTTGAGGAAATTCTGGAAGTAATTGATAAAACAAGAGGAAATATAACGCGACAAAGAGTTTGGAAGGACACCAATCCGACAGAGTCGATGAGGTTAAGGACAAGCTCAGTCTTTCCGAAGAGTGAAGCAGCCCATCATACTGGAGTGTAAATATGAATTTTTCGAGCTTTGTTGTTCTGGTAGGTTTTGTGTTCGGAATTGCGTTTGCAGGGAATAATCCAGTCTTAGCTGAGAAGAAGAGCACCAGCAATCCAGAGGTCGCAGGTCAAAAACATATTCCAACTCCTACGAACAAGAAGGCCCGACCTTCAGTGCAGCTAGAGACGTATGAAGACCTTCTCAAACAGCAAACACCCCAGTTGGATACTCTGCCGTCTTCTGGTGATGAGAGTCCTGAAGAAGAAATGCGAGCTCAAAAAGAATTCGATCGACAACAAAAGGAAGAACTTCGACAAGAGCTGGAATTAGAAAAAAAGAAAAAAAGAGCAACCCCCTGAGAGGAAAATTCAATTCCCGCCTCATCTGAAACCCAAGAATCTCACCTACCATGACACTAATTCTAACAAGTGACTGATATTGTGGGCAATTTGTGAGCAGAAGTGTCACCTCAAAAACCATGTCTTTCTGTTTCGTGTGAGTGGCAGAAAAAATGGATGATTAGCCACAGGATGTTGAAGAGCATTTGCTTTCGAGGTCCTTGTTACAGGGCTGCCCATAGTCTCGTTGATACAGTGATAAGATGCTGTTGTATCTAATAAATATGTGCAATTCCAAACATGATACAAGTGTGATACAAAATGATACATTTGTGATACAATTTGATACATGCTTGTTTTTTTAGTGATGGATTTTGATACAAAGGCGCACGTATGGCTCATGGACTTGGGTATCCTGAAATCGCAACAGCCGCGGAGAGTTTGAAGAAACAGAATATTCGCGTCACGC
>MWWC01000008.1_pt1 | contig 17911 bp, 21 predicted proteins | sample 1047261 | NCBI WGS metagenome assembly MWWC01 (sample SAMN06349975, study PRJNA376086) | soil metagenome | isolation source: MS3-5 sample Antarctic (ecotone) soil | place: Antarctica | collected 2015-01-13 | reverse complement strand
CTTATACAACACCCCCCGGAATAGTACCAAAAAACACTAGCCCAAAAAAGGGTGGAAAAGGGGGTAAAAAGGCTAACTCTTGGGGTCAGAAATACCAGACCAATTGGGTCTGTAAGCCAACGCTGTAGGAGCTATACTTCGTAAATTGAAAGAAAGCGTCACTGACTGGCTTGGTGAATGAGTAGCTCGCTGTGGGCTGCACTAGCAGTGACAAGCCCGAATCGAATCGGTAGTTTAACCCCACCCCAACCACGCCGTCAGTCTTGATAGGAGCTTCGGTGAAGGTCTCACTCTTGGCAAAAATAGCCCCGGCGGAAAAGTAGGGAGACAAACGACGGTTGGTTAACCGGTAGCTCACCAGAACCGGTAATTGCCCTCCCTCGCTGGTGAAGGGGATAGACTTGCCATACGGACTTGTCGGATTCGTTGAGTAAGCCGTGTTTCTGTAATAAAACGCCCCCACTGATACATCCCACTGGGGCGTAAAATGATAGCGTGCCATCAAGCCAAATGACGAAGCTATACTATGGCCGGATGCTTGGAATTCGGTGTTCAATCCATTGAAGCTCGAGTTAACTTGATACGAATAGGGAGTGTAATTAAACCAATACGTGGGAGCTATCGACACCCGGCTTTGTGCCGACACAAGCGTGATGGATGCGCCAAATAATAGTACAGAGAGCAATAGAGATTTCATAAATCGAGTGATTTACAGGCCAAGAATCTAACTCATTTTAAACGGTTATGAGTAAGCTAAAATTACGAGCTCACAGGCTATCAAAACAGAATTATCCCATCCCTAAACCGAGGGCCCGGCTACGCTCCCGCTCGTTCTCGATAGCCTGTTTCTGCCCCTCGGCCAACGCCAACTTCTGAGCTTCTTCCCGTTGCAAGCGCAACTGCTCGACCTGCCGTAGACTCGCTTCGATCTGCTGCTGGCGGTCGCGCTCGGTGTCGCCCAGCTCCAGCGTCATGGCCACCCGTTCTTGAGTCGTACCGTTGCTCATCGTGTTCTGATACCGGAAACTCTCTTCCAACTCCCGACGGTAGCCCACCTGTTGATCGAAAGCGGCTTCGCTGCGCTCCTTGAAGGCGACCCGGTTAAACTGGCCAAACTGCTGGCCGTGGGCCTCGCTCTTGCCCTGCCCGCGATGATTCGTCATCGGACTTAATAACTTCTGGTTGTGGTTGTCCTTGCGGCTGACAATGATTTGTACGTGCATCTGGTGGCCAGCTTTGGCTTCTCCGCGCTGGCTCTGGCCTTGCTGCACCGCCGGATCAGTCCACTTGTAAGCCCGGTTATACTCGACTTTGCCGTACCATTTCACATCATCCGCCCCTATCCCCTTCTGGAAGTTGGCCGCGTACTCGGCCATCACGCTACGGGCGTACTCTTTGAGCTTCTGGGGGTCGTTGCCGATGTGAGCTAATTCTCGCTGGGAAGGGCTAATATTGACCAAATAGAACTTGGCTTCGTGCTGTTTGAGCTTGGCCGTGTTGCTGTCGATGCCTTGGCGTACCTCATGCGGCCGTAGGTCGGTGCGCTGCTGGTTGAACCACAACTCGGCCCGGTTCTCGGCTTTGAGGTTGTTTTCTTTCTCTAAGTACTCGACGAGCTGGCCACAACTGCCGGCATTGCTGCCCGTAGCGCTGGTGGTGATGTTAACGTGGGGCATGGGTTGGTTAGAAAGGTCGGACGGCCGAAGCCGCAAAGAAAATTACAAATTCTCCACTTGGCTACGAGTACTCTCCTGCAAGTCCTTCACGGCTCGACCTTGCGTCAGCGTGTTTAGGGCGTCGCGCTGTTGCATGTAGCTATCGAGGATGGCCCGAAACTTGGCTTTTAAGGCATTCTTTCCTTCTCGATGAGTCTTAACCCCACTTTGGTAGGTTTGTGTCTCTGAGAGCAAGTTTTGCAGCGTCTGGGCCATTGTTTGTTGCTGTTTGTAGAAACTCGCTTGCTGTTCACCGATTGCTTTGGCTTCTTTATGACGGATATCCTGGGTATCCAGGTAAAGACCCTGGGGGTAGCCATCTTCATCCAGACGGAAGAATGAATCAACCTGCTGGTGCAGCGTGGCCAGTGCCCGCTTCAAATCACGTTGGTCGGCCAGCAAAGGCGTGAGTGCCTCCTTCTCCTGGGTCTTGATGAACGAAATGATGCGGTTGATGCCCTGACCCAACTCTTTTTTCAATAATTCGTCGTTCAGATCAGCGGGATCTTTCTTGGACTTGTAAAAATAGTCGACCATCTGACCAAACAGCTCTTGCTTAGAGCGGCCTAACTTTTCACTTAACTTGCTGAATTTCAGATCAGTATCTGAATTAAACCGGACAGATTTACTGGCTTTCTCCTCCATAAATAGGCGTAATAGTATATCAAAAATAGCTCTAAAATGCTAAAAAAAGGGTTTTTCACCCTAAAATATACTTTTTGCTTACTAGCTAATAGTAATAATTATCGCTAAACAATTGACTATCAATATATTGACCTCGTAGAGCAAGCAAGAATTATCGCGCAGCGTAATTCCCGCTTGCTCTTTAAAAAGACCGCTTCGCGCTTTGTTTTTCTTCGCGTTTCCCCGTTGTTTTTTGCTTTTTCTTCCCCGTCGTCTTTCCTTCCCTTTATAACTATTTTTTTAGTTTAGTTTTTTACTTTCTAAACCGTACCTGCCAAACCACTTCCCCGTTGCTCCTCCCTCGCGTGTGTACGTATGCGCTCGCGTGCGAGACAAGTGTTTGTGTATTTCAAATATCTCTTGTTAATCTCTTGTAAGGCCAAAATAGGGCTTATAACTAACAGATTTACAGATAATTACAGTGTGGATAACTTTAATAAAGACAGGTTTAATCGGTAATAAAGACAGGTTTAATCGGTGAAACAGGCTTAATAAAGACAGGTTTAATCGGTGAAACAGGCTTAATAAAGACAGGTTTAATCGGTAGAATGAGTAATTATAAAAGACATATAGCTTTTATAATTTGTCTTTTTATATTTGTTTATTAATCAATGGTTTACGTATGAAGAAGATAGAGATATTTCAGGATAATGTCCTTACCCTTGCCAGATATGAAATGACAGAGGCAGAGAAAAATATTCTTTATATGGTCGTTGCTCAAATCAAAAAAGAAGATCCTCTGACAAAAATGTATCAGGTGACAGTCAAGGAGATGGCTGAGATTGCGGGGTCCAAAGAGTTAATGTTTGAAGCCTACAAGCAGGCTACCCAAAAATTGATTACTCGTGTTTTCGTTACCACTCTCCCTAATGGTGATATTCTTCAAGCAGGATTTATAGCATCGGCACTCTATCGAAAAGGTACAGGAATAATCCAGATTGAGTTATCCCAAATGGTAAGACCTTTTTACGTAGACTTGAACACACGGTTCACCAAAATGCAGTTAGCAGCAGCAATTTCGCTCAACTCAGCCTATGCAAAGCGAATTTATGAGTTGTTGTGCATGTATAAAAACATGAAAGACAAGACCTTTAGGCGTAACTTGACTGACCTTAAGACGATGCTTAATATCATCAATTCTAAGACAGGAAAGGATAGTTATCCAACATGGACTAAATTTCAGAAGAACGTATTGGAAGTGGCTAATAAGGAGATTAATGGTCATACTGACCTTTCATTCAAGTACAAACCCATATACGGAGACCGACCAGGACGCGGACGTAAACCGGTTGAACAGGTCGAGTTTGAAGTTTTTTATTCTGCCAAAGCAGAACAAGAACCAGCAACGCCATTACTTGAGCGACTTGTAAAACAGTTTCGACTTCGGCCCGATCAGGCCACTAAGGTGATAGAAATGCACTCGATTGAGGTCATTAACCGACAACTCTATGATATTCATACCAAGGCTACTGATGGTAAAGTAAAGAATTTAGGTAGCTATACAGCCAAAGTGTTTGGATTAGGAATCGAGGCTGAGAAAGCAACCAATTAATCATTACATCAGTTAGCAACTAGATGAAAAGACTTAACAAAGTTTCTAATAATATATAGCAGCCGTATGCACTTAAAGAAATTTCACATTCAAGGATTTAGAGGAATATCAGAGTTGGAAATTGATCAACTATCTCAAATTAATCTGTTTGTAGGTAGAAATAACGCTTCAAAAACTTCTATATTAGAAGCTATTTTTTTGCTTCTTGGTGCAGGAAATCCGGAACTCTCTATGAGAATAGATAATTTTCGTGGTCTTTCGCATAATGAGGAAGATGATTTTAGATTTATTTTTCACCAGTTAAATTATGACTTTCCCCTATGCCTAAAAGGTTATTTTGATATCGATGGCAGTACCAGGGAATTAAAGATTAAACCTTCTCAAAGTGGTAATAAGGCATCTACAACTAAAAAAATAAGCAGTTCAAATATCGGCGATTCTTCTATAGATAACTCTTCGAAGTATAGCAAAATAAACGAGCTAAATTATGAATTAACTATAAAAAAAAATCATAAACAAAAAGCACTATATAAAGCGAATATAGCCTTCGATAATGGTTTCTCAGTAACTTTACCAGAAAATTATAAAGAAGAAATAAAAGCTATTTATATAATACAAAGTTTGATAACTGGAGGAAACGATAAAAGATTAGAAAATCTATTAGTTAATAAAAAGGAATCTAAACTTATCGAGGCACTAAAGCAGATAGAACCCAAGCTTAGTGCGATCATTTTAGGAACAAATAGAATGATATATTTTGATGTAGGTTTAGATAGACTTGTACCAATTTCCTTATTTGGAGACGGGACAAGAAGATTATTGTCTATTCTATTAACTATATCTGATGCTCAAGACGGTATAGTAATAATAGATGAAATTGACAATGGTTTACACTTTTCTGCTCTTAAATTTTTATGGAACGCAATCATAGTTGCTGCTCAAGAATACAATGTTCAAATATTTGTAACTACTCATAACTATGAAACGCTTAAGTACCTAAAAGATGCCTTAGAGCAAAAGAATTTTATTAACTTTCAAGATAGAGTCATGAACTACACTATCAGAAAACTTCCTGATTCCACTATTAAAGCTTACCCTTATTCCTTTAAGAGTTTTGAACTAGCTATTGAGGAGGGTATTGAAATACGATAGCTATGGTCATGTATAGGATATTTATCGAAGGTGAAGGAAATGAAAAGAAATTCTTAGAACAGTTCATCAATCATATTTGGCCAAACCATGAAGCTGAATTTTCCATTATTTCAGTAGGTGGTTGGACTAAACTAAATTTAGTAAAAAATCAATTTGTAGAGAATACAGATTTTGGTGGAAAAAATATTGTAATATTTGATGCGGATGATACGGAAAAGGACCCAGATCATGGAGGCTTTATATTGCGGAAAGCTAAATTAGAATCAGAACTCTCTACCGTCGAACATAACTTATTTTTGTTTCCTATCAATCAAATTGACGGTGATTTTGAGTTACTGTTAGAGCAATCAATTAATCAGGAACACAACAGAATTCTAATATGCTTTAGTAAGTATGAATCTTGCTTATCCAGTTATATAAATCCCGATACTAATGAAACAGTATATAATATTCCAGTAAGGAAATCTAAAATATACTCATACATAGATTCATTTCGTAAATCTAATAAACAGCATGAAAAAATGAAAGGAGGAGACTGGCTCTTCTATAAACCAGAGATTTGGGATTTAAATAATGTCGCCCTTCAACATCTAAAAGATTTTCTTTTGAATATTTTTAATAATTAGTGGCATCAACTAAACACTTCAACGCCTCGTAATACAGATTAATTACAAGGTGCAAATCTTAGAATAATCCCTTAACATAAGATTTCTTATACAACACCCCCCGGAATAGTACCAAAAAACACTAGCCCAAAAAAGGGTGGAAAAGGGGGTAAAAAGGCTAACTCTTGGGGTCAGAAATACCAGACCAATTGGGTCTGTAAGCCAACGCTGTAGGAGCTATACTTCGTAAATTGAAAGAAAGCGTCACTGACTGGCTTGGTGAATGAGTAGCTCGCTGTGGGCTGCACTAGCAGTGACAAGCCCGAATCGAATCGGTAGTTTAACCCCACCCCAACCACGCCGTCAGTCTTGATAGGAGCTTCGGTGAAGGTCTCACTCTTGGCAAAAATAGCCCCGGCGGAAAAGTAGGGAGACAAACGACGGTTGGTTAACCGGTAGCTCACCAGAACCGGTAATTGCCCTCCCTCGCTGGTGAAGGGGATAGACTTGCCATACGGACTTGTCGGATTCGTTGAGTAAGCCGTGTTTCTGTAATAAAACGCCCCCACTGATACATCCCACTGGGGCGTAAAATGATAGCGTGCCATCAAGCCAAATGACGAAGCTATACTATGGCCGGATGCTTGGAATTCGGTGTTCAATCCATTGAAGCTCGAGTTAACTTGATACGAATAGGGAGTGTAATTAAACCAATACGTGGGAGCTATCGACACCCGGCTTTGTGCCGACACAAGCGTGATGGATGCGCCAAATAATAGTACAGAGAGCAATAGAGATTTCATAAATCGAGTGATTTACAGGCCAAGAATCTAACTCATTTTAAACGGTTATGAGTAAGCTAAAATTACGAGCTCACAGGCTATCAAAACAGAATTATCCCATCCCTAAACCGAGGGCCCGGCTACGCTCCCGCTCGTTCTCGATAGCCTGTTTCTGCCCCTCGGCCAACGCCAACTTCTGAGCTTCTTCCCGTTGCAAGCGCAACTGCTCGACCTGCCGTAGACTCGCTTCGATCTGCTGCTGGCGGTCGCGCTCGGTGTCGCCCAGCTCCAGCGTCATGGCCACCCGTTCTTGAGTCGTACCGTTGCTCATCGTGTTCTGATACCGGAAACTCTCTTCCAACTCCCGACGGTAGCCCACCTGTTGATCGAAAGCGGCTTCGCTGCGCTCCTTGAAGGCGACCCGGTTAAACTGGCCAAACTGCTGGCCGTGGGCCTCGCTCTTGCCCTGCCCGCGATGATTCGTCATCGGACTTAATAACTTCTGGTTGTGGTTGTCCTTGCGGCTGACAATGATTTGTACGTGCATCTGGTGGCCAGCTTTGGCTTCTCCGCGCTGGCTCTGGCCTTGCTGCACCGCCGGATCAGTCCACTTGTAAGCCCGGTTATACTCGACTTTGCCGTACCATTTCACATCATCCGCCCCTATCCCCTTCTGGAAGTTGGCCGCGTACTCGGCCATCACGCTACGGGCGTACTCTTTGAGCTTCTGGGGGTCGTTGCCGATGTGAGCTAATTCTCGCTGGGAAGGGCTAATATTGACCAAATAGAACTTGGCTTCGTGCTGTTTGAGCTTGGCCGTGTTGCTGTCGATGCCTTGGCGTACCTCATGCGGCCGTAGGTCGGTGCGCTGCTGGTTGAACCACAACTCGGCCCGGTTCTCGGCTTTGAGGTTGTTTTCTTTCTCTAAGTACTCGACGAGCTGGCCACAACTGCCGGCATTGCTGCCCGTAGCGCTGGTGGTGATGTTAACGTGGGGCATGGGTTGGTTAGAAAGGTCGGACGGCCGAAGCCGCAAAGAAAATTACAAATTCTCCACTTGGCTACGAGTACTCTCCTGCAAGTCCTTCACGGCTCGACCTTGCGTCAGCGTGTTTAGGGCGTCGCGCTGTTGCATGTAGCTATCGAGGATGGCCCGAAACTTGGCTTTTAAGGCATTCTTTCCTTCTCGATGAGTCTTAACCCCACTTTGGTAGGTTTGTGTCTCTGAGAGCAAGTTTTGCAGCGTCTGGGCCATTGTTTGTTGCTGTTTGTAGAAACTCGCTTGCTGTTCACCGATTGCTTTGGCTTCTTTATGACGGATATCCTGGGTATCCAGGTAAAGACCCTGGGGGTAGCCATCTTCATCCAGACGGAAGAATGAATCAACCTGCTGGTGCAGCGTGGCCAGTGCCCGCTTCAAATCACGTTGGTCGGCCAGCAAAGGCGTGAGTGCCTCCTTCTCCTGGGTCTTGATGAACGAAATGATGCGGTTGATGCCCTGACCCAACTCTTTTTTCAATAATTCGTCGTTCAGATCAGCGGGATCTTTCTTGGACTTGTAAAAATAGTCGACCATCTGACCAAACAGCTCTTGCTTAGAGCGGCCTAACTTTTCACTTAACTTGCTGAATTTCAGATCAGTATCTGAATTAAACCGGACAGATTTACTGGCTTTCTCCTCCATAAATAGGCGTAATAGTATATCAAAAATAGCTCTAAAATGCTAAAAAAAGGGTTTTTCACCCTAAAATATACTTTTTGCTTACTAGCTAATAGTAATAATTATCGCTAAACAATTGACTATCAATATATTGACCTCGTAGAGCAAGCAAGAATTATCGCGCAGCGTAATTCCCGCTTGCTCTTTAAAAAGACCGCTCCGCGCTTTGTTTTCTCCGCATCGCGCCCTTGTTTTTTGCTTTTTTCCCGTCCTGCTTTTCTTCCCTTTCCAACTAATTTTTTAGTTTACCTTTTTTCACTTTCTAAACCGTACCTGCCAAAGCACTTCCCGATGGTCTTCCCTCGCGTGTGTACGCACATGCCCGTACGCGAGACAAGTGATTGTGTATTTTCAAATCTCTTGTTAATCTCTTGAAGGGGCAAAAAGTGGCTTATAAGCATCTGATTAACAGATAATTACAGTGTGGATAACTTTAATAAACACAGGTTTGGTCGGTAATAAACACAGGTTTGGTCGGTGAAGTAGGGCTAATAAACACAGGTTTGGTCGGTAGAAAACTAAATTACATAAACACTGATTGCGTTTATACTTTACGTTTTTATATTTGTCTGAAAATCAATCGCAGATGAACAAGCTGGAAATTTTTCAGGACAACGCTTTAACTACTGCCCGGTATGAAATGACTGAGACGGAGAAGAACCTGTTCTACATGGTTGTTGCTCAAGTCAAGCGAGAAGATCCGCCTACAAAAATGTACCAAGTGTCAGTTAAAGACATGGCTGCTATCGTGGGTTCTGAAGAATTGAAATTTGAATCATATAGAAAAGCAACTGAGAGATTAAACGGGCGCATTTTTAGAACTACCCTTCCAAACGGAAATTACTTTCATGGCTCATTTATCGCATCAGCCGAATACAAAAGAGGAACAGGTATCATTGAGATTGAACTATCTCAAAAAGTAAGACCCTTCTATGTCGATCTAAATGAGCGATTTACAAAGATTCAACTGGCTGCGGCAATATCGCTTAACTCGGCTTATGCAAAGCGGATTTATGAGCTTCTATGTATGTTCAAAAATATGAAAGACAAGAGGTTTCGGCGTAGTGTTATAGACTTAAAAACTATGCTTGGTATCATTGATGAGAAAACCGGTAAGGATACTTATCCAGATTGGACCAAGTTTAGAACGAATGTATTAGATGTAGCAGGTAAAGAAATTAATGGCCACACTGACTTAACTTTTAACTACAAGCCTACCTACGGAGACCGCCCAGGACGAGGACGTAAACCAGTTGTTGAGGTTGAATTTGAGGTATTCTATCTGGCTAAGACTGAACCGGCTCCCCTGTCGAGCCTGCATGAGCGGCTGGTCAAACAATTCCGGCTCCGGCCCGATCAGGCCGACGTCGTGCTGGCTACTCACTCAGTCGAAGTCGTTACCCGCCAACTCTATGACGTACAAGTAAAAGTCGCTGATGGCAAGGTTAAGAACGTAGGGAGTTACACTGCCAAAGTATTTGGTTTAGAAACGAAAGGGAAAAAAGATGGAGACTAAGAGACCACTCGAACCGATTCCACCCCTCAAGCGAGGCCAATGGAATAGTTATTCACCAGCCGACATAAAACGCTGGGGCGTTCAACGCTTCTTGGATGAAGTCTGCGAAAAAGAGCCTATTCAGATCCCAGACTTAGGCTTCACGGAAGAAGAAAACCAACGAATGGACCAAATCTTAAAACAGGAACGAGAAGCTGCCGCTAATGGTCTTTGATACTAATCTGCTTATTGAGCACATCCGTCGTCAGCAGATGTTGCCCGCCCGCGCAGTGATCCCGGTTATTGTTGTTGGCGAGTTGGAGGCTTTTGCCCTCAAAGCTGATTGGGGCTATCAGAAGGTATCATTCATGCAACGGCTGTTTGAGCGTTTCCCCATAGTTGAGGTAGTCCGTGAGATAACCACTTTCTACGCTCGAATAGACGCCTACAGTCAAGGTGATCTACAGGGGCAGCCTTTGCCGCCTGGTTTATCGGCCCGAAATATGGGTAAAAATGATCTATGGATCGCCGCTACTGCCCTGTATTTAGATTTAGAGTTGCATACTACAGACAACGACTTTAACCATTTGCCGCCTTTAGGTTTACAGTTAATCAAAGACAGTTAGCCTGCTTTACTTTGCTGCACCGAATAGAAACCGCCGAACGCCTTGTAACAAGCCTGGGCTTTGTGTCTGCTGAATGGCGGTCAGGATCTCATTCTTAAAATGATCGAAATCGTCCACACTAACAAACTTGGTAAGGTCTACATCGTCCTGACGGGTAAGAGCCTGGTTCTTTGGCTTAATGATCAACTCTTGACAGTACTCCCGTAAGTTGGTCCCAAAGAACTCCTCCAGCGTTTTATCTTCCCGGCTGGCCGCTTTAGCGATTATCCGGCGTGTCTCGATGTCAACCCGGACAGACCACGGATCAGCCTTGCCGGTTCGTTCTGGTCGGCCCTTTTTCTTTCCTGTATTGTCGTTATTCGTTTCAGCAATACCGTTTTCCATTGCCTGTATGGTCAATATTCGGTGGTAATACTAAAACTATATTTCGGTATTGGCTAAATGATTTATGCTAATACCCACCAACTTTGAGTGTTGCCCATTAACATAGTGTTGATTATACAACAGTTTTGACTCTTCAAACCCGTTATTCACAACCCTTTCCTATTAAAACGAATCCTAAAATAAAGGTCGAGTACACTAACCAATACGTGTTCTAGTTAGACTTTCATAGCCCTTATATACCCCGTTGATAAGCCCATGAAAAAAGTAAATACGAGCAAACAGACAGTATTTTTTGGCGGAGTTAGTCTATTGCTGAGCCTTACGATGTGCAGCTGTTTCCAGGAGCCTACCTACTCAAAGGTTCCCCAAATCGAGTTCAAGGGATTTAGCCGGTATACCCTTCAGACAGGCTCAGGAGTTGGTCAATCCAAGCGTGACTCACTGGTCATTACCATCGGCTTTACCGATGGCGATGGTGATTTAGGCAACACGCTACCCCTAACCAGTAGCGAGTCGGATCGTTATCAACAAGCGGGTGGGTGGGGCAACTACAAGATTCGTACGTTTCGGCTAGAGAACAAGCAATACAAAGAACAGAAACCAGGTGAAAACAACTTCTTAACCTTTCCTCGTTTGAGCCGGGAAGGCAAAACAGGGGCAATTGAAGGAGATTTGGAGCTAGAACAACTCTATCTCTATGGGACCAGGTTCACCATTTACCCGACCAAGTATCTGATTCAGATCCGCGACCGTGCTTTAAACATCAGCAATGAGATTGAAACCGACACTATTCATCTTCCTTATTCCTACTAGCTTATCATAAAGCCACTTATACAGCACCATAACATGGTATTCCAACTGTTAGCCTGAAACGGGAGTCATTAGGATATGACTACTTTACTCATCCGTTATTTACTCTTATTGGTGGTTCTGTTGGCTACAGTCAATTGCCAGCAGGTGGAGCCAGGAGAGAAGGCAGCTACCATTCTTGAACAAGACTTTACTTTTTGTGGGGGGTGTGGAGGGTGGTTTGTTGCTATAGATTCTGCACGATATAGGGCTGATGTACCTGTACCCTACAACATAAAAAACAACCCCGTTCTGATTCGTTTCAGAGAAGACCATAGTGACGGCACAAAGACGCATGGGAAGTGGATCAAAATTACCTCTATCCGTAGCCGACAATTATAACATTTTGTAGATGGGGCACTGTCTCGTATTTTATATCACTTCTGTTTTAATTCCCTTTACATAATCTAAGTTATATGACATCTCTAAATAGAGTGCAAAAATTCATAAATACGTATACTATTGGAAAATTGTATTATTAGGGTTTATGCTCGACTAACGTTCTTCTATCAGTTAGGACAGAAATAATCTGATTACAGCCACCGGGTGACACATCTAATCCAGAACCGCTACAAATTTTAGACCCGTCGCAGCGATAGAGTGTTAGGTAAGAGCCGTAAGTACAACGTTCACAGCTACTAACAGCATAGACGGTTTGTCCTTGATAAGTGCCTTGTACAATACTGGAGCCAGTTCCATCATCTCTGTCTAATTTCTTTAGCCAAGATAAGTCCCGTAGTGGGTTATTTACCCCACAGTTATTCGGGATAAATTCTGCTTGACGGCAAGACGTAAGTAGTACAATTAGCACAAGCCATTTCATAAGATTGCCTTTTACGGAGAATGACCCCCTATTAGCGTATAGGGTTGGAGATCATCTAATTAAATTACAAAAATGTCAATCATAGCTCATAGTATCACCACTGTACTTTTTAAAGGGCTGTTTTATAACTAACCTTATGTTAATAAACTATTCTATGTATTGTCTTTTTCTGGTCTAAAAATTAATTATTGGAAAAATGCTACCATTTGCTTAACAACTCTGCAAATTTTCTGCCCTCTTTTTGCCCCACTATTGGCCTACACTGGTTATACCGAACGATGCCATTCTGATCAATGACAACAGTAGTAGGCATACACTGGTAATTAAAGAAGGAAGGCCCAGATAATCCCATAAAGTCAACGTTACCAACAAATTCGTAAGAGATTGGATGTTTCGTTAACCAAGCTGAAATCTTCTCTTTTTTGTTGAGTGTAATGGAGACAAATTTGATAGGTCGATTTAGAAGGGAATCACTTAACCAATTAAGTGTCTCTCGTTCTTGTTCACAACCTACACAACCCATATTCCAAAAGTTTAACACAATGACATTACCCTTTAGGTGCTCTAAACTAATGATTTTGCTGTCCATGTCTTTAAATTCGAGGACAGGCGCTTTTGTCTCAAGGGGGAAGGGATCTTTTTTAGACTGAGCTGAAGCGAAGCTAATCGGTAAGATCAATAACCAAAGCAGATGATAAAATCTAGTCATGATTAAGTTGATTTGACTATTTGACCAATGTAAAACCTACCCACTCCTTAGAAAGCTCATACTCAGCTAGTAACACTTTTTCTAATTCCTTACTTTTAGCCATTAGGTCGCGTATGGGTGGCCGGACAACTTCACGCCAATCTTTCTTAGTGGTCAACAAAGCAGTTCTGGCATTAAAGCTTTTCACTTCTTCATAGAATTCCCCCTCATAGTGTAACTGTCTCCAGGTTGGAGTAAATGACCAGTTCATAATAGCCTGGCTACAGAAGGCTTCGATTAATGGCTGATTACCAACCTCGCTTTGATCATACTCAGGATTCGTTTTCAGGTTGATATACCAAGCAACGTGGTTATTAGGTGTCGCTTCAATCCGATCAAAGAAGCGAACAGCGGTTTGTAGTAAAGTAGGCATCGTAATGGCAGGCTTAGGCGTAAGTGAAATTCCTTTCACGTCTATTCCCTGAGCTTGTAAATAGTAGGTAGCCATCTCCAAAAAACATCGATTGAGTAACGTATCGCTGGCTAAAGTTTTTCGGAAGGTTTCGTCAGCTTGTGCAAAGGAAACTTCAGGCGTAAATATGTTGGTATAGTCGATATGAGAATACCTACTGGTAAGATAACTCAAGTAGATATCATGATTTTTAACTAACTTATAAAGGGGGTGATTTAGGGGTAGGGTATCAAAAGTGGTGGTTATATGATACTTATTATCGCCTAATGGAAGGTTGACAACCTTGTAAATAAGGGGTAGTTGTTTCTTAACTTCTTCAGCACTCCATTGCTGACCAAAGATAGATTGACTCGTCAGAACTCCTAAGTACAGGCAAAAAAGCAGGCGTTTCATAGTCCATCAAGTGTTGTATAAGTGCAGTTATGTTAAGAGATTTTTATAAGAAAAGCCAAACCACAACGGATAGTCAGAGTCTGGCTTTTCTTATAAAAATCTCTTTCTAACTTCCCCTAATTGTCGGCTGTAACGTACAGCTCATCAAGAAGTGACTTCTCGTGTAAAAACTGCACGAAAGTATGATGCCTTGCGGCTCGGCCTGCTTTTGCCCACAAATTATGCTCCGGTCTTTCTTTTGGCTCAAACACCACTGGCAGTACATAAGGACCGGCATGTACTGACTTCTGAGTAGGCAGTTGCTCCATCAGTCGATTAGCTTCCTCAGCAAATGGAGCCAGCAGGCCCTCCTTGTTCAAAATCTTGACATTAGAAACTTTACCCTCAGTAGTAATCACAAAATCAATATATACTTGGGTTGCCCTTCTTGATTGATTATTGACGGCTGGATAATGAACACTCTTCAGCAAGGCTTGCCGAAAAGCGGAATCGTAGTTCAAAGGAAGTTCAACAGATTGCCCCAATGAGAAAGAAGCAGCAACCAATGAAATGAGCGAGCACACAAAAAAAGATTTCATAAGCTTACATATTTAGGGATGAAGGAGTTACATATTAAACGATGTCGTGTAGTAAAGGGGTATTAGCCTCTACAAATACTTATAATGAAGCTTACAAACACCTTTCTTGCTGTTGCATAAGTGGCACTATGTTAAGTAAGCGGTTTCTTTTTAAGTAGGAAATCAAGCTTTCCACGTCGAAAATGGACCGACCGAGAGCTGCCATCACTCGCTTGAAAGCGGATGTCAAACTTTCCTTTGACCTGGTTGGTCGTTGAGTCATATTGCGTAATCTGTAGCCAACCCTCAGCCTTTTTGTAGACACGAGTATTGATCTGTTCAACTCCTTGAGTGTCATAGACACAGTAAATACTATTACTTTGTAAAGAGTCTGTATCAGATTGAGCAACCCGATAAAACCCCGATCGTAACGGAATATTCGATAAAATCAGCGTTTGAGTACGCTGGCACTTCCCTTTGCAGCCAGTGACTTTGCCGACTGTTTTCTCTTTGAGTTCAGGATGGGGCAAATCAGTTGCAAAAATAAGGCTTAGCCTTTCCTCTTCATAAATTTTAGGAGTACCATTCGATAATGAGGCAAACCAACGGGATTTGTCGAGTGAAGCACGAACGGGGAACGAGCGAGAGCACGAGCAACAGATGACTATTAGAAGGAGTAGATTGACTTTGGGCATTTTTTAGAGTTGTATAATCAAACGTTATGTTAAGCTGCCAGCAGATTCCTCTACAGCAGTCGTTCAATCCGGACGCAGTTGACGTACACTTCCACCCGGTTGAGTAGGTTGTAAATCGCTGGTTGATAATGAGTGTTATTCTGCAAATTACCTTTGTAAAGCACCTGGGCATTCATTCGGTTCTCCACCAACAGACTGGCAATATGCCAATTGACAGCATTCTGATTGAAGGTATCTAACTGGTAGAAGGTGACTAACAGATCGCCATCGGGCGTACCAGTGAGTCGAAACTTGACTACATTCTTGATGTCGGTATCAGTCTTCATGTCTGTCGTCGCTGGTTGAAGCTTCAGGCAGAAGGGGCAAAATTAGCAATTTAGCTTCCAAGTCAGTTTACTCGATGGAGATAAATAAACTAAAAATATAGTTGCTGCCCCCCCTCTGCCTCTTTAGTTTTTTGTTTTTTTTTCCCTTTCCCATTTGCTTTTTGATCTGCTCGTTGGCAACCTCCTGGTAGTTAGTTTTTCTGATCGCGTCAGCCACCCTAAACGCCGTTTTTTTCAAGTCAATTTTAGCTATCAAGAGCTTGTGTATTTTCAAATAACACTTGATAACACTTGTAGGCGAAAAATTTAGTAAATAACTGCCTGATTACTAAACAGTTAAGGCGTGTTTTTTTAGTATAAAGTTGTAGTTTGGTCGGTATAAAGTTGTAGTTTGGTCGGTGAGACGATGCTATAAAGTTGTAGTTTGGTCGGTGAGACGATGCTATAAAGTTGTAGTTTGGTCGGTATAAAGTTTTTATTAAAAGTTATATATAAACATAAAAAAACAACTTTTATATTTGCCTGATAACCAGATAGACATGAACAAAGCTGTTGAGATATGGCAAGATAACGCATTGACTGTTGCTCGGTACGAAATGACAGAAGCAGAGAAGAACTTGCTGTACATGGTTGTAGCGAATGTACGTCCTGATGACCCTGAGACTAAGATGTACCAAGTTTCGGTCAAGGAAATGGCTGAGGTATCTAACTCGAAAGAACTCAAATTCGATGCATATAGGCAGGCCGCTCGCAAGCTGTTAACTCGCGTTTTTGAAACAACTCTACCAAATGGCAACTTCTTGCAAGCTACCTTCATCGCGTCAGCCGAGTACAAAAAAGGCACTGGCATCATTGAAATTGAGCTATCTCGTAAAGTGAGGCCCTTCTATGTAGATCTGAATAAGAAGTTTACCAAGATTCAATTAGCAGCCGCAATCTCACTCAATTCAGCCTACGCCAAGAGACTCTATGAACTGCTTTGCATGTTCAAGAATATGCCAGACAAAACGTTTCGTCGTAATTTAGTCGACCTCAAAAATATGCTGTGGATCATAGATCCAAAGACGGGCAAGGACAGCTATCCTAAGTGGACTCACTTCGAGAAAACTGTTCTAAATGTGGCCATCAAGGAAATCAACGGCCATACCGATCTAACCTTTACCTGCAAACCTATCTACGGAGACCGGCCAGGGCGGGGGCGTAAACCCGTAGTCGAGGTGGAATTTTCGGTCTTTTACCAGGCTAAAGCCGAACCCGCTCCAACGTCGGGCCTCCACGAGCGGCTGGTCAAACAGTTTCGTCTGCGGCCCGATCAGGCCGATCAGGTGCTGGCCACCCACTCAGTCGAGACCATCAACCGCCAGCTCTACGACATTCAGGCCAAAGCTCTTGACGGAAAAGTCAAGAATCTGGGCAGCTACACGGCCAAAGTGTTCGGCTTAGAGACAGCAAAAGGGAAGGAGAATAGAAATTAAATGACTAACTTTCAGTGGGATAATGGGAATATCAAACATATCATCCATGATTACCCTGAACGGGCTAATTCGATCGAGGAAGTGGAAAGTGTGTTTAGTGACCCTTACTTTAAAGTCACGCCTGATCAGATCGATTCATTTGGCGAACAGCGGCTGGAAGGAGTTGGTTTAAGCAATCGAGGACGCATACTCGCCGTTATCTTTGCCTATCGAAATGACCAAATCAGACCAATTAGTTGTTGGCCCGCCAACCGATCAACCCGAAAACGGTATCATGACAGCATCTGACAAAAAGAAGTTTGCGATCAAAAACGGGCACACCAAAGCCCAGATGCGGGAGATGGAAAAGCGTTTCGTGGAGCACAAAGGCCCCTTCCTGACGCTTCAGCAGGCCCTTGACCTAGCCAAAGCCCGTCAGGAACAGCAGAGCCATGAAAAAGCAGTCTAAGCGGGTGGCCGTGATTAGGAACGAGCACACCCAGGCTCAAATGAGTCAACTCGATGACGAATGGGCAAGCTCTAACGAACCGTCTTTGACCATCGAGCAAGCCATGGAAATAGCCAAAGCTCATCAAGTTCATGGCGATCAGCCTAAGTTAGTAACTGTGATTAAAAATGGGCATACCGATGCGGAACTCGATGAAATGGAGGAACGCTGGCTCAATCATCAGGGTCCCTACATGACCTTAGCCGAGACGCTGGCTCATGCCGCTGAGCGAGACAAAGAGCGGGCTGCACAGGCCCAGCAAGAAGGGGGTTGAATCTCGGAAAATTCCCTTAACATAATGCAACTTATACAACACCCCCCGGAATAGTACCAAAAAACACTAGCCCAAAAAAGGGTGGAAAAGGGGGTAAAAAGGCTAACTCTTGGGGTCAGAAATACCAGACCAATTGGGTCTGTAAGCCAACGCTGTA
>MWWC01000007.1_pt1 | contig 18410 bp, 17 predicted proteins | sample 1047261 | NCBI WGS metagenome assembly MWWC01 (sample SAMN06349975, study PRJNA376086) | soil metagenome | isolation source: MS3-5 sample Antarctic (ecotone) soil | place: Antarctica | collected 2015-01-13 | reverse complement strand
TAAGTGATTTTCGAGAGAGTGTATTAGATGTAGCCGTCAAGCAAATCAACGAGCATACCGAGCTATACATCAGTTACGAACTCAAAAAGCGGGTCAGAACCTACACCCATATCATTTTCACCGTCAGGCCCCAAGCCCTAGCCACCACAATACCCTTCGACCTAGTAGCCCCAGAACAACCACTATCCGGCATCAAGCAAAGCCACTATGACAACGCCACCCGCGTTCTCGATGAGCTGCGCATCACCGACCCCAACCACCGCCAAACCATCCTCACCAGTGCCGCCCACATCGCGGAGGTCAACCACTACAACCACGATCTGAAGACTGGCAAACTCCAGGCTACCCGCAACCCCGGCGGCCTACTGCTCGTGCGCTTAGGTTTGGTTGCCGCCAAAACGCCCAAAGCTTAGGGGTGCTGCTGTATCCCGCTATCAGAAACAAAGACCCTCTCTCGTTATCCCCAAAACCTCAATAAAACAAGATTTTGGAGACAATAATAAAATGAGTTATGCAGCTAAATTGTCACTATTCTCGTGTAAGAACGGAGGAGGTACATTACTCGACCACCCCACAAAATACGAAAAAAGAAAGTCTATTACTTTTATTGAGTAGACATCTATCGCTGTAAATTCCCCATAACCAAGAGCAGATTCAGTGTACACTTTAGTAAAAACATCTAACATTCCTGCTATAAATACACTTTTATCTTTTTCAACCGCTTCTTGTATAGCAAAAAACAAGACATCACTTGGTAATTGATCTTTTTTAACCGCTTCTTGTATATCAAGAAACAAAACATCACTTGGTAATTGTTTTGACATTTTTAATATCCAGTGTCTGTGTTCTTCTCTATTATAACATAAATAAATTAATACAAAACAAGTAATTAAGTAATTGAGCAGAATTAAACAAATACTATACTGCCTTTCACTCACTCTGACATTTGGGAACTACCTTGAATAGGGACATAATGAAGACGTAGGACTAGGCACCGCTCAAGAGCAGACAACGGGAAATAATTCAATTTAATGGGGTAGTACGACCTAAAGACGGGCAAACTCCAGGCTACGCGCAACCCCGGCGGCCTGCTACTGGTACGGCTCGGACTCGTTGCGCCCAAAGCGGCGCCCGGAACCAAGTAGGATTTTAGCGGCAACAGCGAAAAGGCAACTTCCCCCCTTCCTTCCCGGAATTATCGCTTAACATAATACCGCTTCCCAGACCAGCAACCCCTTAATCCTACCTTCATAGTCCCTAGTAGGAGAACCAGAAATAGCACTACTGCGAGGACTATTCCGAATTCTTTACTCCTCTACCGAAGCCTGACGACCCGCTTTTTTCTTTCCCTGCCGCCGCTTGGAAGCCACACGCGCCTCAACAACCGATGCGCTCGGTTCCGTCACAGTTCGTAACGGTACTACCATTTTGAGTGCCGCACTGAAAAACGCAACGTCACCCGCGAGGATACTTTATTGACGTTTTGACCTCCTGGACCCGAGCTTCGACTCGCCTTAAATCTAACTTCCGAAAGAACGCTAACCATAATAGAAGTTACCATAAAGTCAATTAAGTATAGTATAACATATCGCCAGAATGAATGCAAAAATTTATGTCAAAAGTAAATATGAAAAATATTTTATAATTCGTTGGTTAATATTTTATTTAACTTCTAAAACACTATAAAAAGCAGGCCATACAACTAATTAACAAGGAGTATCATCAATAGCATAAAAAATTAAAAACAAAAGAAAAAAAAAGAAAATAGATTCCCCCCTTTTTCTCTCTTTTCATCAGGAAGCAACGGCACGGCGAACCGCAAGCGTATCCGCTATCGCACGAGCGGCTATCCGCCCTGTTTCAGCACCTCCATTCATAAACCCCTGGTAGGCGCTGCTACAATGCTCTCCCGCAAAAAATAAGTTACCGACCCGCCGCCCTTCCGCGCCCGCTATCGTCGTGTATTGCCCGACTAGATAGCAAGAATAGCTCCCCAACGCAAACGGCACACTTGACCACTGGAAACGTTTCACCCGTCCATTGAATCGCGCTTGTATGCCCGGAAAGGCTGCATCCAGAACCCCCAAGAACTGCCCCCCTTGAAACTCTGTCCCCACATCCAACCCAGCTTGACCACCCAAATACACTGTGTAGGCGGATTGCGGCACAGACTCCCCCCCAACAGTCCACCACCCATTCTGCAAAGCCTGGTCGGAAAACAAAGCACCTGGCGCACGCAAAGACTCCTCAAAGCCCAGAAACACCTTCGCATGAGTGCCATACCCCAACGCTTCAATAGCATTGCGCTTCCAAGCAGGCAAGGGTAGGTTCAACCGCACATTTCGCAACACGGTAAACGGAATGGCTAGAACGACATAATCGGCGGCTACCTTCTTGTAAGTACCATCCGCTAACACAAACGTTAATTCGTATTCGTCCGCTTCTTGGCTAAGCTCCGTCAGTGTATGACTCAACGATACTTGACCGGATACCTGACGGAAAAGAGCTTCTGTAAGACGCTGATTACCCCCCGCAATCTTATACCGCTCGTCACTCTTACCAAACAAAGCCAATGTCCCCCCCCGCGTATCAGGCGAGAACAAAGACAAGAAATTGAGGGCGGATTGCTCCCCTACCTCCCGCCCGTATTCGGTCAGGTATGCCACTTCCAGCAGCGCCCGAATCTGGCCCCGCATTCCGAGTGAATCGAAGTAGTCTGCAATCGAAAGCTGATCAAAACGCGCCGCAACTGCATTTTCTTCATCAAAAGCAAAACGAGGAGGCAACAATGCAATGTCCCCCGCTATCTGAGCAGCATAGGGCTGGAAAGCGTCAACAACCTCGGCTACGGCATACTGTTTTCCTCCAAAAAAATACTCGTCTTGCGGCGGAGCTAATCCCCCCCCTAGTTTTAATTTCGCATCATAGAGAAGCAACCCAAATTCACGCAATTCAAACACCAAGTCAAGTATGTCCCGATGGTGGCTGTCAATAAACTCGCCGCCTACTTCCGTAATAAGATGCGCTCCCAGCAACTTTGGCGCACTAAAAATACGCCCCCCAACCCGACAACCCGCTTCATATACCTGCGCGCGCTGTCCTAATTTGCGTAAGTGATGCGCGCAGTTTAATCCGGCTATACCCGCACCAACTATGACAATGCGCGGTTCAAAAATAGAACTCATTTCGGAGTTAATTCCTATAAAAATAATTTATTCACTCTTTTAGTATAACACAAAACTTAATAAATAACGTTAAGAATAAGACGATATGCATAAAAAAGAAAATAAAAAATCGATGCTTGAAAAAGGAGATCAGCACCTACAAGAAAAACTAAAATAAAAGTTAAATATTATTTTATAAAGTTGTGTTATACTGGAAGGGTAGGCAAGCAAAACGCTGTCTACCTCAAACCACTTATCCCTATCATACACATGAATCCATTTATCCTTGCTTCCGCCTTCACCTCCTTGTTATCCCCTATCTCAGGTGCAGATATGTCTACATCCCTGCCCCAAAATCTGGCGGTCAACCAAATTGGGATTGAGCAACGCGCGGAAGTAAACCATTCGACTACACTTGCTAATGCTATTCACCTCCAGAACGGAGAGCGTACACAATGGATGAGTGCGGCTTGCGGGTGTGCAAGTTGTGCGAGTTCAGTAGTCTAAAGTCTAAACCCTCCCTTTTTCCCCCTTACAAACACTTCTTCCGCCCTCCTCGGTTGTCTTTTACAAGCAATCGGGGAGGGTGTTGGTTTGCGGCTAGCAAAACCGTCACCAGCCCCGATTTTTATCCGCACCCTTATCCGGAAAAAGAACGAAAGGGAAGAGAAGAACGACAACGACTGATAAGGATTCCTTATCAAATAGGAAGAACTATGCCAAAAGACTGATTGCTAACTCCCTAGTTGGTGTGCTATACTATAAGAGTAGGAAGGGAAAGGTTATAGTATGGATAGTATGGATTTTGAACAGATGAGAGATGAAGTTGAGGAGTTAGCAAGCGAAAGCATTTTTTTCATGCAGGAATTAAAACGCGCAGAAGAGAATGTTAAATTCTTCCAGAAAGAACTCGCTAAACGTAAGGGTAAGATTACTTTTTTAACTGACGACGATGGTGAGGGAATTAATTGCGATGCAGTCAGATGTCTTGCTAGAAAAATACCACAGAGCCTTCCATCTTTAATTTCTAATTCAAGGAAACAAAGAAAACTATTGTGTGAAAAGTTGGAAATCTTAGAACAGGCACAAAAAATCCAAAAAGGTAAGATTGATAAACATGATATGAAAATTAAAATATACATAGAAGTATTACATGAATAGTGAAGTACGCTTAACTAATAGCTAGTTTTTAAAGAAGGACAACGGAGCAAACCCGCTTCGTTGTCCTTCTTTTTTTCCCTTTTGTCCCTTTTTTCCAGTCCTAGGACTACGAATTTGTGGGTAATCAAAAACCCGCCCATTACCGCCAGCGAGGCAAAACGCTTGCTTTTGCCTCGCTGCGCTCGCCAAAAGATTGTTAGAAAAAAATCGTTTTATTAATTATAAAAAAGGACAGAATAGAAAGAAATATGCACCTAATTAAAACTAATAAATGATTATATTTTATGAATATTTGAACGTCTGAATAATTGTTTTTTACTAAATATGTTATAATAAAATAAGAACGAAACTAAATCATACTTAGAGCTATTATTATGTCACCTCCTCGCCTTAGTTATACATATATTTCTGCATCCTGTAGAGATAATAGACTTTCTAAACTTTGGATTATATTTAGCTATGAAGAAAAGGTTAGTTTATACGAATACGAAGATTTGCCTAAAGATGTGTTAGATGATTTTCTCAAAATACGAGTATGGGAAAAAGGCAAAGACGTATTATACTTTCAGCAGTTTATTAAAGATAAGTATCCCAATCAACTTACTTTTAATCCTGCTGACCAAGATATTTTTACTATGTGCAAACAAATTATTGATCTTGGTTAAAAACTTGTTCCAATGGTTAACTGGCGGGCTTGTTGACCGCCAGTTTTCAAATGATAATAGGCACTAATCAGTGCGTTCTTACAGCAGAAAATATGCATTTAATGCATTCAGGCGACCCTTAAATAGTTTTGTCTATCGTGTTTTATTTTTGTTTATTGATTATCAGTAGTTTGAATTGTAGTATTTCTCCTATTTAATTCCTCTTCTATCCTTCTTATACAAGATTTAACACGATCATCGTTATAATTATTTTCTTGCACCTGTAATCGTGACAGTGTTAGTTCATTATCCGTTAACCATTTTAATGCTTTTTGTAAACTGATGTTTTCTAAATTAGGAACTATCATCATCGCCATGCGAACATACTCAAGTGAATCAATATTCAATCGCAATTCTATTCCTTCCCAATCCATTGCAGTACCTACTCTCTTTTCCTTTATTTGGTATTCTACCAGTATAGCTCACTTTTGAGAGGTAGTCAAGAGAGGGAACGATAAGTAGTTCTTATCAATGAACAAGTAGCAAATACATCCTTTAGCGCCCCGCCACGCGCCGATCCCCCCCTTCCCTATCCCTTCCCCGACCTCCTCGGTTGCCCCTTACAAACAATCGGGGAGGTCGTTGCGAGCGGCTAGCAAGGAGGAAGAGGCACCCCGCCGGGGCACACGGCAATTGCCGGCGAAGGAAGCGAAGCATCCCTTCGCCGGCAATTGCCATAGTGTGTTATGTTATGACGCCTGGGGGGAGTCGCGCCGTTTGCTGACGCTTACCCCTTACGCTAAGAAGATTTTAAAGAGCGATTACTTACGCTTACCACTTACGATAGAGAGCCCTTTTTATAGATAGGGCGGTCACATATTCTGACTACCCACAAAAGGGCAAAAGAGAAGGGCAGAAGAGAAAAAACCCCACTGCCTCCAAAACCTATTTGACGATTAATATCCTATCTTGGTATACCTCCCAATATATCCAAAGTTTCTCATTGTACCTAGCAATGCTAGCAAGTAACCTACCTATCTGAGCTTGTTCTGATACACCCAGTTTCAGCAGTTCATTCTCCCAGAGGGTTTTCTCCTCTCTCGCCTCCCTAATCAGAGATGCAAGACTTTCCATCGTCTGCTTTTCAGCAAAAAGCTTTGCACCAATATTATCTCCAGAAAGTTTCTGCTTCCTATCACCCTCGTGAATTACAGAGGGAGGTAGAGCAATTTCTTTTTTTATAGCATGAACACTTTGTTCCACACATTCTAAGTTTTGTTTCGCACATTCTAAGTTTTGTTTTAATTTCTCAAAAGGAGGAACTGTTTCTTGCTTTGATTTATCAACAATAATCATGCTATGCCCTTTTATTCTTACCCTTCTAGTGTAGCACACTAATTAGAGAATTAACCATCCGTCTTTTAGCGTATTTCTCCCTCCCCCCATCAGGAATACTTATCACTCGTTGTCGTTCTTTCTTTCCCTTTTGTTCTCTTATTTTGAAAAATAACGAAGAAAAAATATTAATATTTTAGCTGAATATCTATTTAGTTTAAAAATATGTGCTATACTATAAGAGTAAATACAGAAAGGTAATTATATATGAATAATGACATTGACGGTATCTATGTATCCCCACAAGAAATACAAAGACAAAGACATATGTTAAATGACATTTTCAATAAAGATAATACTCAAGAAAAACTGCCGATATATAGTGATTATATTTCTGATTTAGAACCAGATATACGTGAACTTGTTGAGCAAATTATCGAAATTGACGATTACTATTTTGTAGATAGCGAGTATCATTATGCTAGAAAATACGGAATAACAGCAAAGTATTTAGATAGAATATTTTTAGAAAAAGACAAAAGAACTGAAAGGCAAAAAAAACAAGATAAAGAAAATTATGAAGATGACATTAAAGATATGTTAAACGCAATAGCAAGTGAAGCGTATGGAGAAGAAATAAACCTATATGAAAAAATAGAAAGAGAGGTAAAAAATCCTAACAAGTTTAGAGAACAGTTAGATAAAGTAACAAAAAATGATGTGGTTTTATTAGGACAACATCAGAAAATACCGCCTTGGAATAATGTAATATCGTTATTGTGTGAAAATCTACAAGAATTGATTAAGGAGTTAGTGTTAATAAATAAAACGTATTTTGAGAATAGTATAGAGGGCAATAGAAATAAACGAGTAAATGAATTCACAGCAGTAATAAGATATCGAAAAATTGATAGAGAAGAACATCCACACCCATATAAAAAATGACGTGAATGAAAGTTCTACAAGTCACTTTTTCAGTCTGCTACTAAAATCTTAAATACGTTTATTATGAGGGGAAAATACTTTTTTGACCCTCTTTTTATTTAAAAAAACTCGAAAAACTAAGCAAACAAAGCATTTGGGAAAGCAAAGGGAAAAATGCTCCCTCACTCCCCGAGGTATAATTGTAATTAAAAGAAAGAATATAGTCTGTATTACTTTATAAGGGATAGCCAATACATAGACGACAGCGATAAATCGCTCGCTGTTTCTTCTTTCCCTTCGTGCTTTTTTCTGAGCCGTACCAAATAGCCTCTCTCACCTTGTTCGGCAAGCGGGCAAGGCAGTCCAAGCGCCTACAAGCGCCTACAAGGCACCAAACAAGAGCCCTAGCGCACGCCAGCACCAAAAAGGAGGTAGATCCCCATCTGTTCGTAGAAGAGCCCGCAGATCGAAGAAAACGAGCTATTCGCCGGGGGGCACGCAAATAATAAGAAGTCTTATATATGAATTTTTAGATGCGCGCAAATCACCGGCTTCTCACGCCACGTGCTGATTCTGTTTGCCACGCGCCGTTTGCGCAGTTATCCACATTTTTTGAAAGCTTTTTCCCTCGCGCGAACACCAATTTGGTGTATTTGTAAATCTTTGTTCTATTTGAGGGGGCCGTAAGTGATTGATTATCAGGGTTTTATGACACTCGAAAACGGGTTTTAATCCGTGAGAAACGGGTTTTAATCCGTGAGAAACGGGTTTTAATCCGTGAGAAACGGGTTTTAATCAGTTTAAAAACGGGTTTTAATCCGTGAGAAACGGGTTATGAAAACGGGTTCAGAAATTGTTTACCGTTTTTAACATACAATTGCCTAGAAATTAGCCAGACTAGCCAATTATCTTCATGAGCAAAGAACTAGAAATACGCCAACATAACGCGCTCACCAATGCCCGGTATGACTACACAGAACTACAATTAGACCTATTGTTCTTTATGGTCTCTCGGCTCCGCAAAGACCAAAAGACAGTAACATATGAGTTACCTATCAAAGAACTAACTGCTTTGACAGGCAAACAATACCATCTACCCTACCTCCGGCAAGCCACGGCCGACATGGGTTCCCGCATGTTCGAGGTGGAAGACAAGACCGGCTACCGACAGATATGGATGTTTCAGAGTGTGCATTACCTACTGGGACAAGGCATTATTGAAGTCAAACTATCTGAGGCAGTGTTACCCTACCTATTCGGCCTCAAAGACAACTTCACCTCCTACACTCTAGCCGCTGCCTTACGCCTTTCTAGCAAGTACGCCAAGCGGATTTACCAGTATTGCAGCCAGTGGAAAGACCTGGGCGAAACCAAAAGATACGATCTACAGGACTTCAAGAAAATGCTCGGCCTACTCGATGAGAAGGGTAACGAGAAGATGCTCAGAATAAGTGATTTTCGAGAGAGTGTATTAGATGTAGCCGTCAAGCAAATCAACGAGCATACCGAGCTATACATCAGTTACGAACTCAAAAAGCGGGTCAGAACCTACACCCATATCATTTTCACCGTCAAGCCCCAAACCCTAGCCACCACAATACCCTTCGACCTAGTAGCCCCAGAACAACCGTTATCCGGCATCCAGCAAACCCACTATGATAACGCCGCCCGCGTTCTCGATGAGCTGCGCATCACCGATACCAACCACCGCCAAACCATCCTCAGCAGCGCCGCCCACGTGGCAGAAGTCAACCGCTACAACCACGACCTGAAGACCGGCAAACTCAAGGCTACCCGCAACCCTGGAGGCCTACTGCTCGTGCGCTTAGGTTTGGTTGCCGCCAAAGCGCCCAAAGCTTAGGGGTGCTACTGTATCCCGCTATCAGAAACAAAGACCCTCTCTCATTATCCCCAAAACCTCAATAAAACAAGATTTTGGGGACAATAATAAAATGAGTTATGCAGCTAAATTGTCACTATTCTCGTGTAAGAACGGAGGAGGTACATTACTCGACCACCCCACAAAATACGAAAAAAGGAAGTCTATTACTTTTATTGAGTAGACATCTATCGCTGTAAATTCCCCATAACCAAGAGCAGATTCAGTGTACACTTTAGTAAAAATATCTAACATTCCTGCTATAAATACACTTTGATCTTTTTTAACCGCTTCTTGTATAGCAAAAAACAAGACATCACTTGGTAATTGATCTTTTTTAACCGCTTCTTGTATAGCAAGAAATAAGACATCACTTGGTAATTGTTTTGACATTTTTAATATCCAGTGTCTGTGTTCTTCTCTATTATAACATAAATAAATTAATACAAAACAAGTAATAAGGGCACCTCTAAAAACTAAAAGCTTCTTTTATTAAAATATTTATTAGTAAATTTAAGAAAAAAACTATGAAAAATAAGAATGATATAGGATTATTTGATGAAGAGCTCAGGCTAGCCAAATTAACCCAACAGAAAGATCCTTTAGTAAAATTAAAAGAGTTGATCAATTGGAATCAATTTCTTCCTATTTTAGAGCAGATAGTGGTGAAACAAGCGAAAAATAAAGGAGGGCGACCGCCTTTTAATTACCTAACTATGTTTAAAATTATTATTCTGCAACGGTATTATAACCTTTCCGATGATCAGACGGAATACCAGCTGTTAGATCGGCTTTCTTTTATGCGTTTTTTAGATCTAGGGTTAGGGGATAAAGTGCCTGATAGCAAAACAATTTGGTGTTTCAGAGAAAAATTAACAAAAGCCGATGCAATAGAAAAACTGTTCCATACCTTCCCGGATAGTCTTCAGCAGATTGGGCTTTTTATTCAAGAAGGAAAAATTGTAGACGCGAGCTTTGTCGAAATACCCCGGCAGCGGAACACCCGGGAAGAGAACAAGCAAATTAAAGAAGGACAGGTGCCAAAGGAATGGCAGGAAAAACCCCCAAAACTTGCCCAGAAGGACGTGGATGCCCGTTGGACGAAGAAGAATCAGGCTTCTTATTACGGCTATAAAGATCATATACTCGTCGACGCGGGGAGTAAATTAATTGAAAAATATGTTGTGACAGCTGCTTCCGTGCATGATTCTCAAGTGCTAGGCGAGTTAGTAGAAGTGGAAATAAAGCAACAAGAATTATATGGTGACAGCGCGTATACTGGACCAAAAATAGAAGAAATAGTAACGCACTGTCAAGCGATTAATCAGCTACACGAGAAAGGCTACAAAAATAAACCCTTAACCGAAGCGCAACAAGCTTCTAATCGGCATAAATCTAAAACAAGGGCCCGGGTGGAGCATGTAGTTGGATTCATTGAAAACTCAATGCATGGTTCTTTTATTCAATCTATTGGGATAAGTAGGGCAAAAGCAGTTATTGGTTTGATGAATTTAACCTATAATATATGTAGAGCTGTTCAATTAGTGAAATTTAAGGGGATTTGTGTGCCCATATGAAAAATAAAAGCTAATTAATTTCTAAAAATAAGGTAAAAGACAAAGCTTAATACAATAATGAGAGGCATAGACACTTCTTAAATATTTATTTGGTTTGTAAAAAACAAAACTAAAGTTTTTAGAGGTGCCCATAAGTAATTGAGCAGAATTAAACAAATACTATGCTGCCTTTCGCTCACTCTGGCATTTGGGCACTACCTTGAATAGGGCCATAGTGGAGACGTAGGACTAAGCACCGCTCAAGAGCAGACAACGGGAAATATTCAATTTAATGGGGTAGTACGACCTCAAAACGGACAAACTCAAGGATACCCACAACCCGGGCGGCCTGTTACTGGTACGGCTGGGACTCGTTGCGCCCAAAGCGGCGCCCGTAACCAAGTAGGATTTTAGGGGCAACAGGGAAAAGGCAAGTTGCGCCCTTCTTCGCGGAATTATCGCTTAACAGGGGTCCGCTCAGAAAACGGAAAATATAGCACGTTAAGGAAAATGGCTCCACGGGCGGGCTATTGCAGCCCGAAAATTTCGGGTGGTGGGCTACTAGGGCAGTACAGTTCTTCCATCGGGTAGGCCGGTTTTCCTGAACAGTAATTAGTGAACAGGTTTCCTGAACTGTTTTGGAGCCTTTACTGCTGTTGCCGGTTCGCGGAAGGAGCCTGAATAAGTTGTACAGTCATACGGTCGTTTCGCTATGCCTTCTCCGTGCATAGGAGGCGCATTTCGGGTTCTTAACGTGCTATATTTTCCGTTTTCTGAGCAGACCCCTAACATAACATTGCTTAACAGACTAGTACTCCCAGAATTCTATGCATTCAGCCGCCCATATGAGGAAGACAGAAATAGTACAACTGCGGGGACTACCCTATATTCCCTACTCAATCGTCGGAATCTGACGACCCACTTTTTTCCCTCCCTGCCGCCGCTTGGAAGCCAACCGTGCTTGAACTGCCAACACACTCGGTTCCGTCACAGTCCGCAATGGTGGCCTCGGTTAAAAGTTTGGTACAGAAGTTAAACGAGACGCTTCCAAATGGGGCGGCTACCCGCTAAAATCTTGCATGCAGAGGGTATCAGGCCTGTTTGTTCAGTGAAACCTCCCTATATCTGTACAACTCGCCTAACCGTTTTACCCTAGGCAAATCGAGGTGAAAACAAGTCAGTTTAGTTCAGATAACTTGTTCAGCAATCAAAGTACAAACAACTCAGCCTGCGGGACGGGAAAACTGTACTCTAACGCCACCGATGGCCACCAGAATGCTTTAAAGGCATATTTCTCGCTGGGGAAACGCCTGGTCAGTACCCCTATCCGTGTAAAAAGTGGCTGTTGACAAGTTCGCCAATTAACTTTTGGACCAAACTTTTAACCAAGGCCAATGGTGCTACCGCCAAGCCCGCAGCTAGAACCGCCTCCAATTTACGCAACGCGATTCCTCGATTTCGCAATTGACTTCGCTCTTGCTCACAAGAAACCAATAATTCCCCCTCCTTCGTCAGCAGATTTTTTAGCTTCTCTACCAAAAGAACTTTTTCCGCAGCAGTCAATAATTTTGAGTCTCGCACCGAAAAGCGCAACGTCACCCGTGAAGATACTTTATTGACGTGTTGACCACCCGCCCCAGAACTTCGACTCACCTCTAATATAACTTCTGAGAGAACACTAACCATGGCAAAAACCACTATAAAATCAACTACATATAGTATAACACATCTCCGAAATAAATGCAAAAAAAATTAATCAAAAAATGCAAGAACTTCAGTACCTCTAAAAAACCATCTCTCATCTACCAAAACAAGATCTTCTTCTTTTATTTCAAATAAGTCTGGGACTATCTGATTATCAAATATTTGAACTCGATCAATTATCTTTAAAAACTCTGAGGCTTTCTCTTTAGAGCTAAAAACTCCATGTACGGTCATTCCTAGACTTACTGCAAACATAAAAATTCACCAATTGTTTTTCTCAGTATTCATTATAATATACCATTCAGATTTTTCTAAATGGGATTTTATTTTTTCTTTTTATTTAATTTGCAATATTTTATTCTCAATTGATGTTGAAAAATCCTCTAACCACTTTATTTCTGTGATTTCGCCACGTTGATACATATACCATTCTTTCCAATTAATTCCAATCCATTCAGTACTCCCGCTTGTTAATATTAAATTGTTTAATCGTTTTCCACAATCTTTATTTTCTTTACTAACTTGTTCAGTTAAATATATACCTATGATAGCGTCACCATCTCGCTTATCATCATTTGCTATATGCAATTGTTTTATAGTTTCCGCAAGGACGGTTTGGTGAATGTTAACAGCAGTCCTAACCTCCCATGCACACACCTCGCGGTTGAGTTGTTCGCGCTGGTCAACTGGCGATAAATGGTCTAATGGCGTAGCAGCCTGACTAGGAGTTGTTAACAACAAGGAAAAGAACGGAATAGCAAAGATTAAAAATTTCATTTTGTAAGAACTTTTTTCTTCAGTACTCTAATAGTATAACACTAAAAATTAAATAAGTAAATAATATATTTTATCAATCGTTGTCCTTCTTTTTCCCCTTTTGTCCTTTTTTTCGCAGTAAAGTAATACGTCCCTTCAGATTGTTTTTGGTCCCCTCCGGTCGCCAAAAATAAGCATTTGCATCGCAAAACATATTTCCCTCCCTGTTCCCTCTCTCTCTCGCAGTCGCGATTAGCAGAGAGCGAGGGAACAGGGAGGAACAGGGAGGAACAGGGAGAGAAAATATTGCGCTCTCACTCTCCCTTATATAGTTGTAGTTAAGAGATAAGAAAATACAGACCAAATTACTTTTACTAAGGCTTGGGCGATTCAATAAATAGAAAAATACCAAATAAAAGTAAATCGATAGTTCTTATTTTATTAGCTAAATCCAGTTCTTAACAAAAATATTAACTTCCCTGCCATTTATAAATGCTCTTCCATATGGATCTATAACAAACTCTTCTTCTTCTACATCATAGAGTTGTGGGTTTAAATCATTATTGAACAATCCAAATACATCGATTTCCCCAAACAAATCATAAATCGGAATTACGGAATCAAAAAATTTATATTCAGTCATTACTAATAACTCTATTTTTTATACTTTTATTATAACACATAAACTAATAAGTATTACTTATCGCTTCGTTGTCGTTCTTTTTCCCCTTTCGTTCTTTTTCCCCTGCGTATATAGCTTGGATATGTACTCGCGGAAAGACCACTAAAAAACCCCGAACCGGACCGTGGCTGGTGACGGTTTTGCTAGCCGCAAAACAACGACCTCCCCGATTGTTTTTAAAAGATAAAATCGGGGAGGTCGAAGGAGATAAATCTAATAAATAGGTATGTTCTTTTGGCGAGCGCAGCGAGCCAAAAGCAAGACGTTTGCATCGCAAAACATATCTTGCTCCTTTAACTACCTTAAAGTTTACTTCGGACTCGCTCGCTCGCTTGGAAAAAAGAACGAAAGGGAAAAAAAGACGGGGGACGACGGATAAGGTGTACTTATCGGTTGAAAAGAAATATGCCAATAGACTGATTGCGCATTTTCTAATTCGTGTGCTATACTATAAGAGTAAAGAAAAAAAGGTAGTGCAATGGATTTTAATACTGCAATGAATACTTATCTGCAAGACTTGCAAGACCTGCAAGAAGAAAAAAAAAGCAAATTTGACCAGTTAGTAGAACAGAGAGCTTTTTCACGTTTAGTACTGGCAAGTTCTATAGAGTTCAGTTTATTTGCGCCGCGCAATCAGCAAGCAGCTTTGATTGGCTCTTTTTCTAACTGGAAAGATGTACCAATGGAAAAAGGCGAAGATGGCTACTTTCGCACTACGGTAGATTTGGCGGATGGAGTCTATCCATATAAGTTTCGTATTCAAACAAAAAGTCCGCAGTTTGAAACCGATAGCTGGATAGATGTTATCGATCCTTACGCTACAGATGTGGATGACGAAAAGAAATATGCTTTAGTTAGGATCAAAGGTGGCGATCGCATTATCGATACCTACGTTTGGCAACATGACGATACATCATTGCCAGAAAATGAAGAATTAGTTATTTACGAACTGCATATAGCCGATTTTACAGGCGGTGAAGTAGATAGCGGGCGCAAACGCAAAGGAAAATATATAGATGCGATTTCTAAATTAGATTATTTGCGCGACTTGGGTATAAATGCTGTTCAATTAATGCCCGTCAATGAGTATCCCGGCTATTATGGTTGGGGTTATAACGTTCGTCACTTCTTTGCTACAAAGTATGGAACTACGAAAGAATTAAAGCAACTTATTGATGAATGTCATGGTAGAGGTATTCGCGTAATTATGGATGGTATTTATAACCATACTGACGAAGAATGTCCTTTAATGCAGATAGACCGAAATTACTGGTACTACGAAAATATGCACTACCCCGAAGATCCGGCAAATCATTGGGGGCCAGAATTTAATTACAACAACTACGACAAAGAGCTAGATGTTAAACCAGCTTGGAAATATGTAGGGGATATAGTGCGCTTTTGGGTGCAGGAATATCATATTGATGGGATTCGCTTTGATGCGGTGCGCCAATTAGCTAACAATGAATTTCTCGAATGGCTGGCTCATCAATCAAAGAAAAATACCGCCGATAAGCCCTTTTACACCATTGCCGAAAATATCCCTGATACCAGTACCATTACGGCTCCTAAAGGCCCTTTAGATGCTTGTTGGCATGAGAGTTTTCGTTACTTTATCATGCCTCATATTTGCGGCGAAACTTTTGAATTAGATAATCTCAAGCAAGTTTTAGATCCTAGACTACAAGGTTATGCAACCGCTATAAATGTAGTCAATTATTTAGCTACCCACGATCGCCAGCGTACCATGAGGGAATTAGGCAATCGCGGTATTTTTGATCAGGCAGCTTTTTCAAGAGCTAAATTAGGCGCTGTACTGCTAATGACGGCTGTTGGTATACCAATGTTGTGGATGGGGGAGGAGTTTGGCGAACACAAGCGCAAAAGTGAAACTGTAACTCAACCAAAAAAAATTGCTTGGCCGTTGTTAGAAAGAGAGGAAAATAAAGATTTATTTGCTTACTACCAGCAGTTGATTACCTTACGCAGAGAAGGTAAAGCCTTGCAAAGCGACAACATTGAATTTTTCCACGAAAACCCAGAATCGAGAGTTTTTGCTTACAGGCGTTGGGATGATTCGGGACATGAAGTAGTTGTAATTATTAATTTAGGCGATCGCACTTTTGATACCTACACAGTTCCTAATTTTCCGGCAGGGAAATGGCGCGAGTGGTTAGAATCGTCGGAAGTCAAAATTGGCAACAAAGGCTTAACAGTAGACTTACCAGCCTATACAGCAAAGATATTTGTAAGCAACTAACTAGCTTGACTAAGAATAGCTCTTTTATTCCCCCCCTTTTTCAAGGGGGGATCAAGCTTTTAAAGTAACAATTTACAACATGGTATTAGTTAAATTAATCATAATGTGTGTTATACTGTAGGAGTAGCGAATCAAAAGAAACTAAATATTATGAAAAATATACCCCTTATCAATGCGGCATTTATAACTTGTCTATCTCTATCCATACCTATAACGAGTGAAAAAGCTATCGCAAATGCAAATGCAGAAAAAGAAAAGTGTATTGAAGAATCAGGAAAAATAATATATGAACAAGAAAAAATAATCGATAATGAATTTATTCACATATATCAAACATCAAAATATGGTTCAATTGAAAGAGAGAAGATGTTGATAAAATTTGGAGATTTCATAGGAAATCAACTAATAGGAAAAACTAATTATAAGTGTGTTATAGAATTTAAAAAAAGTGTAAAAACAAGTACAAAGGGATTAGACAAGTTGATAGAGTGGGCGTATTGGAAATATCCTAGTTATAACGAAAAAAGACCCGGAAATAGATCACAGAGGATAGGAATAATTAATTTTTTTGTTACGAGTATATTAGAAAATGAATACAGAATATAAAATATCATACAGACCAAATTAGTATGCTATAATGAAAAGGCAGGGAGTAAAAAAGCAACGTGATGCCAGAAAACAATATAGAAGACGATAGAAAAAAACTGGACGATATGCTTGTTGCCCCAGACATTACCAAAACACCCGCTTATCTAATCCGACAAACCCGAACCATTCTCGAAAAACTAATTAATAATCCGACAAACCCGAATCATTCTCAAAAAACTAATTAAGGGAAATAAATAAAAAACAGAAGTCAAAAGACAGCGATAACTCACTCGCTGTTTCTTCTTTCCATTTCGTGCTTTTTTCTGAACCGTACCAAATGGGGTAGCACAATAGTAGGAACAGAAATTCCCGCTAAGAGCATATAGTATATTTAATGCTCTAGGCGCCGGTTCATAGAAGCATGCGGTGGGAGCTTGCAAAGTCCCTCCGCTGGCCGTACCAAAAGCGTTCGAAAAACCCTCCCGAAAATAGGCATTCAAAATGCCTATTTTCGGGAATTTCTGTTCCTCCTATTGTGCTACCCCCAAATAGCCTCTCTCACCTTGTTCGGGAAGCGAGCAAGCGGTCCAAGAGCCTACAAGGCACCAAACAAGAGCCCTAGCGCACGCCAGCGCCAAAAAGGAGGTAGATCCCCATCTGTTCGTAGAAGAGCCCGCAGAGCGCAGGAAACAGGCTATTCATAGATAGCCCTAATACTTGTTCTGTTACCGGGGTTCACAAAAAACAAGGAATAAATGATACATAAATGTAGGACAAATGGAGAGTAAAATTTTATCCCAATAATTATAGATAATATAAAAGATTCTAGGAATACTAACCCAATCAATAATAATTGCAAAAGAGAAAGCAGAAATAAATAGAAATAGAAGAAAAAGGGGGAAAAGGGAAAAAAAGGGGGAAAAGAAAATCATAAAGATTGAATTAGGAAAGGTTTTTCTGTCTATATATTAGTATAGCGTGGAAGTAAATAAACGTCAATGGGTGTATTTATTAAGTTTTCTGATAGAAAAGTATTTTTTAGTAAGCAGTACTTATCAACCGTCCGCATCTTTCCTTTCCCCTTCGTTCTTTTTACGGGCAAGGGTGCAGGCGTAGATCGTGGCTAGTGGCGCGGCTAGCGCCACTAGCCACGATTGCTTTTAAAGGGCAAGGTGGGACGAACGGGAGAAAAACAGAGGGGGATAAGCAAAAGGGGGAGATCGTCGCGTGGTGGGGTGCAAACGGGCGTAAATCAGGACCGTGGTTGGTGCTGCCTTCGCTAGACGCTCAAGAACGACCTCCCCGAGGGCTTGTAAGGGGGCAAGATCAAAGGCAGGGCAGGAAAGGGAGGGAGGAGAACGCCTTTCCGGAGAAAGGTCCGCAGATCGAAGAAAACGGGCTATTCGCCGAGGGTCACACAAATAATAAGAAATCTTATATATGAATTTTTTAATGCGCGCAAATCACCGGCTTCTCACGCCACGTGCTGATTCTGTTTGCCCCACGCCGTTTGCGCACTTATCCACATTTTTTGAAAGCTTTTTCCCTCGCGCGAACACCAAATTGGTGTATTTGTAAAGCTTTGTTCTATTTGAGGGGTTCATAAGTTGTTGATTATCAGGATTTTATTACACTCGAAAACGGGTTTTAATCCGTGAGAAACGGGTTTTAATCCGTGAGAAACGGGTTTTAATCCGTGAGAAACGGGTTTTAATCAGTTTAAAAACGGGTTTTAATCCGTGAGAAACGGGTTATGA
>MWWC01000006.1_pt1 | contig 18412 bp, 14 predicted proteins | sample 1047261 | NCBI WGS metagenome assembly MWWC01 (sample SAMN06349975, study PRJNA376086) | soil metagenome | isolation source: MS3-5 sample Antarctic (ecotone) soil | place: Antarctica | collected 2015-01-13 | reverse complement strand
GCCAGGCCAGCCAGCAGCACAGCCACGGCGGCGGGGTAGGCATGTAAATAGCCCGTTTACGTACTGTGAACGACCGTTCCTTAAACGTTACGAGGCTCTGTCACCTCACTTGAGTGTGATTGAAGAAATGGGATAAGCCCTAGAGTAAGCCAATAGTAACCCGTAAGGAGGTAGAATGAGCCAGTAGCTTCGCCGGATTACGTGCCTGCTTACTGAGTGAGCACTTGGGCAGAGAAATCGGCTAAGTCTGTGTTGACCGGAATGCCCGAATTGTAGAGAATGTCGATCAACTTCTGATCAATAGGCAGGAATTCGGTCGCAAATAACTCATAGGAATGATCGGGATCCTGGATAATGATTTGCCGGTTAGAGGAGAAGACGCTTTTGGCATACCGGTTCGTGTCTTTTGGCAGGCCGATACTTTGGGCAATCTCTTCCCGAAGGACGGCCTCCTTCCAGCCCGGTAAAGAAAGATTGTTGGCCACGGCCACCGTGGCACTGAGGATTTCTCCACAGGCATTGGTCTCAAAGCTAAAGGATCCATTAGCGTCGCCTTGGGACCCATGGAATATGCCCTTGAGTTCTCGCCGGGGTACGAGGTGGATTTTTAAGTCCGGTGCCGAGTGACTGCCTAACACAAATTTGGTGGAGCGATTGATCTTATTGAGATCCTGTAGTATCCGCACGACCTCGTGGCGTTCCGCGCTGTCACAGGCGCTCATGATCGTCACATTCACGCGCGGGCGGTTCCACCGGTGAATGGTAGGACTTAACGTGCCTAGGTCATTGCCGAAGGCGACTTGACTGAAGTAGATCAACTCTTCGCGGGTGTAGTGGGTGCGCAGATACGTTACGTGTTGCACCGTTAACGTCGTAGCACACCTAGCCTGCTGTTGGATGAAGAAGCCCAAACCACAGAGCAGCGCTATTCCAGCGGCGATTACGAGCGTTTTCATCAACTACTAGTCCTAAGCTAAGACTACGAAGCACGGCAATGACTAGCCCTTCTACAATGACAAAAATTCATATCGGCTGAAAGTACTAGATATACATTTAATAGATGACAGAAATAAACTAGTCTTATTCCCAGACGCTGGGTATAACACACATTATGTTAAGAGACAAAACCCAGACGAGGGCAGCATGAGTTGCACTTCCCCACTGCCCTTAAAATCCTGTTCGCACGTCCAGGAAAAAGCTTCATCGTCGAGTCTTTTTAAATAAATAGCAGCCCCCGCTCTATGCGAGCTCACACGGGGCTGCCAGGCTGCGATCAGAACACTATCAGGTAGAAATTAGGCGGGCAGAGGCTAGTCGGGGAAGTCGCAGCCTCCGGCACCAGCTGGCGCTGAGTGGACCGCTTATTCCCCTCATCGAGATGCCTCGCAAGTATAGCACCTACCTTACACGAAAAAACTACCGAGCCCAGGTAAAATGCCAGGCAAGTCGCTAAAAGCCACTCCACGCGATGAGTTGAAAATTTTGCTCTATTTGTTTAACAATCCCCCATGTTCAAGCATCTTCTTGCAGGATTATTAATCCTGCTACCCCTGACTTTCATCCAAGCTCAAACCGTCACCGGCCGCGTCGTATCCCAGACCAGCGGCGCGCCATTACCCCACACTACCGTCCGCCTCGACGGTCAGCCCGTCGGCACCACTACCGACGAAGCCGGCTGCTTCCACTTGCCGCTGGCCAGCACAGCACCCAACGCCCAGCTCCTCATTTCGCACCTCGGCTATCAATCTCAAGTCCTGCCCCTCAGCCAGCTCGGCCCGACGGTGGCGTTGGAAGAATTGTCGTATCAAATTGGGGAAGTGCTGGTTACTTACGAAAGTATCCGCAAGCTGCTGCTTAGAACGTGGAAGATTGACGAAGGATCAGTTGTCGCCGTTGCTGACAATGTCATTGCCGATTTGCAACAGACGGACTCCGTCAAGGCGAAGAAACTGCTACAAAACCCTAGCTCCCTTCGCTCCGCTTTGAAGATGGCTCGCCTAGTGTTTTTGGATGATGGTAGGGTCAAAACCAAATTCTGGCTGTTCGGTGCAAGTGCAAAGTGGCAGTTAGATGAGAGGCAGCGCACACTGCGCGTGGTGGGTTCCAAAGGGAATGACGCTACGATGACGGTGGTAGAGCTTACTACTGATCGCTTAATCGTTCACGACGCCAAGCTCAATCGGCAAAGCGAGGTGTACATTCCGGCCGAATAGCAGGAGGACCACCTTCGGCTTTGGTTAAAAAGATGGGCTGGATGTTAAACGCACCACGGGGTACTGGCCCTTAAGCCGCACTGGCTAAGTTGGATCTGCTCACCCTATTCGAGTTGGCCGACTACCAGATAGGGTATCCGGTGGCCATTGCCAACTCGCAGCAAGCCCGGGTGAGGAGCGTTTATGCTTTTGTTCTGGACTATACTGCCCGGATGTTGGATGGTAGACTGTCGTCATTTCTACTAGGCATGTTTCTATTAGAGCATCTGCTCACTAGAAATCGATCATACTGCAGCCAACGCACACTCACGAAAACGGTCATTCAAGCACTCATCGCCTTTCGGATAGGGTCCGATAAGGGCCCGCTAGCGGACCTAAAAGCGCTGCTTTCCAGCGAATGAAACCAACAGCGTCCGGCAAATGTAATTACATTGTACGTACATTTGATGCTATGAACACGCGCCTGATTCGGGTCGGCAATTCCCAGGGGATTGTACTGCCCAAAAAGTTACTGCAGCAGTACCACCTCGCCGGCGAGGTCGACCTGCAGCCCACGCCCGAGGGCCTGCTCATCAAGCCGGTGGTGAAGACCCGCCGCCAGGGTTGGGACGAGCGGTTTCAGCAGGCCATCGCCCAGGGCCAGGCCCCGGAAGGCGAGCTGCTGGAGGGATTCTCGGACGAGGCCTTTGAGGAAACGGAATGGCAGTGGTAGCCGTGCAGCGCTTCGAGGTGTGGCTAGTGAACCTCGACCCGACTCAGGGCAGCGAAATCAACAAGACCCGCCCCTGCGTGGTGCTCTCCCCCGACGAGATGAACCGCTACCTGCGCACGGTGACCATTGCGGCCCTGACCAGCACCCGGCGTGACTACCCTTCTCGGGTGGACTGCACCTTCCAGGGCAAGGAGGGGCAAGTTGCGCTCGACCATATCCGGTCAGTAGACAAAACCCGCCTGGTGCGCCGCTTGGGCGTGCTGTCCAAAGCCACGTCGCAAGCGGTCTGCGACCGGCTGCAGGAGCTATTTCAGTACTGATAGCTGTTATCGATTTTATGGGGTATCAACCATTGTAAATAATTATACAACAGAGATTTAAGTTTTGCAAACTAAATCCAGGGTTTTGTAATACTAAACCGAATGTCCTGAACTCTCCTACATTGGGTGTTAAACTAAACGTTTGACAAAACCCGATGAGTCAGCAAAAGGGAAAAACAAAACCGGAGTTGAGTATAACTTTTGCTGAAGGAGCCGCAACAGAACCCGAGTTCGGTATAACTTCTGCTGAAACGGCAGTAACAGAACCACAACAAAACACAACTAAACCCAAAGCCAAGGGCGGCCGGCCCCGCAAAGCCCCTGATACGGGTTTGTGGGCGATTCGCGGGGTTGATTTAGAAACCCGAGCCATTGTCGAGAAGACTGCGCAGCGCGCTGGCAAGACCATCGGCCAGTTTGTGAACGAGGACATGCGCTCGTTCTGCCAAGGCCAGCTGACCCAGTCGCAGCTGCCGGCCAGCCCCCGCGATTTGCAGGTGCAGGTGGAGCAGCTAACACAAATGGTCGAGGGCATCGCGGCCCGGTTAGCCGAACCCGCCCGAAAGAGCCTTTGGCAGCGCGTCTTCGGCAAGTAGGTAGACTAGCCCTGCTTTTTGGTAGCCGCATCGAACAGCGGGCCGTTTGCGGGCTTTTTAAGGCCCAGGATGGTGAGCAGGAGCCCCGAGAGAGAATGAGCCTTGGCATGCTTGCCGGTTTTCAGGTCGTGGGCAAACTTGTTGCAGGCCGCCACATGTGCCAAGCTGGCCAGGATGGTGGCCACCAGCGCCGGCGTGGTGATGCTCAGCTGCGCTAGTAGCCGGCCAGCGTTTTCCACCTGGTGCTGCTGCATACCAGCCGGGGCCGCGCCCGCCGGCACCAGGTCAAACGGGATAGTTTCAGCTAGAGCTTGCGGCTTCACTGTGAAAACGATGTATTTGAAAGCCTTCCCCTTTTTTTCCAGCTTATAGCTGATGTGCAGTTCGGTGTGCTCGTTGATTTGCTTCGCAGCTAGGTCAAGGACACTTGCTTTGAAATCGCTTATTCGGGGCATCTTATCTGTTCCCTTATCATCCACTAGGCCCAGCATTCGCTTGAAGTCTAGAATGTCATACTTCTTGGTTTCGCCTAGGTTCTTCCATTGGGAGCATAGCTGGTAAATACGCTTGGCATACTTGCTAGTAAGGCGTAAGGCTGCCGCCAGTTCGTAGCTGGTGAAGTTGTTTTTGAGGTCAAATAGGTAGGGTAATACGTGCCTAGTCAGGTCAAATTCAATGATTCCTTGCCCTTTTAGGAAGCGAATTTGTTGAAACATCCATATCTGCCGGTACTCTTTGGCGTCTTCCACTTCCAGCATGCGTGAGCCCATATCAGCCGTGGCTTTATGCAGGTAAGCCCCGTTGTATCTCTTGCCCGTCAAGCTGGATAGCTCTGTGATATCTAATTGATAAACAGTGTCCTTGTCTCCTTTCCTCAGTTTGGATATGATGAAGAAGAAAAGGTCTAGCTGAAGCTCAGTGTATTCGAAGCGTGCATTCGTAAGCGCGTTATGCTGGCGTATTTCTAACTCATTGCTCATTAGGTATTCTCTAGCTGATTCAGGGACAATTATAGGCTTAAAACGGGTATTTATTACATAGTCCGTTTTTGCAACCCGTTTTTGCAACACTAAAACCCGTTTTCAAATACACTAAAACCCGTTTTTGCGACACTAAAACCCGTTTTTGCGACACTAAAACCCGTTTTTGCGACACTAAAACCCGTTTTAACTCTTTATAAACTCCTGATATTTAAATAGTTGTGAGCCCTTCAAATAGAACAAATACCTCAAATATCACAAGTTGTGATTCGCGCGAGAAAAAAGCTTTCAAAAGGTGTGGATAACTCCGGCCGGAAAGCAGAAAACAAACAAAAGCCCTAGAAGCCAGTGACTTGCGAGTATTAAATTAAGTATATATAATTGGTAATCAATAATATATGCGCTGAATTGCCGAGCTATGTACCCTCTTGCACTCGGGAGAACTATCCCCGTTAGGGCCATAGGGAGAAAAGCCCTAAGCAGCGATTGCCCCCGATGTAACCTAGGTGCTAAGGATACCCGTAGGAGAAAAATAAATAGTAATTTGTCCCTATGCTTCACACCTGCCAGCACTGTGCTACCGTGTATACCCCCCGCCGCAAAGGCGGCCGCTTCTGTTCCACTAACTGCCGGGTAAGCGCGTGGGATAAGGCCCAAAAGTCCGAGGAGGCGCAGTGGTTGTACCAGGGCGAAGAGTACTACCTGGCTCGCAAAATCGACTTCTTGGGCGAGGAGGCGGGTAAGCTCTTGCCCCTGCTAGAAGATACCCCAACCACCGACCAGGTGAAGCAGATCCGGCAGTTGCTCGACCGGCTGCAGTATGAGCGGGGTAACTCGGTGGTGCAGCGTCTAATGAAGAGTAAACCGGTAGCCCCAGGAGGCACCAGCGTAAGGCATTAGCGTCGGTAAGTCCCTGATAGCGTAAGTAATAAGCGTAATAATTCCTAGATAAGCGTAAGCTACAAACGTAAGCAAGCGTAACGCTCAAGCGTTGTGTACTTACTAGACAATTTTGGGCAGCCTAAGCGCTGCGCTTTAGGCTGCCCAAAATTGTCTGTTCGGCCCTTTGGGCACGCGTTCTACCTGGTGGCTACCGGCACCTATTGCCAGCCCGCTGGCCACCCTTTTCCCCTACCGCCCCGATGCCCTATGCCATCCTGCGCACGGCCAAACTCAAGACCGCCGGCAACCTCACTTCCCTGAACGAACACCTGCAGCGGCTGCGGCCCACTCCCAACGCGGACGCCGAGCTTACCCCGCTCAACGTGCAGCTGGTAGGCAGTCCCGACCTGGCCGCCGACGTGCAAGCCCGCATCGAGGCGGTCGGCTGCAAAGTGCGCAGCAACGCTGTGCTGGCGGTCGAGCACATCCTGACGTTCAGCCCCGAGTTTTTGGACATTCGCAAGGAGGCCGGCCAGTCGGGCAAGCCGGCCCTGGTGGTCTACCCGCCCGAGGACGGAGCCAAGCTGACCGGTTTCCGGGACCGGGCGATGGAGTGGCTGAGCGAGCGCTACGGGAAGGAGAATGTAGTCAACGCCGTGCTGCACCTCGATGAGCAGACCCCGCACATCCACGCCACGGTCGTGCCCATCGACCAGGCTGGCAAGCTTAATTGCCGGGCCCTGCTGGGCGACCGGCAGAAGATGCGCGCCATGCAGACCAGCTTTGCCGCGAAGGTGGCGCCGCTCGGGCTGCAGCGGGGGGTAGAGGGGAGCCAGGCCCAGCACCAGGAGGTCAAGCGCTTCTACGGGCTGGTAAAGGAGCTCAACCCGCAACTGGAGCAGGAAGCCCAGCGCCAGGTGGCCCAGCAGCGCGTACGCCAGGCTGGCCAGCAGCACAGCCGCGGTGGCGGTTTAGGAATGTAAAGTCTTGCTAACGCCTATAAATAGGCTGCCAGGGTTTTAACCCCTCAATACCGTTTTAGGAAATTCTTCCCTGACTTCTCCCAAATGCCTCTGAAGCTAAACAGCCAGAGCCGGCCTTTGCTATCACAACGCAGTTGCTGTTGTTCCTCCTGAGTCTGAATAGTATCCTGTACTCGCCCTTTTGCGGCGCGTACTACATAGTGAATAGGAGGGTCGGCAGCTCTGTTCTGACCAGTTATATAAGTGCTCCCCTGGCATGGGCAAACGTCGTCTAATTGATTGACGAACCCAGCTGTGGCAACCGGCTGCCACCCCTTCCCAGACCGTGAGAATAATTGCCCCGTCTCTAGGAATTTAAAGCGAGCACCAGCAAAGTATGAGTCTCCATAGATGGTATCGTTCACCGAGTTGTCTAGCTCAGCTATCGTTTGGATAACCTTCCACTTCTTGCCTACCCGGTCCTGCATCTGATGTACTTTCCCATCGAAGGTTACCACCTGCAGCGCTTGACCAGGCTGAGAGTAGAACTCATAGGGGAAAAAAGTATGGGTATCAAACTCTTGTCGGGTCCACGTCTCTCCGAAATCCGTGGAATAGGCTAAGCGTGAATAGGCGGGCTCATGGATACCTGGCCAGCTGTCTAGTCCCCACAGGACGTGGTGCTGGTCAATGGTCAGATACTTGATGTACAGAAAATCAGATTTTTTGCGCTGGTCGTGCAGACCTTTCCAATGCTTGCCGGCATCGGTTGTCACCGCTAGGCCGCCGTGCCACTTCACGGCTATTAAGGTATCGTCACTGACCGGCAACAAATCATAGACAGCTGGGTCGGGTCCAGTCGGTTGATAAACCAACTTAGGCTTACTCGCTGAAGCGGTTGGTGGCAGCGTAGCTTGTTCTACCTGCTTTTTCTTCTGGTTGCAGGAGCCCAGCACTATCCCACCAAAGAGGAGCAACCACCATTTAAGCATTAGCGAAGAGAGATTGTATAGAAGTCAGGCATTACAAAGCCTGTAAAACAGTTGATTTTGCGGAAGGTAATCTTAAAAAAACACCCTTCAAGAAGGCTGCCTTGACAGTGACTAAAACCACTCTTATTCCGAGGTCGGGGCTATAACAAATGTTATGTTAAGCGACAGAACCCAGATGAAGGCAGGAGGATTTGCACTTCTCCACTGCCCCCATAATCCTGTTTACCTAAGTAGCAGTCAGCTGTTTTTTACTTGATGCTATCTGCATCTACTGTGGAAAGACCGGCTATCGCAAAGGGCAAGCGTGTACGAGAAACTAGCGCAATAATATGTGTTGGTAGCTCATTGCATAGAAGGGGGTTATCGGGGCGAGCTACCAAGTGATATAAGTTGTCTTGATGAGCTAAGTCAGTTTTATCAAAAGCATACAGCCCGCGATTAGCGTAGCCAACACTGCTTTCAATGTATCGGTTTATGTCCGACATACCCTTTACCACTTGCGCCAAGTTAGGATTGATATGTACAGCCAAATTCTTCACTGGTAGAGCGAGAAAGTATCGATGTAGTTGCTCTAAGGCTTCAGAAGACGAGACAACTGAAAGCGGTAGTGAGCCCCCACCAGAAGCGAACTGTATCAAATGACCATTCGGGTCTATAGCATACCAGTCAAAATCTGTTACCTCCTGGTCAATAGTGGTGATTTCCATAAATGGGTGTTGTTAAACAAACAGTGAAAAACATCCAGTTCAGAGGTTCTTAAGCATAAGATTGCGTGTAAGACACCCTGTAAGACAAGGGTTTCAGCGTACCTATGTGTCATACATCCTGTAAGACGCGCCCGTATGAAGCCCAAAACCAGTCCGACAGAAACCGAAAACGGTAAGACAGAACCTCAAATCAGTCTTACAACGGCCGAGAACGGTAAGACAAGCCATGAAATCAGTCTTACAGAAACCGGTACTGGTAAGACAGAGGTGGCAGGGGAGGCAAGTGAACGTCTTACAGCAAGTAACACAGGTAATAAAGGTGGGCGACCGGCTAAGCCAGCCAGCACCACCGCCGTGACCTGGTCGGTGCGTGGGGTGGAGCGCGAAACGCGGGCCCTGCTGGAGAAGGCCGCGGCGCGGGCGGACAAGACGATGGGGCAGTACTTCAACGACGAGGTGCGTGCCTTTGTCCAAGGCCAGCTCAGCCAAGCCGAGGCCCCGCAGCTGCCGGCCAGCCCCCGCGATTTGCAGGTGCAGGTGGAGCAGCTGACGCAAATGGTCGAGGGCATTGCGGCCCGGTTGGCCGAGCCAGCGCAAAAGAGCCTTTGGCAGCGCGTTTTCGGCAAGTAGGCGGGTAAGCCCTACTTTTTGGTGGCCGCGTCGAACAGCGGCCCATTTGTGGGCTTTTTAAGGCCCAGGATGGTGAGCAGGAGCCCGGAGAGGGAATGCGCCTTGGCATGCTTGCCGGTTTTCAGGTCGTGGGCAAATTTGTTGCAGGCGGCTACGTGCGCCGCGCTGGCCAGGATGGTGGCCACCAGCGCCGGCGTAGTGATGCTCAGTTGGGCGAGCAAGCGGCCGGCGTTCTCCACCTGGTGCTGCTGCATCCCAGCCGGGGCCGTGCCCGATGGCACCAGGTCGAACGGGATGGTTTCCGCTAGCGCTTGCGGTTTAACCGTGAAAACGATGTTTTTGAAGGCCTTACCCTTCTTTTCCAGCTTATAGCTGATGTGCAGTTCGGTGTGCTCGTTGATTTGCTTGACGGCGATGTCTAGAACCTTGCTTTTCAAGTCGCTGATCCTTGCCGCTTTATCATTTCCCTTGTCGTCAAGTAGACCGAGCATCTTCTTAAAGTCCTCTATATCATACTTTTTGGTTTCGCCCTTGTCTTTCCATTGGCTACATAATGGGTAAATACGCTTAGCATACTTGCTGCTGAGGCGTAGCGCAGCAGCCAAGCCGTAGGAAGTAAAGTTGTTTTGCAGATTGAATAAGTAGGGAAGGATCTTATCCGATAGTGTCACCTCGATAATCCTCGTGCCTTTCACATATTCCACGCTACGAAACATCCAGAGCTGCATATGACGCTCTGGTGTTTCTACCTCAAACATGCGTGACCCCATGTCCTCGGTGGCTTTACGCAGGTAAGGTAAGTGATACTGCTTACCAGTCAGAGTAGCCAGATCTCTAATATCTAGCTCGTAAGTTTCCGATTTTTGGTCCTTGCGCAGCTTAGATACCAAGAAGAAGAAGAGGTCTAACTGTAATTCCGTGTACTCGTACCGAGCGTTGGTTAAAATATTGTGTTGACGAATTTCAAGGTCTTTTGTCACGGCAGTTACTAATTGATTCGGAGGCAATTATACACTATAAACGCCAATGATTTACAAATAGCGTTTCTGAATAGCGTTACAACATGATTAAAAGCCGTTTTTAACATGATTAAAAGCCGTTTTTACGTGATTAAAAGCCGTTTTTACGTGATTAAAAGCCGTTTTTACGTGATTAAAAGCCGTTTTTACTATCTGCAACACTTTGATAATCAACAGTTTGTGAAGCTTACAAATAGAACAAATACTTCAAATACTCACAAGTTGTGTTTCGCGCGAGGAAAAAGCTTTCAAAAGGTGTGGATAACTCCGGCCGGAAAACAAAAAACAAACAAACGTCCTGGAAGCCCGTGACTTGCGCGCATTCAATAAAGTATATATAATTGGTAATCAATGGTATATGAGCCGAGTAGTTGGGCGTATGTACCCTCTTGCACCCAGGAGAACTTTTGCCCCTGGGGCGGTGGGGAGAGAAGCCCCGAGCAGCAGCTGCACCTGGTGTAACCCAGTCGCTAGGGATGCTCGTAGGAGAAAAAGAAATAGTAATTTATCCCTATGCTCCACACCTGCCAGCACTGCGCCACTGTATATACCCCCCGCCGCAAAGGAGGCCGGTTCTGTTCCACTAACTGCCGGGTATCCGCCTGGGATAAGGCCCAAAAGTCCGAGGAAGCCCAGTGGTTGTACCAGGGCGAAGAGTACTACCTGGCCCGCAAAATCGACTTCCTAGGCGAGGAAGCGGAGAAGCTCTTGCCCCTGCTAGGCGATACCCCTACCCCCGACCAGGTGCAGCAGATCCGGCAGTTGCTGGACCGGCTGCAGTACGAACGGGGGAACTCGGTGGTGCAGCGCCTGGTGAAGGGCAGTCCGGTACCCCCAGGAGGCACAAGCGTAAGTCATTAGCGTAGATAAGACCCTAGTAGCGTAACCCGTAAGCGTAAAAAGTCCCAAATAATCGTAAGGCGCAAACGTAAGTAAGCGTCATGTTCAAGCGTTGTGTACTCACTAGACAATTTTGGGGAGCCTAAGCGCTGCGCTCTAGACTCCCCAAAATTGTCTGTTCGGCCCTGCGGGCACTCGTTCTACTTGATGGCCACCGGCACCCAAAGCCGGCCCGCTGGCCACCCTTTTCCCCTACCGCCCCGATGCCCTATGCTATCCTGCGCACGGCCAAACTCAAGACCGCCGGCAACCTGAATTCCCTGAACGAGCACCTGCAGCGGCTGCGGCCCACCCCCAACGCGGACGCCGAGCTGACGCCGCTCAACGTGCAGCTGGTCGGCAGCCCCGACCTGGCCGCCGACGTGCAGGCCCGCATCGAAGCGACTGGCTGCCAGGTGCGCAGCAACGCCGTACTAGCGGTCGAGCACCTCCTGACGTTCAGCCCCGAGTTTTTGGACATTCGCAAGGAGCCCGGCCAGTCGGGCAAGCCCGCGCTGCTGGTGTACCCGCCCGAGGACGGGGCCAAGCTCACCGGCTTTCGGGACCGGGCGATGGAGTGGCTGAGCGAGCGCTACGGGAAGGAGAATGTAGTCAACGCCGTGCTGCACCTCGATGAGCAGACCCCGCACATCCACGCCACGGTCGTGCCCATCGACCAGGCCGGCAAGCTTAATTGCCGGGCCCTGCTGGGCGACCGGCAGAAGATGCGCGCCATGCAGACCAGCTTTGCCGCGAAGGTGGCGCCGCTCGGGCTGCAGCGGGGGGTAGAGGGGAGCCAGGCCCAGCACCAGGAGGTCAAGCGCTTCTACGGGCTGGTAAAGGAGCTCAACCCGCAACTGGAGCAGGAAGCCCAGCGCCAGGTGGCCCAGCAGCGCGTACGCCAGGCTGGCCAGCAGCACAGCCGCGGTGGCGGTTTAGGAATGTAAAGTCTTGCTAACGCCTATAAATAGGCTGCCAGGGTTTTAACCCCTCAATACCGTTTTAGGAAATTCTTCCCTGACTTCTCCCAAATGCCTCTGAAGCTAAACAGCCAGAGCCGGCCTTTGCTATCACAACGCAGTTGCTGTTGTTCCTCCTGAGTCTGAATAGTATCCTGTACTCGCCCTTTTGCGGCGCGTACTACATAGTGAATAGGAGGGTCGGCAGCTCTGTTCTGACCAGTTATATAAGTGCTCCCCTGGCATGGGCAAACGTCGTCTAATTGATTGACGAACCCAGCTGTGGCAACCGGCTGCCACCCCTTCCCAGACCGTGAGAATAATTGCCCCGTCTCTAGGAATTTAAAGCGAGCACCAGCAAAGTATGAGTCTCCATAGATGGTATCGTTCACCGAGTTGTCTAGCTCAGCTATCGTTTGGATAACCTTCCACTTCTTGCCTACCCGGTCCTGCATCTGATGTACTTTCCCATCGAAGGTTACCACCTGCAGCGCTTGACCAGGCTGAGAGTAGAACTCATAGGGGAAAAAAGTATGGGTATCAAACTCTTGTCGGGTCCACGTCTCTCCGAAATCCGTGGAATAGGCTAAGCGTGAATAGGCGGGCTCATGGATACCTGGCCAGCTGTCTAGTCCCCACAGGACGTGGTGCTGGTCAATGGTCAGATACTTGATGTACAGAAAATCAGATTTTTTGCGCTGGTCGTGCAGACCTTTCCAATGCTTGCCGGCATCGGTTGTCACCGCTAGGCCGCCGTGCCACTTCACGGCTATTAAGGTATCGTCACTGACCGGCAACAAATCATAGACAGCTGGGTCGGGTCCAGTCGGTTGATAAACCAACTTAGGCTTACTCGCTGAAGCGGTTGGTGGCAGCGTAGCTTGTTCTACCTGCTTTTTCTTCTGGTTGCAGGAGCCCAGCACTATCCCACCAAAGAGGAGCAACCACCATTTAAGCATTAGCGAAGAGAGATTGTATAGAAGTCAGGCATTACAAAGCCTGTAAAACAGTTGATTTTGCGGAAGGTAATCTTAAAAAAACACCCTTCAAGAAGGCTGCCTTGACAGTGACTAAAACCACTCTTATTCCGAGGTCGGGGCTATAACAAATGTTATGTTAAGCGACAGAACCCAGATGAAGGCAGGAGGATTTGCACTTCTCCACTGCCCCCATAATCCTGTTTACCTAAGTAGCAGTCAGCTGTTTTTTACTTGATGCTATCTGCATCTACTGTGGAAAGACCGGCTATCGCAAAGGGCAAGCGTGTACGAGAAACTAGCGCAATAATATGTGTTGGTAGCTCATTGCATAGAAGGGGGTTATCGGGGCGAGCTACCAAGTGATATAAGTTGTCTTGATGAGCTAAGTCAGTTTTATCAAAAGCATACAGCCCGCGATTAGCGTAGCCAACACTGCTTTCAATGTATCGGTTTATGTCCGACATACCCTTTACCACTTGCGCCAAGTTAGGATTGATATGTACAGCCAAATTCTTCACTGGTAGAGCGAGAAAGTATCGATGTAGTTGCTCTAAGGCTTCAGAAGACGAGACAACTGAAAGCGGTAGTGAGCCCCCACCAGAAGCGAACTGTATCAAATGACCATTCGGGTCTATAGCATACCAGTCAAAATCTGTTACCTCCTGGTCAATAGTGGTGATTTCCATAAATGGGTGTTGTTAAACAAACAGTGAAAAACATCCAGTTCAGAGGTTCTTAAGCATAAGATTGCGTGTAAGACACCCTGTAAGACAAGGGTTTCAGCGTACCTATGTGTCATACATCCTGTAAGACGCGCCCGTATGAAGCCCAAAACCAGTCCGACAGAAACCGAAAACGGTAAGACAGAACCTCAAATCAGTCTTACAACGGCCGAGAACGGTAAGACAAGCCATGAAATCAGTCTTACAGAAACCGGTACTGGTAAGACAGAGGTGGCAGGGGAGGCAAGTGAACGTCTTACAGCAAGTAACACAGGTAATAAAGGTGGGCGACCGGCTAAGCCAGCCAGCACCACCGCCGTGACCTGGTCGGTGCGTGGGGTGGAGCGCGAAACGCGGGCCCTGCTGGAGAAGGCCGCGGCGCGGGCGGACAAGACGATGGGGCAGTACTTCAACGACGAGGTGCGTGCCTTTGTCCAAGGCCAGCTCAGCCAAGCCGAGGCCCCGCAGCTGCCGGCCAGCCCCCGCGATTTGCAGGTGCAGGTGGAGCAGCTGACGCAAATGGTCGAGGGCATTGCGGCCCGGTTGGCCGAGCCAGCGCAAAAGAGCCTTTGGCAGCGCGTTTTCGGCAAGTAGGCGGGTAAGCCCTACTTTTTGGTGGCCGCGTCGAACAGCGGCCCATTTGTGGGCTTTTTAAGGCCCAGGATGGTGAGCAGGAGCCCGGAGAGGGAATGCGCCTTGGCATGCTTGCCGGTTTTCAGGTCGTGGGCAAATTTGTTGCAGGCGGCTACGTGCGCCGCGCTGGCCAGGATGGTGGCCACCAGCGCCGGCGTAGTGATGCTCAGTTGGGCGAGCAAGCGGCCGGCGTTCTCCACCTGGTGCTGCTGCATCCCAGCCGGGGCCGTGCCCGATGGCACCAGGTCGAACGGGATGGTTTCCGCTAGCGCTTGCGGTTTAACCGTGAAAACGATGTTTTTGAAGGCCTTACCCTTCTTTTCCAGCTTATAGCTGATGTGCAGTTCGGTGTGCTCGTTGATTTGCTTGACGGCGATGTCTAGAACCTTGCTTTTCAAGTCGCTGATCCTTGCCGCTTTATCATTTCCCTTGTCGTCAAGTAGACCGAGCATCTTCTTAAAGTCCTCTATATCATACTTTTTGGTTTCGCCCTTGTCTTTCCATTGGCTACATAATGGGTAAATACGCTTAGCATACTTGCTGCTGAGGCGTAGCGCAGCAGCCAAGCCGTAGGAAGTAAAGTTGTTTTGCAGATTGAATAAGTAGGGAAGGATCTTATCCGATAGTGTCACCTCGATAATCCTCGTGCCTTTCACATATTCCACGCTACGAAACATCCAGAGCTGCATATGACGCTCTGGTGTTTCTACCTCAAACATGCGTGACCCCATGTCCTCGGTGGCTTTACGCAGGTAAGGTAAGTGATACTGCTTACCAGTCAGAGTAGCCAGATCTCTAATATCTAGCTCGTAAGTTTCCGATTTTTGGTCCTTGCGCAGCTTAGATACCAAGAAGAAGAAGAGGTCTAACTGTAATTCCGTGTACTCGTACCGAGCGTTGGTTAAAATATTGTGTTGACGAATTTCAAGGTCTTTTGTCACGGCAGTTACTAATTGATTCGGAGGCAATTATACACTATAAACGCCAATGATTTACAAATAGCGTTTCTGAATAGCGTTACAACATGATTAAAAGCCGTTTTTAACATGATTAAAAGCCGTTTTTACGTGATTAAAAGCCGTTTTTACGTGATTAAAAGCCGTTTTTACGTGATTAAAAGCCGTTTTTACTATCTGCAACACTTTGATAATCAACAGTTTGTGAAGCTTACAAATAGAACAAATACTTCAAATACTCACAAGTTGTGTTTCGCGCGAGGAAAAAGCTTTCAAAAGGTGTGGATAACTCCGGCCGGAAAACAAAAAACAAACAAACGTCCTGGAAGCCCGTGACTTGCGCGCATTCAATAAAGTATATATAATTGGTAATCAATGGTATATGAGCCGAGTAGTTGGGCGTATGTACCCTCTTGCACCCAGGAGAACTTTTGCCCCTGGGGCGGTGGGGAGAGAAGCCCCGAGCAGCAGCTGCACCTGGTGTAACCCAGTCGCTAGGGATGCTCGTAGGAGAAAAAGAAATAGTAATTTATCCCTATGCTCCACACCTGCCAGCACTGCGCCACTGTATATACCCCCCGCCGCAAAGGAGGCCGGTTCTGTTCCACTAACTGCCGGGTATCCGCCTGGGATAAGGCCCAAAAGTCCGAGGAAGCCCAGTGGTTGTACCAGGGCGAAGAGTACTACCTGGCCCGCAAAATCGACTTCCTAGGCGAGGAAGCGGAGAAGCTCTTGCCCCTGCTAGGCGATACCCCTACCCCCGACCAGGTGCAGCAGATCCGGCAGTTGCTGGACCGGCTGCAGTACGAACGGGGGAACTCGGTGGTGCAGCGCCTGGTGAAGGGCAGTCCGGTACCCCCAGGAGGCACAAGCGTAAGTCATTAGCGTAGATAAGACCCTAGTAGCGTAACCCGTAAGCGTAAAAAGTCCCAAATAATCGTAAGGCGCAAACGTAAGTAAGCGTCATGTTCAAGCGTTGTGTACTCACTAGACAATTTTGGGGAGCCTAAGCGCTGCGCTCTAGACTCCCCAAAATTGTCTGTTCGGCCCTGCGGGCACTCGTTCTACTTGATGGCCACCGGCACCCAAAGCCGGCCCGCTGGCCACCCTTTTCCCCTACCGCCCCGATGCCCTATGCTATCCTGCGCACGGCCAAACTCAAGACCGCCGGCAACCTGAATTCCCTGAACGAGCACCTGCAGCGGCTGCGGCCCACCCCCAACGCGGACGCCGAGCTGACGCCGCTCAACGTGCAGCTGGTCGGCAGCCCCGACCTGGCCGCCGACGTGCAGGCCCGCATCGAAGCGACTGGCTGCCAGGTGCGCAGCAACGCCGTACTAGCGGTCGAGCACCTCCTGACGTTCAGCCCCGAGTTTTTGGACATTCGCAAGGAGCCCGGCCAGTCGGGCAAGCCCGCGCTGCTGGTGTACCCGCCCGAGGACGGGGCCAAGCTCACCGGCTTTCGGGACCGGGCGATGGAGTGGCTGAGCGAGCGCTACGGGAAGGAGAATGTAGTCAACGCCGTGCTGCACCTCGATGAGCAGACCCCGCACATCCACGCCACGGTTGTGCCCATCGACGCGGCCGGCAAGCTCAATTGCCGGGCTCTTTTGGGCGACCGGCAGAAGATGCGCGACATGCAGACCAGCTTTGCCGCCAAACTGGCCCCGCTCGGGCTGCAGCGCGGGGTGGAGGGCAGTCAGGCCCAGCACCAGGAGGTGAAGCGCTTTTACGGGCTGGTAAAGGAGCTCAACCCGCAGCTGGAGCAGGAGGCCCAGCGCCAGGTGGCTCAGCAGCGCATCCACCAAGCCGCGCAGCAGCACAGCCGGGGAGGTGGAATAGGCAGGTGAGGGCCAACCTTACTTAAAGCACCCTTTCGCTGAACGAAGCAGAGCCCGTTACTGGTAGCTCATAGCAGCAGCTTGGCTATTTCCCATGGCTGCCCCGCCCAGGCAGGCAACGACCCGTGGTATTGACCTCCCAGATCGACCAACGTGGCCAAGGTAGCTTCGAGCAAGTAGTCGCGTTTGTAATCACTCATTCCCAGCACGGTGATTCCATAGACCCGGTCCTCTAGTAGGTATAAACCAAAATCAGCGCCCAGGGGCCCACAGACTAGAGTCCAGCGCTCGTGCTCGTAGCCTATAGGCAAGCCCGTATTCAATGCCACTTGCGCTGCGACCAGTTCGACACTAGGCAAGAGACCAGTAAATGGAATAGACAGGTGAAGAACCATACGGGTTATAGGCTTTAGTATCAATGAACGGCTCTTTTGGGTAAACCCCTCGCAGCTGCCCGGCACCAGGTGCCAGTGGGCCACTGCAGGGCAGTACGAGTTTACGAAACCCGTCTACGATTCAAAGTTTACGAAATGCCCCGCAGGGATGAGTTTCGTAAACTCGGAACAAGTGCTTTTGCGGGCCTAGGCAAACAGGATTTTGGGGGCAGTGGGGAAGTGCAAATACTCCCGCCTTCGTCTGGGAATAGTCGAATAACATAATCCCAGTTATAGCGCCGCTCTTGGAATCCGTGCGGTTTTGGCCTCCCTGCGCGGGGTGCTGCCGGCGTGGTATTTTGGCGGGGACCAAGCTCCATTTTGGGAGTTTACGAAATTCATCCCTTTGGGCTATTTCGTAAACCTTGAATCGTAGACGGGTTTCTTAAACTCAACCCGCGCTATAAGGGCCAGCTGGCCACCAGGTGCCGGGCTAATTCCTACCGTTCAAGGAAAGGAGCATTTTCCTATTGGCCCGACCTAGCCTTAGCTGTGCCGGAAAAAATGGCCCGAATACGTCCATGGAATAAAAAGGCAAGCACCGCTAGGCCAATTATTTCATGATACAAGCCATAGGCATCCAAAGGCTGCTGCGAATTGAAAAAGACGTAAAAAGCATAATCCACCGCGACAAATCCCGCCAAGGCGCAACTAAATGAGAAGGGCCGTGATGAGTGCAGGATGAGCGAAAGCGGGACCGCAAACAGGACGATGCTTACCACCGGTAGAAAGCCGAATATCCACAACCAGTAGAACACATCTTGCCCCGATTTCAGCGCGGTGAGGTCCAGCCACTGGTAACTGCCTTGGTAGAGGATGTTGCCAGCGTAGAACAGCAGGTACTTCAGCAAGAAGTACAGCACTAAATGGCGTATCGTTGGTTGGAGCAAGGTGCAACAAGGTAGAGACGTTCAGCCAAACGGTCCGAAGAGCAAAAGGAGGGTTCTTTTGCGTGCGAAAGCCCATCTGTTCCCACAATAGCAATGCAGCCTTTA
>MWWC01000005.1_pt1 | contig 19111 bp, 16 predicted proteins | sample 1047261 | NCBI WGS metagenome assembly MWWC01 (sample SAMN06349975, study PRJNA376086) | soil metagenome | isolation source: MS3-5 sample Antarctic (ecotone) soil | place: Antarctica | collected 2015-01-13 | reverse complement strand
CGACTCGGCCTCAACTTCCTTAACTTCCTCAACTTCGTTTTGCAGTCCGGCCTCGACTAAATTCTGTTCTGTCATTCTCTGTCTCCTAATGTTTCATTTCAGGGCAGGCTTATTCACTTCGTAGGATGATATTTTGATTCGTCTGTTAATCGATTTTGCTTTGAATGAATGGCGGTGTTATTTGGACTATTGGACTAAATCCAGTCTTAGTCCAGCCAGTCCCCCCCCTAAAGGGGGGGGGGGGACTATTGGACTATTAATTAGACCAGTCCGCCTTAGTCTAAGTCCAGTCCAGTGGACTAATTCGGACTTGGTTTATACAAACCCTGAGAGAGTGCAATTTCATCGAAAATAGTGTTGTCCAGCTTTTTGATTTTGTCGTAAAAAGTCGAACGACCTATATCATTTTTCATACATTCCTCCTGCCATTTTCCAGCGCGCACGCCTGCCGGATGGCTTTTAATCAAGCGTTCCAGCACCTCCAGCATAACCTGAGTTTTTTCGTCGGCTTCCGTTGCTTTCGCCGGCGGCATTTCGTCGCCATCGAAAATGAGTGATGTTTCCCCTTCTCCTAATTCCACCACGCGCCCGACAAGATTGATCGGCGCGAAAAATTCCTCCTCCCGTTGCTTATGGCAAAACACCTGCATTTGCCGATTGGCGGCACTGGTGATCTTGGTTTGAATGATGGTATCGAGCGCGTTCATCAATGCGTTATTGCTCTTGATCTCGCCCGATTTGTTGACGTGGTGGACAATCAAAATAGTGGCCGATGTTGCGCGCCGGACTTTATCCGCACCGGCTACAGCGGCTTGCATATCCTGGGTAGAATCAGGGTTACCACTCATGCAGCGTTCCAGCGTGTCGAAAACAATTAGGCCAGGCAGCACCGGCATTTTTTTGATTTCGGCAATTAGCAGATCAACATCGCCATTCCCTAAATCCACCGGTTCAGTCAGGAAAAAGAGATTGTCGGTTGGTTGCTGATAGCGGATGCGCAAGGCGCGCACGCGCTTTCCGATGGCCCGCGCGCCTTCTGTGGCAACGTAGAGGACGGGGCATTGTTGGGTTTCGTGCGACTCGGCCTCAACTTCCTTAACTTCCTCAACTTCGTTTTGCAGTCCGGCCTCGACTAAATTCTGTTCTGTCATTCTCTGTCTCCTAATGTTTCATTTCAGGGCAGGCTTATTCACTTCGTAGGATGATATTTTGATTCGTCTGTTAATCGATTTTGCTTTGAATGAATGGCGGTGTTATTTGGACTATTGGACTAAATCCAGTCTTAGTCCAGCCAGTCCCCCCCCTAAAGGGGGGGGGGGGACTATTGGACTATTAATTAGACCAGTCCGCCTTAGTCTAAGTCCAGTCCAGTGGACTAATTCGGACTTGGTTTATACAAACCCTGAGAGAGTGCAATTTCATCGAAAATAGTGTTGTCCAGCTTTTTGATTTTGTCGTAAAAAGTCGAACGACCTATATCATTTTTCATACATTCCTCCTGCCATTTTCCAGCGCGCACGCCTGCCGGATGGCTTTTAATCAAGCGTTCCAGCACCTCCAGCATAACCTGAGTTTTTTCGTCGGCTTCCGTTGCTTTCGCCGGCGGCATTTCGTCGCCATCGAAAATGAGTGATGTTTCCCCTTCTCCTAATTCCACCACGCGCCCGACAAGATTGATCGGCGCGAAAAATTCCTCCTCCCGTTGCTTATGGCAAAACACCTGCATTTGCCGATTGGCGGCACTGGTGATCTTGGTTTGAATGATGGTATCGAGCGCGTTCATCAATGCGTTATTGCTCTTGATCTCGCCCGATTTGTTGACGTGGTGGACAATCAAAATAGTGGCCGATGTTGCGCGCCGGACTTTATCCGCACCGGCTACAGCGGCTTGCATATCCTGGGTAGAATCAGGGTTACCACTCATGCAGCGTTCCAGCGTGTCGAAAACAATTAGGCCAGGCAGCACCGGCATTTTTTTGATTTCGGCAATTAGCAGATCAACATCGCCATTCCCTAAATCCACCGGTTCAGTCAGGAAAAAGAGATTGTCGGTTGGTTGCTGATAGCGGATGCGCAAGGCGCGCACGCGCTTTCCGATGGCCCGCGCGCCTTCTGTGGCAACGTAGAGGACGGGGCATTGTTGGGTTTCGTGTCCAAACCAGTCCAGTCCGAGCGAGCACGCATAGGCCAGGCTTAGGGCAATGAATGTTTTGTAGCATCCATAAGCCGCCACGAGCATCGCCAGGGAATCTTCGTAAAGAATTCCTTTTGCGCGATGGACAAGCGCCGGCTGGCTTTCGATTACCTCTGACGCTTTGATGATGAAGCGTGAGCTTTGCGTTGCTATCCGCTTATCCTGAGCCTCTTGGAAAAGTCGGATAGCCGCGATTTGCTCATCGGCATCACGGGAATAACCGGCCTCGCTCAACTTTTCGGCGGCGAATATTAGCGCGCGATCTGCCGCCGCTTTTTGCACTGGCTCAATGTACGCCTCGATATTGGCGGCAGATGGACACGCTTCGAGAAGAGCGGTCAAGTATGCCGCGCCGCCGATTTCATCTAATTGCCCGCGCGTGCGCAATTCATCTGCAAGCGTTGTCAGGTCAACAGGGATTTCTTGAGAATACAGATCATCAATAACCCGCTGGATTTTGCGATGCGGCTCGCGATAAAACTGCTCTGCATTAAGATTTTTTTCGCGTGCTTTGGTGATAGCGGAACGCTCGATGATCTGAGCGCCGAGGGTGCTCTGCTCAGCTTCGAGCGCGCACGGTATCAGCTTTTCGCGTTCTGGGGCGGTTGGGGTGGAGCGGTTGAAATCGGCGGCGTGGCCGTTCTGGGGTTGCGTTGTTTTTGTTGGTTGGTTAGAATTAGTCATTAGAATTAGTCCTATCGAAAACGCTCCCCTCCTGGTTTCCCGCCAGTTGCGGAGCGTTTTCGTTTTCGCCCCGCGCAAGTTCGCGTTTTCTAAATATATTTTGAGTGTTACCTGGGCTGTATTGCGCTTGCAATAGCCTAATGTCGAATCGGAACCTAATCAGAATTCTGTTTGATTTTCCTCACCTCCGGGCTGTGGGTCATAACGTCTTGTAGGTATTTCCAAAAGGCTTCTGCATCGCCGTTATCCTCTCTGAAAATCCAGCGTCCCAAGTTTTGACCGGCATATTTTTTATTTTTTGCCTGTGACTTCCGCTGCGGCGCCTCCTTTAATTTGAGGTGTGGCCGCTTTTGGGCAAACTGAGCCGCGTGTTTTGTAATCGCCCTTGGATCCACATCGAGAAGTTGCGCAAAAGTCCTTATTCTCCATGGTTCACCGCGAGGCGGAAGAGGTTTGATGAGGAAGTTACTAAGCGCCTCCCTAAGCTCTTGATTTTTTGCCACTGCTTTAGTGTGAATGGCCTTATGAAGGGGAAAAGGCATTGGAAGCTGAAGTTCTTCATTCCGTGTGTTCATTTCGGCTACTATGGTTTGGAAGTCAGGGATTTCAGCAGAACGCGTGAATACTACTGGCTCTTTATTCAGCATACAGGCCATGCCGTCCGAGGTAGGATGAAAGAGTACTGGAATAGCCCACTGTGTAGGCATATCAGGCTCACTGCTGCTATCTATCGTCAGGACAAGCCAATCTATAAATAATGGATTGGGTTTTTTTATAAGCGCTTGCCGGTGCAGCTTAATATGTTCCCCCGCGTCGCGGCAGAAGGTGATCGTATTTGCCTCGTCTAAAACAAGGGTAAAGCTCTTCACCTCATCGCCTTTCATCGTTTAAACCCTAAGAGTACTCTGAGTCCGTCGCGGATCTTTTGTAACCCGTTGCCGCGCGTCTCTGGCTGCCGCTGTTTGTTGCTCGATGCTTCCGGCGTATGTTTCGATGCTGGAACACTTTCGGCGCGTCCTGGGGCATCCTCGCGCGATGTTTGCAGAGTACTCTGAGCCGCCGCTTCAATCGCTTTTGGCATGGCGCGCAAAGCCTCACGCAAAGCCGCGCGCAACTCTGCCTCACTGCGTTGATGTTGCTCTACCATTGACCGCAAAAAGAGTACTTCAGCTTCCATGCGTGTGAACTGGTTCGCGTCCGGTTCGGTTCGTTCGCGTCCTAAGTTCGGTTCGTTCGCGTCCTGAATCGTGCTCAAGTTCGCGCGGTTGCCGTCCTGTGGTTCGCCGGTTCGGTTCGTTCGCGTCCGGTTCGGTTCGCCGGTTCGCGGCAATGAATCGGCGGCGATTTCCCAGCGGCCATCATCAGTTCGCCGCGCCGTCAGCTTGCCCGACGTGCAACGCTTTTGCACAGCACGTTCCGAGATACCAAGACGCGCCGCCGCTTGCGACGTGGTGAGCCAGGTGGAGTACTCTGGGTCGTTCATCGCTTGCGGTAAACCTCTTTGCGGTTGCCGACATTCATCACGGCCACCAGCAAAACCTTGTCGTGGATTTCATAGACGATGCGATAATCACCAACACGAACGCGCCAGGCGTTTTCTTCACCTTTCATCTTCTCCACGCCTGCCGGTCGCGGGTTGGCTTCCAGGGCATCGGTCGCGGCGAAAATGCGCCGCTGCATCTTTTCCGACAGCTCCATGATTTCATCAAAGGCGCGCGGCTCAAACTCCACGCGGTAAGTTGCCGGTTCGCTCATGCGGCCTGCTTATGCTCGTTTTGCGCTGCGATATGAGCGCGAAGATCATCCATCGTTTTGTTGGGTCGCGGGTCGGGGTTCTCGCGGCGATAGCGTAAGGTTTCCAAGTCTTCGGCGTCTTCAGCTTCGCGCATTTCAAGTTCCCAGGCAGCCAGATCAAGCAGCCATTGCGCCGGCGTTTGGTCGTGTGCCTCTGCCTCTGCTTTTAACCGGCTTTCCAGTTCCGGCGGTAAGTCAATGGTTAAAGTCATTCCGCTTTGCTCCCGTTGCGCCCGCCTGCGCCGCGAAGAAACTTTTGTATTTCTTCTTGCGCCACGTAAACATTCCGCCCGATTCTTTGGCCGGTTATGCGCCCGTGCCGATGATAATTCTTCACTGTCGTGTAACTGACGCCTAACTCGTCTCCCACCTCTTTAAGCGTGTAGAGCTTGACGCCCATCTTTTCCATTGGCATATTTCCACCTCGCACCATATTTTACCCTGTCTTTACTTGAATAGCAATAAAAAAAACTTTTTTGCATTTTACCCTTGCACTACTTGACGCAAAAAGTTAAACTGAGGTTTAGTATAGTTAATTCAAGTAAAGGAGTAGTAAAGAGATGAGCAACTTTGCAGAGACAACCCGCCAGCAGTTTGTAGATCAAGCAACCAAAGCTTATATGCGTGGTGACTACGAAGCCGCCGCGTGGTTTGAAAAGCAAGTCGAGCGGCACACGGTTAAGCCGGGGACGGTCAAGCCAGAGCGCACACGCTGCCCGCATTACAAGGCCATCAGGCGATTCTTTGCGATCGCGCGCGAAGCTGGGTTAGACACAAGCGCCGCCGCCAAACCGCGTATGCGGCACGCGCTCGAAAGTGCGATGGGTCGTTACGTGGATTCTCGGGGCGAGGTCACGGCGAACGAATGGATGATGCTGGGGGATCGGGTAAAGGCCGGTCTCAGTTGGTAGGGGAACGAAGCGGCTCTGGTGAGGGTAGAAGCCTCGCCAGAGCCACATGACAGAACAGACAAGGAGAATTATATCATGAAAAACACAACCAAGACGAAAGACGCGCCGGCGCTGAATTGGGGCAAGCATCCCGCTGGCATCGTGGAAGGCAACAGGCCATTGACGCCGGAAGATTGGGGTGAGGCGTTCGGCGAATGGTTCATTGATTACTATGTCAATCACATAGCGGTTCCCGCTGCTCAAGCCCGCGCCGATGGCAAGCCGGATGCTGAATTGGAAGCGCAGCGCGATTTATGGTGTGTGCCCTACGGCTATCCTGATCAGCCGCGCCGCATTGACTGGGCAGCGCTGGGAATGAATGGCCTGTGGATGCTCTTCCTTGATGATCTGGCGCCGGGCTGGTTAGTCGCCTGGGCTGATAGCGGACGCACGTTGGCCGATATGGCCGTTGCGTTCCCGCCGGAAGATAAAGCGCTCGCGCGTCTTGAGTGCGAAGCCTGTCATCAGGTGACGGTCTTGTCGCCGGAACATTCGGCAGAGATGGAAGCCTTGTTTAACTTTGCTGAGGGCACGCCGTCCGCCGTTCGCGTCATTGAAGGTTCGTGGGTTTGCCCGGTGTGCCGGAAGTCTGAGTAAACATCCGCAGAGTACTCAGACTATGAGTACTCTGCACCTGGCCGGTAGTCTCACTGGTGGTGAGAGGCACGCATATAACGTGCTTAAAGGCAGTTCGATCCTGCACCGGCTACTTTACGCCCGTAGCTCAACGGATAGAGCAACAGACTTCTAATCTGTGAATGTAGGTTCGATTCCTGCCGGGCGTGCCAGATTACACCGGGGGTGGGGTGCTTCAAATGGTGGGGTACTCGTCCCTCTCTAAAACTCAAATTTCCCGGCCCTGAAAAATAAAAAAAGGTAAAAATTCAGGGGATATAACCCGCTTTGAAACGTCCTAAAATGGAGCGTCAAAACTATGAGTGAACAGCCCTTTAATGCAACTTTCCAGCATGCTGGAAAGTTAGAAGAAATCCCCGCCGGCCAAGTGTGTTTTGTCCCTATCGGCGAGATTAAACCATCGCCAGAGAATGATAAGATTTACCATCCCTATGACCCCGGTGAGCGCCAGAATCAAAGGCTAATAGCCGATATTACCGCCGATGGTGTGAAGTGTCCGCTGCTGCTAACGCGAGACTTTTTCATCATCAGCGGTCATCGGCGCTACCACTCGGCACGCCTGGCCGGTAGGGGGTGCGTGCCTTGCATCTTTGAAGATGTTTACCGCTGCAAAATGTCTCCCGATGCCTTTATCGCTCTGCTGCGGAGTCACAACTTGCAACGCGAAAAAACCCTTTCCGAGCAGATGGCAGAGGCGGTTATAGATACCGACAAAGACACGGCCTACAGCGCCCTGATCGAAGCGCGCGAGGCAAAAGAGAAAGAGGGCATGGGCGCGGATTTCGTCATCATTGAAGGTGAGGTCAAGCGGTCACGGATTACAGCCGTCAAAGAGGAAATGGTTCTGGCCGTTTTGCGGGTTACAGACGAGCGGCGCGCATTCTGGCCGCTTTCGGTTCGCTCTATCCACTATGCACTATTGAATGACCCGCCGTTGCGAAACTGTGGCAAGAATCCCAAGTTTCGCACGCTCTACAAGAATGACCAAAACAGCTACGATGATTTGTGTAACCTTTGCACTCGCTTGCGTTTGGTCGGTCGCCTAAGTTGGAACGCCATCAATGACGAGACGCGGCCTTTCGATTTGCCTCTATTGGATAATCAGCCGTCCTCTTTTTTCGAGCGTGAGTTAGACTGGTTCCTCACACAATACCGACGCAATCTACTACAAACCCAGCCCCACCACATTGAGATCGTCGGTGAGAAAAACACGGTGCGGAGTACTCTAAAGCCGGTTGCCGATAAATTCACTGTGCCACTCTCCACAGCGCGCGGCTTTTCTTCAATGACGCCTCGCCTGGATGTTTTCGAGCGGTTTAGAAACAGTGGCAAAAGCAAGCTCATCATCCTGGCATTGACTGATTTTGACCCCTGCGGCGAAGAGATAGCCCATTCTTTCGCGCGTTCTTTGCGTGATGATTTCGGCGTGCCCTGGGAGCGGTTAGAGCTGCTTAAAGTCGCTCTCAATGAAGAACAAATCGAGCGGTTCGAGTTGCCGCCCGATATGAAGGCGAAGTCGAGCGACAAAAAGAGCGCCAAGTTTTCAGCCAAGTCAAAGTACGGTTCGTATGTTTGGGAGTTGGAAGCGTTGCCGTTGCCCGTCTTGCAAAGCGAGTTAGAAGCAGCCATTGATAGCGTGCTCGACAAACAGGCGTTTAACGAGCAACTAAAAATAGAACATGATGATGCGGTCGAGATTAACACCTTCCGCCAGCGGGCAATGTATGCGCTCAATGGCGAAATGGAATAATCAGCAGATCGACGCAAGAGCGGAGTACTCTAACGGGTGCTCCGCTCTTGCGTCTGTGCCTCGCTGCGCACCGTTCGCGTCGTCGTCGGGTGTTTATGTCGTCGCGTGCTTAGAATGGCTTAGAATGGCAGTATCCACGCTTGGGTAGGGTTGAACGGCTACTATGGTTGGGTTGGTAGGGGAACTATTGGCGGTTCCTCAGAGGAACCGCCAATAGGTTGAACGGCTACTATGGTTGGGTTGGTAGCCTTGTATTACAAGGTTTGTTTTGAGATTCTAAGTTCGTTGAACGGCTACTATGGTTGGGTTGGTAGCCTTGTATTACAAGGTTTGTTTTGAGATTCTAAGTTCGTTGAACGGCTACTATGGTTGGGTTGGTAGTTCAAATCCAAAACAGCTTTGAATTTCCAACAGTTGGAAATTTAGAAATCCCCGTTGAAGCTCTACTCTGCCATGCACCGGAGACACCGCCAGCATTCGACATAACATAGCTTATCGTATGTAACACGCTCGTTTTACCCGCTTTTGTAACACAATCCACGTTTAGAACGCTTGACAGTGGCAAGTGGTAAACCCTGTTATATGGCAATGAGTGTGATACAACAGGGTTGAGTACTCCGGCCTTCATGCGCTCTAAGATGTCGGGATTGTCGCGCGCGATGCGGGCAGTGAGATATTCGGCATCACGGCTACCTTAAAGGTAGCATTACAACCTTTAATCTTCTCTGGTCTGCCCTGAGTACTCAACGGCCTCGCTCTCTCTGCCATATTAGCCGCGTCTTTGCGCTCCTGGATGATCGCGTCAATGTCTGCCAGCTTTTGCGCGCGGCTACTTTGCTTCTTCGTGATGCCGATGGATGATAGAGTTGGGGGAACTATTGGCGGTTCCTCTGAGGAACCGCCAATAGTTCCCCGACCAGTAAGTTGATTTTTTGTTCCTTCATTCTTCGGCGTTTCTTTCAGCATCTCGCCCTCGCGCGCGTGGAGCATACCCTTCGAGTACTCTGCATTGTGCCGCGCTTGCACCGGCATTTAAGCCACTCTTAGCCAGGAATCGCGCTCGCGTGCTATCTGTCCACTAAGACCAGAACGGCACTAACAGGCGCTTAGAATCGATTTAAACGCAACGTTCGGTTTCATTCTCAGATTACACCCAGGGTGGGGTGTCTGAATGGTGGGGTACCCTTCTCTCTCTAAAAGCACTTTTCGCCGTCCCTGAAAAATAAAAAGGTGGATAAATTCAGGGGTATATGCGTAACCGTCCAGGCCACACCTCTTTGAAGTACTCTAATTGCGAAACAGCTTCGAGGCAAGGCCGCCGGAACCGCTGAGAAGCCCGCCTAAGATTCCTTCTCCAAGCTGATCGCCCGATGGTGAGGAACCCGCTTCGCCGCTTCCGCCGCCCATTCCGCCCTGAGCGTTTATCATGGCAAAGCTAACAGTGGCATTCATACTGCCGATGGTAGCATTGGAAGAAGCGGTGGTGATGGTCGCGTTTTGAATGGTGATAATGGCGTTGCCGTTGCCGCCCGCCGCGCCGCCTGCCATCGCACCGGAAGCGCCCATTGGCAAGCCTAAAGCGGAGCCGATCGTTTCATACCATTTCGGTTTTTTCGGTTCTGCGGGTTTGGCGCCTGCCATCGCAAGGGTTGGCCCCGCAATGCCGTTGATACCGCCGAATCCCAGGAAGCCGCCCGGCTGTTGCGGGAATATCTGACCCGCCCCGCCTGCCTGCTGCCACGGGCCGCGCATGACTTTTTCTGTCCAGCCTTGTGCTATATTGTCGGCCATTTGCTGCATCATGCGCTCGGAAAAGCTGCTGATAATGCCTTTCAACCCGCCTTCGAAGTCGCCTTTGAAGGCGGATTGAATCCCGCCCGATAAGATATTTTTCATGTCGTCGGCATGGCCGCGAATGGTATCTTTAGCGGTTTCGGATTCCTTCAAGGCGCGCTCGAAAGGCAGCATGGCCTTTACTTCTTCATCGCTGAAGCCGTCGCGCTTCCATTGCGCTTTGAGGTCGAGCATCCAGCGGTCGAGTTCGGTGTCAGCGGTTGCGTACTCAATGCGCCGCTTCAGATCGTCGGCCCAGTCCGCCGCGTTGCCCTGACGGATTAGGCTACCGCGATCATTCACCAGGGCATCAATCTTTTCTGGATTGCCTTTGAATCGCTTATCGTTTTCAAGCTGCATCCGATAGCTCGCCTGATCGCGCGCGAAGCCAGGCGCAGAATTCAGCAGCTTGCGCGCGTCGCCTATCTCTTTGAAGGCATCTTCAAAAGCCGCGTCCTGGGTTTCCTTATTAAGAGTAATCAAGCCATCTTTGAGACCGACGATCTTGAAAGTTAAAGTGTCAACATCCCAGCCCAACGATTTGAGATCAATACCATTTTGCCGCGCGAGTTCGGACCAGCCCGCGAGTACTCCCTCGGTGTTGGTTAGTTCCTTCATCTGTTGCTCGAATGGCGTCAGATGACGATTGCGCAGTTCATCGAGGCCGCGCGTGGTCTCATCGAGCATGCTATCAATGGTTTGCAGCGGAGCGCGCATATTGTCCAGCATATCGCCGCCGATGGCCCGATGTCGCGCCGTTCCCATCATGGAAGAAAGTCCCGGCATCATGGACGCGCCGGCGGGCAACTCTGAAAGTGCCTGATTGAGCCGTTCCGTGTTAATGGTGGCTTCGCCCAGCAGATCGGAAAGTACACGAAACGCTCCAAAGTACTCATCGGCCTTCTGGTCGGAGTACTCCTGTTTGAGATTCGCGGCTTTTTCTCCCATGTCGGAAGCTTCATCTATGCGGTTCTGGCGCGCTTGCCGCTGTGCCTCATTATCGTCCTGTTGCGTTTGGTCGCTGCGGAATCTGTCAGCGTCTTGACCCGCAAACAGGCGGGCGGTTGTTGGCGAATAACCTTTACCCTCGTAATGAGCCATTTGGGCAAGGATATATTTCTCTTCTTCTCGTATCCGATTAACCTCGCGCATAGTGAGCGCGTTGTTTTCCAACAATTCGCCTTCACGTACCAGCGCTGCCGACCGTGCTTTCATGGCCTCAACTTCAGAGACACGCGACTTAACACGCTCTTCGTCCTGCTGTGCATTACGCTGTTCCGCCTCATGCTGATTAACAACAGCTTCGGTAAATTCCGCCATGGAGTACAAAGCCGCTCGCACCTGCTTAACCCAGTTCTCCGCCGCTTTGCCGGCCAAACCCTTATTAGCGGCGTACTCGTGCAACTTTGGATTCAACTTCACCAGTGTCAATAATTGCTCGCGCCGAATCTCATTGCCCTCTTTTTCCACCGGATGCAACTTCAAAAGCTCTTGAAGAGTGCTCTGGGAGTACTGGGTATAGGCTTGCTTGAATTCGGGCCGTTGCGCTTCTTTGATGAGCTGGTCATAATCCGGCGGCATATCCGGTCCATTGCCACGCACAGAAGCGCCACGCACAGCGGGCTTGACGGAACTAACCGAGGAACCCGCCGCGCCGGAAGCCACATTACGCGCGCCAGGCGGAGGCACAAAGTACTGGTAATTTTTCTGTCGGAGCTTATTCTTGCCGTATTGGTCAAGGAATTCACCGTTGGGGCCGATAGTCGCCACATGCCCGAAGCCGCTACCCATCGTTTCGGAGTACGCCAGCGAGCCCGCCGGTAGCGCCATGCCCGGCGCGTAGCGTTGCGCCATCCCCGCTTTCTGGAAGCGCCGTAGTGTCTGAAGCGCGCTCCCTTTGGGTTTGAGAATCGCGTCGTACTCATGCACCCCAGCCGCCCACAAGGTGGTTTCGGCCAATGCCTGACACTGGCGCTTGAAGCCGCGCGAAAAACCCGACACTTCACGCTCAGCGGCTTTATCGGCAATTCGAGCACCTAATACGCTGGTGGATGTCCCGCCTGGAGTACTCGCCGTGTAGCCGTCTCTGCTGCTAACAACGCCGTCTTTAAGCTCGATCTTTTCACGCTGCGAATCATAAGATGTAGCGCGCCTTTCAGCAGCGGCCCCCACAGCGCGCGAGCTATCGTACACGGCATTTAACAGGCTTTCATCGCCCATTTTGCCGCGCAGATTTTCCACCATTTTGTAGAACGGCCCCATCAGCCGTGCATCAGCCGCAACCAGCTTGCTTTCCAGCGATTGCACCAGATCAACCACGCTATCACGCAAGCTGCGTATTTTCTCGATCTGCTTGTCCGCCACGCCTTCAACCGCGCGGCCATACTCGCGCCAGGCTTTGGCGGCATCGCCCAAAGCGTCTTTTTGCACACGCGCCAGGCGTCGCGCCGCCTCTTCCGCTGGTTTGGATTTCTTGCCGGCGTCCGTGTCAATATGCGGCATGGCGACCGTAGCGCCCTTGCCCGCTGCGGCCTGCGCCTTCTTCGCCGCCTCATCCGCTTCTTTCAGGGCTTTATCAATATCAGGAAATATCCCGCGCCACTGTTTGGAAAATTCATCGCGGAAGTTACTACTCCAGCCGCCTAAAAAGTCGCCTTGCCCCTGACGCGAAGCCGCGAGAATTTCATCCCAGTAAGCCTGCACGCCCGCCGCCAGTCCGGTTTGATCGCCAAAGAATTTCTTATGCAGATCGCCCAGCCCCGGTATTCCCTGCACCAGCCCGGAAACGGTTTCAATGTACTTGGCAAACCCAACCGAGACCAGCGACAAAGCGCCGTTAATGCCTTCAACGGTCGTGTCGGTAATAGTGCGAACATGCGCAAAGTCTTTGCTGTATGCCACAGCGAACGCGGCCACAGCCGCCGCCACAAGTGCGATCTGTGCCAGCAGCGGCACGCCGAACATGGCAGAACCTACCGCGAAGCTTTGCAGCGCGCCCAGGGCCGTACCAATTCCGCCGACAATGGCCGTGCCGCCCAGCCAGAGGAAGCGCGCACCGATAGCGGTTAGAATCGCCGTAATCACGACCTCGCGCCCGCCCAGCATATCGGTGAAGCCATCCACCGCGCCGGTGGCGATAGCAAAGCCGGTTTTGATCTTGCCGGTAAAATCGGCAAACCACATATCAAACTCGCGTGTCCCCAGTACTTTAGCGGCTTTGGTGGAAAACTCAGTGAGGGAAGCAAACGCCGGTGCAAACAGATCGGATAGCTTCATGCGCGCCGTGTCGCGGATTTGCGAAAGTGAACCTTGCCAGGTCTTGGCCGCGCTTTCCATCGCGCCGCCAAAGTCGCGTTGCACACCCGCGCGAATGGCTTTGATGGCCTGATCTGCTGGTATCAGCCCTTCTGAAACCAGCTTCTTGGTTTCGCCGGTGGTTTTACCGGTTGCTTCCGCTAAGTAATCCCAGGCGGCGACGCCCAAGGAGGTGAGTTGGAGCATGTCCTGACCGGTTGCCTTGCCCTGAGTGCGAATTTGCCCCAGCGCCAGGATGAAACGGTTCACGCCCTCTTGGCCACGGTTCAACCCAAAGGCCGCGTCGCCGGCATCGCGGAGTACTCCAACAACCTCTTTCGCCATATTCACGCTGTCTTTGTCCACCAGCTTGAAGCTGAGGGTTTGTTGAGCCAGCGGAAAGAGGTCCTGGGCCTCAAAAGGCGTGGGAATGGCGAATTTGTTTAGCTCGCTTTGCAGCTCGCGCACGGCCCGCAAGTTGCCGCGCAGCGCCGTCTCGAAGCCGACCGAGGCTTGCTGTTGAGAAGAAGAAAAATCCAGTGTGGCATCTTTGAGGAAACGGAACGCTTCGCCGATGCCGCGAATGATAAGATAGCCGCCCGCAAAAGCCGTCAGAGTACTCTTGAGCCGGCTCAGAGTACTCTCCGCCCGCTGCACATCGCTCGTATCCACACCAACCCGCGCATTGTAGCGCCGCCCCGTTAGACTCGTCAGATTCTTTCTGAGCGTATCGAGGCGACTGGTTGCATCGCCGGTATCTGCCGTAATTTGCGCCGGCCTGGTTTTTTGCTTGCCAAACCCCAAAAAACGCCGTTCGGCCTTATCCATACCAGCATCGTAGCGACTGGCGTCCAACTCGAGCACGGCGCGCAAAATTCCAACATTCATTTCTATTCCCCTTTTACATCAGCTTTTGTGAGGCAGCGCCGGGATTAGCGCCGCCGTCCCATAGTACTTTGAGTAAACTTATCCCGTTGCTCTTTTTGCTTTCTTTCTGTGGCTTCAAACTGCGCACGCAGCTTATCGGCTTCGTGTCGCACCATCTGAAGCCACAAATATTCGTGATAGACTTGCACGTTTATTTCAGCCAGTTCATGGGCTTCCAGCACCGTGCAGCGCGCCCAGGTAGCAACTAATTGATCATCAACCTGACCTCCCCACAACTCATCAGGGCAAGGATGGGAAGGCTTCTCTTTTTTCGCCGCTTCGTGCCGAATGCGATTAACGGCATCTAACTTGTGATCGCGTTTTCCGTCCGACGCAAGCCAAAAAGTCAGCTCCCAGAAGCGGAGGGCGCCGTCCTCCGTCGTGCTAAAGGGCCGTCAAGCAGCGTCCCGACACGGTTCAGGAAATCGAAAAGGCTTTCTGTGTCGAATTCATTTTCAAAGAATCCCGCGTCCGACGGCACTGGCTGTCCATCGTCAGTGATGTTGGAGGATTCGACAAAGAAGGCGATTTGCTCCGCCAAAGCCCGTTGTGCAGCGGCTTCGACTTCCACAACCTTTTCGCGCGCCTGCTCTTCGAGCGCGAGTACTCCAGCGCGCTTGCCTTCGAGTTTGGTTTGCTGCTTTTCCAATTTTTCCAAATCGGCGGACAAAGCCGCGAGGACTTCCGCCGCTTCGCCGGATTCTTCAGCAGCGGCCATCTCCGCCCGCTTTTCTTCGATCTCCGGCCCTTTGTCCAGCTTGCGGCGCTGCTTGCCAAGCTCTTCCATCTCAAGCTGCAACTTGTCAATCCGGCTAATCTGGGATTCGACGGTTTCATGCAGGCGCTTGCGAGCCGTGCGTGTCTTTTTGTTGTTGAAGATTTGCACCACAAACGATTCTTCCGGCGCTGGGCCCTCGACTAATGTTAAAGGCGTCGTTCCTTCACGTAATGATTTCAGTTCCATAATTGTTTCCCTTTAGGCGAAGCCGTTAGCACCGCCCGGTAAAATCTTCTCTTCACTTTTTTCAGCGGCTCGCTCGCTCAACGCTTCCGCCAGAATCGCTTCCACCAGGCCGCGCAAAAGTTCGGCGCCGGCTTCGCTGTTGAGATACCCGGCTACCGCTTCTTGAAAAGCGTCGCGCATCGTCTCATTTTCCAGCGCCCGCATTTCTGCCTTGTGCGCAACCGGCGATTGCTGCGCCGCCGGATTAAAGCCCCCCGCCGGTAAACCCAAAATACCATTCTTGTCTGGCATAAAATTCCCTCACTTTTTGACATACATCGTATGCCCTGATAAATAAAACCATTCCAGCCGGTTTGCTGAAAATCAACCGGCTTTCGCACACCGTCAAAATCAAGGGTTTTTAACCGCTCAAAATGCCGGTTTTTAGGCCAAGTTTTCAGTACCTTGCAAACGCCTGATTTTAGACCTGTTTTTGACCCCGATTTGACCCCCTTTCAGTGCATGACAGAAGAAGAAAAAGGCGGTGTTGAACCCCTCGCCCTCTCGCTTCCCTGATAAATATCAGGCCATTCCAACCAACGCGGGTTCTATGTCCTCAGATTCGGCCCATTCCGGCTCGTCAGAGGCCGCAGACGGCTCAAATTCCATCGAATCGAGTGACGGCAAGTTAGCGAGTTGGCTAATGCCGGTCTCTACCTCACCGCGCAAGTCGAAATAGTTGCAGATCCCATCGAGCGAGCCGATCCGATTTTCTAATTCGCGCTTCAGGTCTTCGCCGGCTTGCAGTTTCGCGGCGCGCGCCGCTTGCTTCTCCGGCATGTCCAACGGGGCGAAGAATGTGTGAGGGCGAATGTGTATCAGTGGCGCAAGCGGGTTAGCGGCGTGCATGAAACTACGGCGAAACGCACAGAGTTCTAAAAAAGCCGCGCAGGTTGCACGCGCATAATGCCGGCGCGATTTTTCTTCTTCCTCACGCGCCGCCAGGAATGCCGCCAGTTGCTCGTTTGCGTTTTCGGCAATGGTTGCGAGAGCAACTAACAACTCTTCATTCGCCTCTTTTTCCTGAGCCTCTGCGTGTTGCGCTTGAAGAGTACTCACGGTCTCATCCGCGATTTCCACCGCGCCGTGAAGTGCATCGTAGCGAGATTGTGCACCTTTCAATCTGGCAAGTTGGGCCGGGCTCAAATTTTCTGCGTAGCTATGCTGAGCCAGGCGCAGAGAATCGCGCGCCTCGTCAAGCTCGCCTTGTAGCTGCGTCTGGCGAGCCTCAGCGTCCTGCAATTTCTCTTGAATCTCTTCTGAGTTCATTAAATTCCCCCTGCCGCTTTGATGCGGCTTGCGATGATTTCGGCGGCGATACGTGCCGACATTTCCGCCGTCGTTTCTACGAGCGGCACAACCGGCTTGCCTTGACTGAAACAGGCATAAGCATTTTCCACGGCGCTTGAGAATGAGGCAAGTGAAGCCTGCTCGAAAAACGGCGTGGAAGTCCAGGCCAGGCCAACCGCTTTCATATTTTTTATGTCAATCTCACAACTAACCGGCGTCGGGCCATCGCCCAAAAGCTGAGAGAGCGGTTCTGGACATTCAATCTCGGCGTGCAACGCGCCGTCTTTGATAAACGCCCTCACCCAGCGGCCCAGCTTGCCGGACAACGGCGTTTTGTGAATGTGCTCTATGTTCATATCGCACGCGCTAAAGGTCGCGCAAATGCGCTCAATGTCGACGAGGCAATATTTGCCTCGCTCTTTATAGTCGCCTGGAAACAAAACGGGTCCACTCCTCTTTTTGCCGGTGGACGGTTTCAAACTCGAATCGAAATATGCAATGTTCATTTGCTCTCCTATGAATTCATAGCTCGCAGAAACGCGGCTAATTCATCAATCGTAATTCTCAATTTTCCGTTGGCCTCGCGCTCGAACTGCGGGACATACGACTCGGCCTCAACTTCCTTAACTTCCTCAACTTCGTTTTGCAGTCCGGCCTCGACTAAATTCTGTTCTGTCATTCTCTGTCTCCTAATGTTTCATTTCAGGGCAGGCTTATTCACTTCGTAGGATGATATTTTGATTCGTCTGTTAATCGATTTTGCTTTGAATGAATGGCGGTGTTATTTGGACTATTGGACTAAATCCAGTCTTAGTCCAGCCAGTCCCCCCCCTAAAGGGGGGGGGGGGACTATTGGACTATTAATTAGACCAGTCCGCCTTAGTCTAAGTCCAGTCCAGTGGACTAATTCGGACTTGGTTTATACAAACCCTGAGAGAGTGCAATTTCATCGAAAATAGTGTTGTCCAGCTTTTTGATTTTGTCGTAAAAAGTCGAACGACCTATATCATTTTTCATACATTCCTCCTGCCATTTTCCAGCGCGCACGCCTGCCGGATGGCTTTTAATCAAGCGTTCCAGCACCTCCAGCATAACCTGAGTTTTTTCGTCGGCTTCCGTTGCTTTCGCCGGCGGCATTTCGTCGCCATCGAAAATGAGTGATGTTTCCCCTTCTCCTAATTCCACCACGCGCCCGACAAGATTGATCGGCGCGAAAAATTCCTCCTCCCGTTGCTTATGGCAAAACACCTGCATTTGCCGATTGGCGGCACTGGTGATCTTGGTTTGAATGATGGTATCGAGCGCGTTCATCAATGCGTTATTGCTCTTGATCTCGCCCGATTTGTTGACGTGGTGGACAATCAAAATAGTGGCCGATGTTGCGCGCCGGACTTTATCCGCACCGGCTACAGCGGCTTGCATATCCTGGGTAGAATCAGGGTTACCACTCATGCAGCGTTCCAGCGTGTCGAAAACAATTAGGCCAGGCAGCACCGGCATTTTTTTGATTTCGGCAATTAGCAGATCAACATCGCCATTCCCTAAATCCACCGGTTCAGTCAGGAAAAAGAGATTGTCGGTTGGTTGCTGATAGCGGATGCGCAAGGCGCGCACGCGCTTTCCGATGGCCCGCGCGCCTTCTGTGGCAACGTAGAGGACGGGGCATTGTTGGGTTTCGTGCGACTCGGCCTCAACTTCCTTAACTTCCTCAACTTCGTTTTGCAGTCCGGCCTCGACTAAATTCTGTTCTGTCATTCTCTGTCTCCTAATGTTTCATTTCAGGGCAGGCTTATTCACTTCGTAGGATGATATTTTGATTCGTCTGTTAATCGATTTTGCTTTGAATGAATGGCGGTGTTATTTGGACTATTGGACTAAATCCAGTCTTAGTCCAGCCAGTCCCCCCCCTAAAGGGGGGGGGGGGACTATTGGACTATTAATTAGACCAGTCCGCCTTAGTCTAAGTCCAGTCCAGTGGACTAATTCGGACTTGGTTTATACAAACCCTGAGAGAGTGCAATTTCATCGAAAATAGTGTTGTCCAGCTTTTTGATTTTGTCGTAAAAAGTCGAACGACCTATATCATTTTTCATACATTCCTCCTGCCATTTTCCAGCGCGCACGCCTGCCGGATGGCTTTTAATCAAGCGTTCCAGCACCTCCAGCATAACCTGAGTTTTTTCGTCGGCTTCCGTTGCTTTCGCCGGCGGCATTTCGTCGCCATCGAAAATGAGTGATGTTTCCCCTTCTCCTAATTCCACCACGCGCCCGACAAGATTGATCGGCGCGAAAAATTCCTCCTCCCGTTGCTTATGGCAAAACACCTGCATTTGCCGATTGGCGGCACTGGTGATCTTGGTTTGAATGATGGTATCGAGCGCGTTCATCAATGCGTTATTGCTCTTGATCTCGCCCGATTTGTTGACGTGGTGGACAATCAAAATAGTGGCCGATGTTGCGCGCCGGACTTTATCCGCACCGGCTACAGCGGCTTGCATATCCTGGGTAGAATCAGGGTTACCACTCATGCAGCGTTCCAGCGTGTCGAAAACAATTAGGCCAGGCAGCACCGGCATTTTTTTGATTTCGGCAATTAGCAGATCAACATCGCCATTCCCTAAATCCACCGGTTCAGTCAGGAAAAAGAGATTGTCGGTTGGTTGCTGATAGCGGATGCGCAAGGCGCGCACGCGCTTTCCGATGGCCCGCGCGCCTTCTGTGGCAACGTAGAGGACGGGGCATTGTTGGGTTTCGTG
>MWWC01000004.1_pt1 | contig 20107 bp, 22 predicted proteins | sample 1047261 | NCBI WGS metagenome assembly MWWC01 (sample SAMN06349975, study PRJNA376086) | soil metagenome | isolation source: MS3-5 sample Antarctic (ecotone) soil | place: Antarctica | collected 2015-01-13 | reverse complement strand
ACAAAATTCAGAGCTTCACGCGCTGGCGTGGGAAATGTTCTTGCGCTCGGATGTGTGCAGGAAGTTTTTTCTCGGCGGTCAATCGAGAATTGAATTTACAGAGAAATCTAAAACGGCTGATATTTCGATAAATTATCACAATCACGCCTTAACGATTTTGAATGAGGTAATAGCTTTCGGGAACTCTTTCGACTTGGAAGACGAGCTATCAAAGCTAAAGATTGCTGGCGCATCTATGAAAGTGAAGCGTCCTATTGTTAGCAGTTTGAACATTGCTAAAAGGTGGACGCACTGCGTAAAACGGGCATATTTCGAGCTTTTCGGTTCACGTATGAGAATTAAAACTTTGTCCGGCAACTGTCGAGTAGATTTCAAGGAAGTTGATGTAAGCGAGATTGAAAATTATGACTCGAACGAGAAACAAACGGGTGTTTTATTCGAGTTGGCAGGTTACACGGCTAAACAAGCAAATTTCGTCGGTTTGTTAAAGAACGAATCTAAAGGCGCGGCACTGTTAGCCGAAGCCGAATATGTTTTTAGAAACAAGCGAATTCTTACAGGTTTCGGGGTGTTCAAGGCGCGACCAAAGGTGACATCTTCTTTATTAAACGAGGTAACATACCGTTGCCAAATAGAGACTAAAACAAAGGTTTCAGCTAATGAACATCGGACTAATAACGCGAAAGACAAAATTCTCAGAAATGGTGTTGACCGGATAGATTTCAGTCGGAACATTGTCATAAACGGAATAGCAATGATTGAACTCGGTTTAGAAGACGTTTGGATTAAAAAACTTGCTGAGGTTAAGCCGGACATAATCCGAAGACGCAGGGAAAAGTTGTTAGAACAATTCCCAAACGCGATTTTTACCGATTTGACGGGCGAAAAATACTATGGCGAAGACGTTCACAAGTTTTTGCCTGCAAAGATGCCAGTTACCTACCATTGACGAGCTAGGGTTAAGGAAAATTGGGGAATTCTTTCTTAAATATGGAGCGAAGTCTGCGTTTCGCAGACGCTGCAAGGTTTGGCTTTGCAAACCTGAAAGTCCTGGAATCCGCAGGCTGCGCCCGAAGGATTCTTAATGGTAGAGTTAGCGCAAATGAGGCAAACAAAGGAGATACGGGAATGATAGACGAAAGAGATATTTTAGGCGTTGAAAATTGGACGCTCAACACGCAAAGACTTGAGAAAGAATTAGAAGCAACGAAAGAGAAGCTACATTTCAGTCGGACTTTAGCAGAGAGACAAAGGCTGTTGACCTTGCAAAAGGAAGTTGCTGAGGATTTCAAACGGGTAAAGGAATTGCAAAACAAATCGTATGAAGTGGCAATAGCTAATAAAGCTGAGATAAAACGGCTGAATGATGAAGCTGAAAAGCTGAAACTAGAATCTGTTGACCTTTCGGTTGATGCTTGGCAGCTTGAGAACAATTTGAAAGCCAAACGTGCTGAGATGTGGCAGTTAGAAAAGACAATAGCTGACTCGAAAAATGCGGGTTAAATCGTCTTTTATGGCGAGATTTCAGCCGGAAAAGTAAATTACACAATGGTAAACCTAATTGTTACAGCATTTAGTTACTAATTAGCTGGGTTCGAGATGATTTTAGGCTGATTTGTAGTGGTTTCCTTTGCTATTGTTTAGTTTTGGAATTTTTTAAGCATATTTTGCGAAAAAGTAAAGCGTTATAAGACCCAGTTTTATGGAGTAGTAAAAATGAGAAAGTTGCCATCGCCGCACCTTTTTAGGTTCTTTCAGATAGTTTGTGAAGAATAGCCCGTAAGCTGTCTGCTATTTCAACTATCACGTTAAGAAGCACGAAAAAGAAAAAACCTTGGAAGACGGTAACAAGCAAAAGGAGGAGGAGAGTTTCATTCTTACTTGTTACCGTGCTGACTATCAAAAAAACTACTACTAAAACAGCACCAAGGATACCAACGATAAGTTCAATAGCCGCAAATACTCTCAACGCCGATGAAAAAGTTGATGATTTTGGGGCAGAGTTATTAGCTTGTGTATTTGACATTGTTTTTCCTGATTCACCAGCGACTTGCGCCTCTGCTGAGAATTGTTGTTCTCGCTCACTTTTTTCGATTTGAATGCACAAATCACAGAGCGGCATTGTAGTTACATCGTTTACATTACATCGTGTGCATTTCGCCATATTCGTTTTTTCGTTCTTTGTGCAGACAATTATAAATTAAATCTAATTTATGACAAGTGTTTTTGTGATATTCAAGTCTAGCTGAATTTGACTACGTTTGAGGCTAGGCAGTCGAAAAGCTAAACATTGAAAACACAGGGTTTATGCGGCGTATGGGGGTCTTTATAAAGAATTTATTAGGTAAATTCATAGATGAGTGTTTTGAGGTGAAAAAGTCGCTTACATAAATGCGCGGCGGAAAAAAAGAAAAGTGAGGAATAAAATAATGAGAAATACATACATAGAGAATTTAGTAAATGAAGTCGAAGCGTCAAAGGTGCTTGGCATCAGTTCGACAACCTTGAGAATCGGTTACAGATACAAAGGTTTAATCCCATTCGTGCGAATGAAGGACAAATGTATTCGTTATCGTCCAAGCGATTTGCAAAAGTTTGTCGAATCTCGTCTGGTCGGAGCTAAAAAATAAAGTCGGCGCAAATCCATCGTCGGCTGTCAGAGTGAAGCCTTAACCTCTTTGGCTTTGCTCTGAGAATTTCCAAAAAATCGGTTGTGTTTTATCCTCGCAACCGGAACGCCGGAGCAAAGATTTGGTTTATTGATATATCTCCACCTTTGCTCTGGTTTTTTCGTCTTATGTTTGGTATTTGAAGTGGCTTTTCTCTGCGTTTCCTGCTGTTCTGACGGCTACAGGCATCCTTTTCAACTCTTTCGGTGCTACATTGTATTAGTATAGAAAACGACACATTTAGGAGGAAAGAAAATGTTAAAAAAAAGATTCCCACAATTGCTGACAACTTTTATTGTCATTTTGCTAGTTGCTTGCGGCGGCTTATCTTCTAAACAACGAAGTGCAGCAGAAGAAGCAACGAAATCTCTGCGTAAAATTTCTGCATCAACGCAGGTCGGCGTAAATTACCAGCAATATGGTGTTTTAATTATTGATGCACAGGCTCAGGTGAATGAAGCCTTAGCTGTATTGCCTGATGGCGAACTTAAAAATGAAATGAACGCGACGATGGAGAGTTATGCCGATTCTTTGCAAGTATGGGGTGCTAAGATTAAAGCAGGTAGTGGCAGATTAGGTAGTGGCAAAATATTTATAAACTCAAGTCCGGGAAGTTTCATCATTCCGAAGTATTCCCTTCCAACAACGAATTCATCAGATGGTCTTGGTGAATATGCTGATACCGACCAGGCACTTCAAATCATTTGGGGTGTAGGAAACAAACATTTAGACCGCGCATCAATACTGCTTAAATAACTTGCTACACTACCTAGATTTTATCTCCGGTATTTGACTGGCATTTTTTTATTCTTTACGCGGTATGCTGAGTATGCTAAACACCTTAATCCGAGCGTTTACAGTGCCTACAAGCCTGTTTCTCGTGTCAAGCATAGGTGAACATCCTATTTAATTCTTCGCGGTGTTGGTGAGCCTCTAATTTTACACGGGTTGTGTAGTAATTCTCGGTATAAAATATGTAGTAATACATAAAGCGTGTAGATTTCGTTTTCTCATCTTGTGTAGCATACATAGTTTGTGTATCCTACGGGCTATGATTCGATTAAAACTAAATGAAGTGCTAGAGAAAAGAGGGTTGACCGCTTACGCCTTGCACGTCAAAAGCAAGAAAGACGGCAAGTTTAGGTTGCATCAATCGGTTATCTCGAAAATAAAACATAACAAGTCAAAGGCTTTGCAGATTGAGATTTTAGACTTGCTTTGCGAGTTGTTAGAGTGCCAGCCAGCCGATTTAATAGTTTATGAATCTGCTACGCAACCTGTGTCTACTACACAAAATGTGAAACGTGCTACACAAAACGTTAAGCATACGCAGACTGCGATTGCTACACAAAGTGAGACTACTACACAAAGTGAGACGGGTTTTGTTTCGGTTGCTGACGTGATGCAGCGTCTAGGCAAGTCTGAAACACGGGTTTTAGACTATCTGCGTAAAGGTAGATTGAAAGGTAAAAAGCCAGGTCGGACTTGGATAATTTTAGAATCTGATTTGTTAGAGTTTCAAAGCTCGGAATGGTTTCAAAACCTATGATTTTCTTATTCTTTGTTATTCTTGTATTGTTGGTCGGGTTTGTTTTATTGCTAATGTTTATCGGCGGTTTCATTACTCTATTTATGGAAGAGTCAAAGCCGGTTAAGAAAGTAGAAGCTCCGGCGGTTATTAACAATTTCGTTAATCGGTAGGAATGGACGTGGCAATGAAAAACCTTTCGTTAAAAACTGCCTTTGGTTTTGTCTTTTGGTTTTGGCGCGTCTCGTAAGTTTAGCTTAATAATTTGGAGAATTTGACTATGAAAAAATCGTTTTTGCTGGTGATTCTAATTTTGGCAGGTGCGACGTTTACCAATGCACAAAAGCCGGTTTATGACCGCAACAATGTTATGACCGCTTTTTATAATATCGGTGATAATGACGGTTCTGATTGTCGTGTTGAGAGAATTACAGGAAAAGTTGTTTCGGTTGATGAAGATTATCCAGACGCTTCCGCTATTATTTTAACTTCGCGGGGCAAAAGTTCTGTAAATGTAAATACCGAAAGTATGTCAATGGCTGATAGGTCGAACTTCTTTTATAGTCTTTTCAAGCGTGGTAAGCGGGTGCAGATTGTAGCTAATGTATGCGGAACGGGCAGTTTTATGTATGCGACTAGCGTTAAATTGGCTGGTGCGGTTTCAACTAAACGCAAGGCAAAATAAAGACTTCCAAATTGTTGTGCATCTTAAATTGTCGCTGTATCTCTTTTATCTGGACTAATTGCAAGGGTTGGGGTTTCAGCCTCTTAACAGAGAAGTTCTCGCAGAGGAGACAAGCGAGTTAGTTTTAGTTTAATCTTGAAAGTGAAAGGAATTTACTAATGTCGGATTGAAAATTTAGATAATTAAAAAGCGCAGAAGAAAACCAGGCTTTGGACGGCAACGGTTTCTATCTACGCTTCTGTAAATCTCGAATTATCGAGGCACTTTTAGTCTAGCAGAAGCGTAAAAGAAAGCAAAGGCATATCCAAGTTTGGGTATGCCTTTTATTTTGCGTAATCTCCGTAATCGTGCCGTGATTATTTAGGAGAAAAAACTACTGCGATGGTTACAAGTATATTAAATTCAACAGTTGAAGTCAATGCCACGAACTTTCTAGCGTTTGGCGTGAAGCCGGAATTGAAGCCGAAAAGATTTATTCCCGATGTGATGAAAAAGGCGCGTCGGACTTCAAACAATGCTTATCGAATCGGTGAAGCGTTGGAATCTGTCGCTGTGGACAACTACCAAAAGGCAAAGGCTAGAGTTTCAAAAGTTTTAGATGCTGACGCGACATCAAACGGCGTTCTTCACAATTTGGAAGACAGAAAAGGGCGCGAATATAGCTGTTCTGTCGGATTCGATTTTACTAATTGGCGGTTGTCCGATTCTTACCAACGAAAACAGGCTAGACGGCATAGAAACACGATATACAGGGCGTTTATGAGTAGGATTGACGACATTAAAGCGCACGATTTGAAAGTCTGTTTCTTTACTCCGTCGTTTCCAAACCAAGTTAATTTTGGAATGAGACAAAATTCAGAGCTTCACGCGCTGGCGTGGGAAATGTTCTTGCGCTCGGATGTGTGCAGGAAGTTTTTTCTCGGCGGTCAATCGAGAATTGAATTTACAGAGAAATCTAAAACGGCTGATATTTCGATAAATTATCACAATCACGCCTTAACGATTTTGAATGAGGTAATAGCTTTCGGGAACTCTTTCGACTTGGAAGACGAGCTATCAAAGCTAAAGATTGCTGGCGCATCTATGAAAGTGAAGCGTCCTATTGTTAGCAGTTTGAACATTGCTAAAAGGTGGACGCACTGCGTAAAACGGGCATATTTCGAGCTTTTCGGTTCACGTATGAGAATTAAAACTTTGTCCGGCAACTGTCGAGTAGATTTCAAGGAAGTTGATGTAAGCGAGATTGAAAATTATGACTCGAACGAGAAACAAACGGGTGTTTTATTCGAGTTGGCAGGTTACACGGCTAAACAAGCAAATTTCGTCGGTTTGTTAAAGAACGAATCTAAAGGCGCGGCACTGTTAGCCGAAGCCGAATATGTTTTTAGAAACAAGCGAATTCTTACAGGTTTCGGGGTGTTCAAGGCGCGACCAAAGGTGACATCTTCTTTATTAAACGAGGTAACATACCGTTGCCAAATAGAGACTAAAACAAAGGTTTCAGCTAATGAACATCGGACTAATAACGCGAAAGACAAAATTCTCAGAAATGGTGTTGACCGGATAGATTTCAGTCGGAACATTGTCATAAACGGAATAGCAATGATTGAACTCGGTTTAGAAGACGTTTGGATTAAAAAACTTGCTGAGGTTAAGCCGGACATAATCCGAAGACGCAGGGAAAAGTTGTTAGAACAATTCCCAAACGCGATTTTTACCGATTTGACGGGCGAAAAATACTATGGCGAAGACGTTCACAAGTTTTTGCCTGCAAAGATGCCAGTTACCTACCATTGACGAGCTAGGGTTAAGGAAAATTGGGGAATTCTTTCTTAAATATGGAGCGAAGTCTGCGTTTCGCAGACGCTGCAAGGTTTGGCTTTGCAAACCTGAAAGTCCTGGAATCCGCAGGCTGCGCCCGAAGGATTCTTAATGGTAGAGTTAGCGCAAATGAGGCAAACAAAGGAGATACGGGAATGATAGACGAAAGAGATATTTTAGGCGTTGAAAATTGGACGCTCAACACGCAAAGACTTGAGAAAGAATTAGAAGCAACGAAAGAGAAGCTACATTTCAGTCGGACTTTAGCAGAGAGACAAAGGCTGTTGACCTTGCAAAAGGAAGTTGCTGAGGATTTCAAACGGGTAAAGGAATTGCAAAACAAATCGTATGAAGTGGCAATAGCTAATAAAGCTGAGATAAAACGGCTGAATGATGAAGCTGAAAAGCTGAAACTAGAATCTGTTGACCTTTCGGTTGATGCTTGGCAGCTTGAGAACAATTTGAAAGCCAAACGTGCTGAGATGTGGCAGTTAGAAAAGACAATAGCTGACTCGAAAAATGCGGGTTAAATCGTCTTTTATGGCGAGATTTCAGCCGGAAAAGTAAATTACACAATGGTAAACCTAATTGTTACAGCATTTAGTTACTAATTAGCTGGGTTCGAGATGATTTTAGGCTGATTTGTAGTGGTTTCCTTTGCTATTGTTTAGTTTTGGAATTTTTTAAGCATATTTTGCGAAAAAGTAAAGCGTTATAAGACCCAGTTTTATGGAGTAGTAAAAATGAGAAAGTTGCCATCGCCGCACCTTTTTAGGTTCTTTCAGATAGTTTGTGAAGAATAGCCCGTAAGCTGTCTGCTATTTCAACTATCACGTTAAGAAGCACGAAAAAGAAAAAACCTTGGAAGACGGTAACAAGCAAAAGGAGGAGGAGAGTTTCATTCTTACTTGTTACCGTGCTGACTATCAAAAAAACTACTACTAAAACAGCACCAAGGATACCAACGATAAGTTCAATAGCCGCAAATACTCTCAACGCCGATGAAAAAGTTGATGATTTTGGGGCAGAGTTATTAGCTTGTGTATTTGACATTGTTTTTCCTGATTCACCAGCGACTTGCGCCTCTGCTGAGAATTGTTGTTCTCGCTCACTTTTTTCGATTTGAATGCACAAATCACAGAGCGGCATTGTAGTTACATCGTTTACATTACATCGTGTGCATTTCGCCATATTCGTTTTTTCGTTCTTTGTGCAGACAATTATAAATTAAATCTAATTTATGACAAGTGTTTTTGTGATATTCAAGTCTAGCTGAATTTGACTACGTTTGAGGCTAGGCAGTCGAAAAGCTAAACATTGAAAACACAGGGTTTATGCGGCGTATGGGGGTCTTTATAAAGAATTTATTAGGTAAATTCATAGATGAGTGTTTTGAGGTGAAAAAGTCGCTTACATAAATGCGCGGCGGAAAAAAAGAAAAGTGAGGAATAAAATAATGAGAAATACATACATAGAGAATTTAGTAAATGAAGTCGAAGCGTCAAAGGTGCTTGGCATCAGTTCGACAACCTTGAGAATCGGTTACAGATACAAAGGTTTAATCCCATTCGTGCGAATGAAGGACAAATGTATTCGTTATCGTCCAAGCGATTTGCAAAAGTTTGTCGAATCTCGTCTGGTCGGAGCTAAAAAATAAAGTCGGCGCAAATCCATCGTCGGCTGTCAGAGTGAAGCCTTAACCTCTTTGGCTTTGCTCTGAGAATTTCCAAAAAATCGGTTGTGTTTTATCCTCGCAACCGGAACGCCGGAGCAAAGATTTGGTTTATTGATATATCTCCACCTTTGCTCTGGTTTTTTCGTCTTATGTTTGGTATTTGAAGTGGCTTTTCTCTGCGTTTCCTGCTGTTCTGACGGCTACAGGCATCCTTTTCAACTCTTTCGGTGCTACATTGTATTAGTATAGAAAACGACACATTTAGGAGGAAAGAAAATGTTAAAAAAAAGATTCCCACAATTGCTGACAACTTTTATTGTCATTTTGCTAGTTGCTTGCGGCGGCTTATCTTCTAAACAACGAAGTGCAGCAGAAGAAGCAACGAAATCTCTGCGTAAAATTTCTGCATCAACGCAGGTCGGCGTAAATTACCAGCAATATGGTGTTTTAATTATTGATGCACAGGCTCAGGTGAATGAAGCCTTAGCTGTATTGCCTGATGGCGAACTTAAAAATGAAATGAACGCGACGATGGAGAGTTATGCCGATTCTTTGCAAGTATGGGGTGCTAAGATTAAAGCAGGTAGTGGCAGATTAGGTAGTGGCAAAATATTTATAAACTCAAGTCCGGGAAGTTTCATCATTCCGAAGTATTCCCTTCCAACAACGAATTCATCAGATGGTCTTGGTGAATATGCTGATACCGACCAGGCACTTCAAATCATTTGGGGTGTAGGAAACAAACATTTAGACCGCGCATCAATACTGCTTAAATAACTTGCTACACTACCTAGATTTTATCTCCGGTATTTGACTGGCATTTTTTTATTCTTTACGCGGTATGCTGAGTATGCTAAACACCTTAATCCGAGCGTTTACAGTGCCTACAAGCCTGTTTCTCGTGTCAAGCATAGGTGAACATCCTATTTAATTCTTCGCGGTGTTGGTGAGCCTCTAATTTTACACGGGTTGTGTAGTAATTCTCGGTATAAAATATGTAGTAATACATAAAGCGTGTAGATTTCGTTTTCTCATCTTGTGTAGCATACATAGTTTGTGTATCCTACGGGCTATGATTCGATTAAAACTAAATGAAGTGCTAGAGAAAAGAGGGTTGACCGCTTACGCCTTGCACGTCAAAAGCAAGAAAGACGGCAAGTTTAGGTTGCATCAATCGGTTATCTCGAAAATAAAACATAACAAGTCAAAGGCTTTGCAGATTGAGATTTTAGACTTGCTTTGCGAGTTGTTAGAGTGCCAGCCAGCCGATTTAATAGTTTATGAATCTGCTACGCAACCTGTGTCTACTACACAAAATGTGAAACGTGCTACACAAAACGTTAAGCATACGCAGACTGCGATTGCTACACAAAGTGAGACTACTACACAAAGTGAGACGGGTTTTGTTTCGGTTGCTGACGTGATGCAGCGTCTAGGCAAGTCTGAAACACGGGTTTTAGACTATCTGCGTAAAGGTAGATTGAAAGGTAAAAAGCCAGGTCGGACTTGGATAATTTTAGAATCTGATTTGTTAGAGTTTCAAAGCTCGGAATGGTTTCAAAACCTATGATTTTCTTATTCTTTGTTATTCTTGTATTGTTGGTCGGGTTTGTTTTATTGCTAATGTTTATCGGCGGTTTCATTACTCTATTTATGGAAGAGTCAAAGCCGGTTAAGAAAGTAGAAGCTCCGGCGGTTATTAACAATTTCGTTAATCGGTAGGAATGGACGTGGCAATGAAAAACCTTTCGTTAAAAACTGCCTTTGGTTTTGTCTTTTGGTTTTGGCGCGTCTCGTAAGTTTAGCTTAATAATTTGGAGAATTTGACTATGAAAAAATCGTTTTTGCTGGTGATTCTAATTTTGGCAGGTGCGACGTTTACCAATGCACAAAAGCCGGTTTATGACCGCAACAATGTTATGACCGCTTTTTATAATATCGGTGATAATGACGGTTCTGATTGTCGTGTTGAGAGAATTACAGGAAAAGTTGTTTCGGTTGATGAAGATTATCCAGACGCTTCCGCTATTATTTTAACTTCGCGGGGCAAAAGTTCTGTAAATGTAAATACCGAAAGTATGTCAATGGCTGATAGGTCGAACTTCTTTTATAGTCTTTTCAAGCGTGGTAAGCGGGTGCAGATTGTAGCTAATGTATGCGGAACGGGCAGTTTTATGTATGCGACTAGCGTTAAATTGGCTGGTGCGGTTTCAACTAAACGCAAGGCAAAATAAAGACTTCCAAATTGTTGTGCATCTTAAATTGTCGCTGTATCTCTTTTATCTGGACTAATTGCAAGGGTTGGGGTTTCAGCCTCTTAACAGAGAAGTTCTCGCAGAGGAGACAAGCGAGTTAGTTTTAGTTTAATCTTGAAAGTGAAAGGAATTTACTAATGTCGGATTGAAAATTTAGATAATTAAAAAGCGCAGAAGAAAACCAGGCTTTGGACGGCAACGGTTTCTATCTACGCTTCTGTAAATCTCGAATTATCGAGGCACTTTTAGTCTAGCAGAAGCGTAAAAGAAAGCAAAGGCATATCCAAGTTTGGGTATGCCTTTTATTTTGCGTAATCTCCGTAATCGTGCCGTGATTATTTAGGAGAAAAAACTACTGCGATGGTTACAAGTATATTAAATTCAACAGTTGAAGTCAATGCCACGAACTTTCTAGCGTTTGGCGTGAAGCCGGAATTGAAGCCGAAAAGATTTATTCCCGATGTGATGAAAAAGGCGCGTCGGACTTCAAACAATGCTTATCGAATCGGTGAAGCGTTGGAATCTGTCGCTGTGGACAACTACCAAAAGGCAAAGGCTAGAGTTTCAAAAGTTTTAGATGCTGACGCGACATCAAACGGCGTTCTTCACAATTTGGAAGACAGAAAAGGGCGCGAATATAGCTGTTCTGTCGGATTCGATTTTACTAATTGGCGGTTGTCCGATTCTTACCAACGAAAACAGGCTAGACGGCATAGAAACACGATATACAGGGCGTTTATGAGTAGGATTGACGACATTAAAGCGCACGATTTGAAAGTCTGTTTCTTTACTCCGTCGTTTCCAAACCAAGTTAATTTTGGAATGAGACAAAATTCAGAGCTTCACGCGCTGGCGTGGGAAATGTTCTTGCGCTCGGATGTGTGCAGGAAGTTTTTTCTCGGCGGTCAATCGAGAATTGAATTTACAGAGAAATCTAAAACGGCTGACGTTTCGATAAATTATCACAATCACGCCTTAACGATTTTGAATGAGGTAATAGCTTTTGGGAATTCTTTTGACTTGGAAGACGAGCTATCAAAGCTAAAGATTGCTGGCGCGTCTATGAAAGTGAAGCGTCCTATTGTTAGCAGTTTGAACATTGCTAAAAGGTGGACGCACTGCGTAAAACGGGCATATTTCGAGCTTTTCGGTTCACGTATGAAAATTAAAACTTTGTCCGGCAATTGTCGAGTGGATTTTAAGGAAGTTGATTTAAGCGAGATTGAAAATTATGACCCTAGCGAAAAACAGACGGGCGTTTTATTCGAGTTAGCAGGTTACACAGCAAAGCAGGCAAATTTCGTCGGTTTGTTAAAGAACGAATCTAAAGGCGCGGCACTGTTAGCCGAAGCCGAATATGTTTTTAGAAACAAGCGAATTCTTACAGGTTTTGGGGTGTTCAAGGCGCGACCAAAGGCGACATCTTCTTTATTAAACGAGGAAACATACTGTTGCGAAATAGAGACTAAAACAAAGGTTTCGGCTAGTGAACATCGAACCAATAACGCAAAAGAGAAAATTCTTAGAATTGGTGTTGAGCGCGTAGATTTTAGTAGAAACATTGTCATAAACGGAATAGCAATGATTGAACTTGGTTTAGAAGGCGTTTGGATTAAAAAACTTGGTGAGATTAAGCCGGACATAATCCGAAGACGTAGAGATAAATTGTTAGAGCAGTTCCCAAACGCGATTTTTACAGATTTGACGGGCGAAAAATACTACGGTCAAGACGCTTACAAATTTTTACCCGTGAAGACGGACGGACAAATTACTTATCATTGACGAGCTAGGGTAAGGGGGAATTGAGAAATTCTTTCTTAAAAATGATGCGAGTTTGCGTTTCGCAAACGCTGCACGGTTTGGCTCTGCAAAGCGGTAAGTCTTGGAATCCGAAGGCTGCGCCCGAAGGATTCTTAGTGGTCTGGAAATGTTCTATCTAAAGGGCTTACGGGGAGTGCCGCCTGCAAGGCACGTGCCAAAGATAAGGAGTTATAAAATTATGTTAGACGAACGAGATATTGAAGGCGTGGAAAATTGGACAGCTAACACGCAGAGACTTGAGAAAGAATTGGAAGCAACTAAAGAAAAGCTATATTTTAGCCGAACTTTAGCAGAGCGTCAGAGATTATTAACCTTGCAAAATGAAGTTGCTGAGGACTTCAAACTGATGAACGAACTGCGAAACAAATCGTATGAAGTGGCAATTGCTAATAAATCTGAGATTAAACGGCTCAACGATGAAGCGGAGAAGCTCAGGCTCGAATCTTTGGAGCTTTCAATGGATTCTTGGGAGCTTGAAAACAACCTTAAAACCAAACGTGCGGAGATGTGGCAGCTAGAAAAAGTAATCGCACAGGATAAAATCACGGGTTGATTTCGCCTTTTGTGTTGAATTTCTATCAAAATGTTGGTTTGTATGAAATGAATCTTTGTAAATTGGGGTTTTCGCTAGTCATAGCGGTGTTATTAGGCTTGTTTTAGGGTGGTTTATAATCTTTTTATTTCTGGTTGCACCGTTTTGGAAAATGAGAAAAAAGTCAACTTTACTTTTTCCCGAAGACTGTTATACGACGCAGTTTTATGGAGTAGTAGAAATGAGAAATTACCGTCGCCGCACCTTTTTAGGTTCTTTCAGATAGTTTTTGAAGAATAGCCCGTAGGCTGTCTGCTATTTCAGCTATCACGTTAAGAAGCACGAAGAAGAAAAAACCTTGGAAGGCGGTAACAAGCCAAAAGATGAGAAAAATTTCATTCTTACTTGATACCGTGCCTTTCAAAAAAATTACCACTAGAATAGCACCAAGGATACCAACGATAAGGTCAATAGCCGCAAATACTCTCAACGCCGATGAAAAACTTGACGTTTTCGGGGCGGACTTATTAGCTTGTGTATTCGACATTGTTTTTCCTGATTCGTCAGAGACTTGCGCCTGTGCTGTGAGTTCTTGTTCTCGCTCATTTTTTTCGATTTGAATGCACAAATCACAGAGCGGCATCGTAGTTACATCGTTTACATTACATCGTGTGCATTTCGCCATATTCGTCTTTTCGTTCTTCGTGCAGACAATTATAAATTAAATCCAATTTATGACAAGTGTTTTTGAGATGTTCAAATACAGTAGAAAGCTTGGTGTATGGGGGTCTTCGATAAATGTTAATCGTGTGTCTCAGTCTTTGAGGTTTTTGCGCGAGATTTTTAGAAGATATAAAAAGTTCGCGGCGCAAAAGAAACTGCCAGCGAAAATTGGCGGTTATAAAAATAAAATAGAAGGAATAAAATAATGAGAAATACAAATACAGAAAACTTAATAAATGAGGTTGAGGCAAGCAAGGTTCTCGGCATCGCGTCCGAAACATTGAGAATCGGTTACAGATACAAGGGTTTAATCCCTTTCGTGCGAATGAAAGACAAATGTATTCGCTATCGTCCAAGCGATTTGCAAAAGTTCGTTGAATCTCGTTTGGTCGCGGCTAAAAAATAAAAAATAAAGTCGGCGCAAGTCCATCGTCGGCTGTCAGAGTGAAGCCTTAACCTCTTTTGGTTTCGCTCTGAGAATTTCCCAAAATAGGTTGCGCTATCCTTCGCAGCCGAAACGCCGGAGCAAAGATTTGGTTTGTTGATATATCTCCGCCTTTGCTCTGGTTTTTTCGTCTTATGGTTGGTGCTAGATACCTGAATTTAAGCGTTTGCTGGCGTTCTGACGGCGTTTTAGTCTCAAACTCTAGTCAGACATCCTACTCATTTTTTCGCGGTGTTGGTGAGCCTCTAATTTTACACGGGTTGTGTAGTAATTCTCGGCATAAAATATGTAGTAATACATAAAGCGTGTAGATTTCGTTTTCTCATCTTGTGTAGCATACATAGTTTGTGTATGCTACGGGCTATGATTCGATTAAAACTAAATGAAATGTTAGATAAACGAGGGTTGACCGCTTATGCTCTGCACATCAAAAGCAAGAAAGACGGCAAATTTAGGTTGCATCAGTCGGTAATCTCTAAGATACGGCACAATAAATCAAAGGCATTGCAGATTGAGATTTTAGACTTGCTTTGCGAGTTGTTAGAGTGCCAGCCAGCCGATTTAATAGTTTATGAATCTGCTACACAAAGTGTAAAGCATACACAGAACGCGACTACTACACAAAACGTAACTGTTGCTGACGTGATGAAGCGTCTAGGCAAGTCTGAAACAAGAGTTCTATCGTATTTGAAGACGGGTAAGTTAAAAGGTGAAAAGGTAAATCAGAATTGGCGGATTTTAGAATCTGATTTGCTAGAGTTTCAAAATTCTGAATGGTTTCAAAGCCTATGATTTTCTTATTCTTTGTGATTTTTATATTGTTGGTCGGGTTTGTTATGGTGCTAATGTTTATCGGCGGTCTCATTACTCTGTTTATGGAAAAGCCAGAGCCGGAGCCGGTTAAGAAAGTAGAAGCTCCGGCGATTATTAACGAATTTGTTAATCGCTAGGATTGGTCGTGGGGGATAGATTATGGGGGCTACTAAACCAAAATATGTCAGACTTGAAACTGCTTTAGAGATTTTTGGCGGGGGATTTTTCAGTCTTGGACTTTTAATGGGTGTTTGGTTGATTCTTGCGAGTGCTGGGAAGAATGGGCTTTGGCTTGCTTTGGGTTTGATAGCAATCTCGGTAGGGTTGTTTATGTTTCTTATTTCTCTGACTTGTATTGCGGTAATTCAGTTGTTGAAGAGTCTCAATGATAAGTTGAAGGCGGTTATTAACGAGTTTGCTAATCGCTAGGATTGGACGTGGCAATGAAAAACTTTCGTTATAAACGGTTTTGATTTTTCTTCTTATTTGTTGCAATTAAATGGTTTGTGAGGCTGAAACTAAAGCTGAAAGTTGCTTTATAAATACGCTTTTACTCGAACCTTCTCTCAGTGAAGTTGTCGCAGAGGAGACAAGCGAGTTAGTTTTAGTTTAATCTTGAAAGTGATAGGGAATTTACTAATGTCGAATTGAAAATTTAGATAACTAAAAAGCGCAGAAGAAAACCAGGCTTTGGACGGCAACGGTTTCTATCTACGCTTCTGTAAATCTCGAATTATCGAGGCACTTTTAGTGTAGCAGAAGCGCAAAAGAAATCAAGGGCAATGTCCGAGTTTGGATGTTGCCCTCTTTTTATGCGTATCTCCGAATCGTGCCGTGATTTTAGGAGAATTAAACTACTGCTATGACTATATTAACTAAACAAAGGACTTATGTCAATGACAAGGGCATTTTGGGGCGTGGTCTAAAGCTCCCTGTAAAGCGGGAATTTACGCCTTATGAAAAAGCATTAAATATGCTTCGGACTCGCAAGCGTAATGCTGAGAAGCTGCTTTACGCCGTGAATAACCCAGAGCCTAAGAATTATGCAGAGCTTGAAAATTACGATGATTTTCTCCACGCATTGTTTACAGGTGAGCATTTGTTGGCGAATTCGGGAACTTCAAATCATTTCATAGCTGAGAATTTATACACGAAAGATGGAGATTGCTATACGGGTTACGGTTCTTGGAATGTTACGCCCTCAAGTCTTGATTCTGCTTATGTCAAAGCTAAGTCTAAGACGAGCAAGAAAATTATTCTCGGTGCTTTGGAACTCTGTAAGCAGCATCTGGCAGACAATAAAATACGTGCTTATAAGCATTTCATAACCTTTACGAGTCCGCCGCTAATCGGAGTTGGTCTAGGAAATACATTGGATTTAGAGAATTATGCCTTTTCATTACTTCGCAAGCGTGAGTATTTCAAAGATAACATTTACGGTGCTGTCATCGGAACTGAGTTTACGCTAGGTGCGCCGTATAAACAGCAAAATAGGGTCTGGGATTTTGAAGTTGATTGGTTTCACGCGCACAAGCATTCAATCTGTTTTGGGAAATGGATTGACGTTGAAGACCTAAAAATTGAATGGACTGAATGTTTGCAGATTGCCGCTAAAAAGTTCGGTTATACGTTGGACTTTACCACTTCCAACGGTTTGGCGGTCGTTCAACGTCAAACAATTTGGGATGAAGGGAAAGCTATTGACGAATTGGCTAAATACATTTGTTCCGGCTCTACGTTTGATGATTTGCCAGCCTCAGAGATTATTGCAGTTGAACAGGCTCTAAACGGGCGACAAATGATTTCTACGTTTGGGAAATGTAATAACCGAAAAGGGTCAAGCACTCATCTTGAAACAAAACGAGTAAATGACGGCGATAATCAACAAAGGAAAATGTCAGTAATTGACGGCAAAAGCTCAAACCCTAATAAAACATTGGTCAAAAGAAGTTATATGAAAGCGAATTTCATAGCAAAGTTTGAGGCGGAAGGTATCGAACAGGCAAGAATTTATCTGAGAAATGAATTATCCAAGCGGAGAAGGTGGCGAATAGATAATTTCCTAGAAAGAAATCCTACTGCTTTGATTACAGAGTTGTCGGGCAATCAATTTTCGGGTGTTGATTTTCCCAAAAGGGTAACTGAACACTGATTTAATCTTAAAGATGATGCGATGAAAGGCGTTTCGCCTTGAAGCTGCAAGTTTTCCGCTTCGGAAAAGTGGAAGTCTGGAATCCGAAGGCTGCGCCCGAAGGATTCTTAGTGGTCTGGAAATGTTCTATCTAAAGGGTTTAAGAGGAGTGTCTTCTTGCAAAGCACGTGCCAAAAGGTAAATTATATGAATCAGATTATTAAAATTTTACGGTTGTCCGAATCACTCAAGAGTGCGAAAAAATTGCCGTTCCGTGCTGCGCCGATTGTCCGTTTTGCTAGGAAAATTGAGGTTGACAGCGCAACGGGGTGTTGGAATTGGTTAGCTTCGTTAAATAATGCCGGATACGGAAATTTCAATCGCACTTCTGCACATCGGTTTATTTATGAGTTTGTCTTTGGCGGTATTCCCGGCAAGTTGCAGCTTGACCATCTGTGCAGAAATCGCGGGTGTTGCAATCCTAATCATTTAGAAATGGTTACTGCTTCTGAAAACATTTGGCGTGGTTTTAACTGTCGTAAAAACAAATGCACGAATCATTAAAAATTGGAGTTATAAAATTATGTTAGACGAAAAGAATGTTTTAGGAGTATCAGATTGGAAAGAGAACACTGTTGAGTTAGAACAACAACAACGGGAGATTTCAGAGAAACTACATTTCAGTAGAACGATGGCAGAGAGACAGAGATTAGCTGATTTGCAAAATGAAGTTGCTGAGGACTTCAAACTGATGAACGAACTGCGAAACAAATCGTATGAAGTGGCAATAGCTAATAAAGCCAAGATAAAAAGCATCAATGACGAAGCGGAAAAGCTCAGGCTTGAGTCTGTTGACCTCTCAGTTGATGCGTGGCAGCTTGAGAACAATTTGAAAGCCAAACGTGCTGAGATGTGGCAGTTAGAAAAGATAATAGCTGACTCGAAAAATGCGGGTTAAATCGTCTTTTATGGCGAGATTTCAGCCGGAAAAGTAAATTATATAATAGTAAACCTAATTGTTACAGCATTTAGCTACTAATTAGCTGGGTTCGAGATGATTTTAGGCTGATTTGTAATGGTTTCCTTTGCTACTGTTCAGTTTTGGAATTTTTTAAGCATATTTTGTGAAAAAGTAAAGCGTTATACGACGCAGTTTTATGGAGTAGTAGAATGAGAAATTACCGTCGCCGCACCTTTTTAGGTTCTTTCAGATAGTTTGTGAAGAATAGCCCGTAAGGTGTCTGCTATTTCAGCTATCACGTTAAGAAACACGAAAAAGAAAAAACCTTGGAAGACGGTAACAAGCAAAAGGAGGAGGAGAGTTTCATTCTTACTTGTTACCGTGCTGACTATCAAAAAAATTACTACTAAAACAGCACCAAGGATACCAACGATAAGTTCAATAGCCGCAAATACTCTCAACGCCGATGAAAAACTTGACGTTTTCGGGGCGGACTTATTAGCTTGTGTATTCGACATTGTTTTTCCTGATTCGCCAGCGACTTGCGCCTGTGCTGTGAGTTGTTGTTCTCGCTCATTTTTTTCGATTTGAATGCACAAATCACAGAGCGGCATCGTAGTTACATCGTTTACATTACATCGTGTGCATTTCGCCATATTCGTTTTTTCGTTCTTTGTGCAGACAATTATAAATTAAATCTAATTTATGACAAGCGTTTTTGTGATATTCAAGTGTAACTGAATTTGACTACGTTTGAGGCTAGGCAGTCGAAAAGCTAAGTGTTGAAAACACAGGCTTTACGCGGCGTATGGGGGTCTTTATGAAGAATTTATTAGGTAAATCCATAGATGAGTGTTTTGAGGTGAAAAAGTCGCTTACATAAATGCGCGGCGGAAAAAAAGGAAAGTGAGGAATAAAATAATGCGAAATACATACATAGAAAATTTAGTAAATGAAGTCGAAGCGTCAAAGGTGCTTGGTATCAGTTCGACCACTTTAAGAATCGGTTACAGATATAAAGGTTTAATTCCTTTTGTGCGAATGAAGGACAAATGTATTCGTTATCGTCCAAGTGATTTGCAAAAGTTTGTCGAATCTCGTTTGGTCGCGGCTAAAAAATAAAGTCGGCGTAAATCCATCGTCGGCTGTCAGAGCGAAGCCTTAACCTCTTTTGGTTTCGCTCTGAGAATTTCCCAAAATAGGTTGTGCTTATCCTTCACAACCGGAACGCCAGAGCAAAGATTTGGTTTGTTGATATATCTCCGCCTTTGTTCTGGTTTTTTCGTCTTATGGTTGGTGCTAGAAATGCTGGTTCTGAGCTTTTACAGAGCCTACAAGCCTGTTTCTCGTCTCAAGGGTAGGTGAGCTTCATATTTAATCTTTCGCGGTGTTGGTGAGCCTCTAAATTTACACGGGTTGTGTAGTAATTCTCAGCGCAAAATATGTAGTAATACATAAGGTGTGTAGATTTCGTTTTCTCGTCTTGTGTAGCATACATAGTTTGTGTATGCTACGGGCTATGATTCGACTAAAACTAAATGAAATGCTAGAGAAACGAGGGTTGACCGCTTACGCCTTGCACGTTAAAAGCAAGAAAGACGGCAAGTTTAGGTTGCATCAATCGGTTATCTCGAAAATAAAACATAACAAATCAAAGGCTTTGCAGATTGAGATTTTAGACTTGCTTTGCGAGTTGCTAGAGTGCCAGCCAGCCGATTTAATAATTTATGAGGGCGGAACTACTACACGAATTGTGGAACGTCCTACACAAAATGTAGAGCATACACAGAGCGCGAATGCTACACAGAACGTGATTTCTTTTAATGACGCGGTTTTGAGGCTTGGTAAGGCGGATTCTAGCGTTAGGCGTTATTTAAGCAAAGGTAAGTTAAAAGGTAAAAAGGTAAATCAGAATTGGCATATTTTAGAATCTGATTTGCTAGAGTTTCAAAATTCTGAATGGTTTCAAAGCCTATGATTTTCTTATTCTTTGTGATTTTTATATTGTTGGTCGGGTTTGTTATGGTGCTAATGTTTATCGGCGGTCT
>MWWC01000003.1_pt1 | contig 20357 bp, 22 predicted proteins | sample 1047261 | NCBI WGS metagenome assembly MWWC01 (sample SAMN06349975, study PRJNA376086) | soil metagenome | isolation source: MS3-5 sample Antarctic (ecotone) soil | place: Antarctica | collected 2015-01-13 | reverse complement strand
AAACGACCGGCAAAGTTAAGATTGTGAAGATGCGGCGCAAATGATTTGGAGAAAATAAACGCCGCATCTAATATCAATTTGAATAGCTACAACCAATCCAAGAAGCGAACCGGGAGCGCATCAAACCAATACTTAACAGTTTAACATTCTTAAAATGTCGTGTAAATAGCTAAGTGTAAGAAAATAAAAGATTTAATTCATTGACATTAAGCGAGTTATTTTTTAAGAGTAGGAAGCCGGGAAAGAAATCTTGACAAGTAAAACAGATAAAATAGCTTATGATAATGTGATTTACCGAAAGCTATTTCCCTTTTGAGAACACACGACTTGCCTCTATCTATATTTCCGGTAGTATGTCTCTACCTAATTGAGGTATAACACCAGCTATGAAAAAACTACTTCCGCTATTTATTTGTTTATTTACTTTCACGAATTTTGGGCAAGTTGATGAAAAAATCACCGAGAAAATTTATCGAGATGATAAATACTCTTTTGCAGTTCGTTACCCAAGCGATTGGAAGCCTGTTGAATCCTCCAGCGTTAATACCCGATTCAGAATCGCTAGTGATGGTGGCATTGGATTGGCGGATTTCAACATTGTTGTTATTACTCCAAAGGAACTACAAGGTATGACTTCGGCTGAATTTGCTAACGACATAGCGAAGAGACCAGACATTATCAAAGCGATGGTTGAGACAGGATTGCCCGGTGCAAAACTGCTGTCTAGCGGGAAGACTTATTTAAGCAACCGCGAAGCGTTTTTTGTTAAATATACAGGAACAATGAGAAGCCTTGACGATGAGACTGATTTGACAGTTTACCAGATAATCACTGTGTTTGAAGGAAAATCTATTACTTTAACTTGTAGGTCGCTTAAAGAAGTATTTGATATATTATATTTTGATACCTGCAAAGAAATTGCATCCAGTTTTGTTCTACTGCCTACTAAAGTCGTTGTTCCGCCCAAGAACAAAGTTACGAAAAAACGTAAGACCTAGTAACAGTGATACTCAGCATTACTCGAAATTGCTTTGTCCAAAAAAAGTAAATTATTTACCTAACATAGGGAAGCCAACCCCAAGCAAATCTCATTACGCTCGGCGCAAAGACGAATACGAAAAAACCTACAAAAGCAACTATGACTGTTATATGCAAAGCCTCAACTTGCACACTGGCATCTTTCTGTTCTCTTGCCTCAACTCTCGCTCGAATTAACGCAAACCATATCGGAACGAAAGTAGTAAGAAATGCAAAAGGATAAAGCAGAAGACCAATAACGTCTTCACGATTCGCCGCGAGCGTTGTCCAACCCACGATAACAGCTATGAAAGCAAGATAGACATAGGATTGACCAAGAGCCGACACCACTGAGCCAAAAATGAACTGTCCCCTACTTCTCTTGCCGGGAAACCCAGCCAACAATGCACCGGGAAGCCCAGCGACATTCAAAATAATTATCGAAAGGAAGTTAGCGATTATGCCGAAGACAATCAGCAAAATAACGCAAAATAAAGTTTTCATTTTAGCTCGGCTTGTAAAAGTAAACTAGTATCTGGGAACCTAGTAGAATAACGGTAATTACAAGCCAAACATAACGCCACTTGGTCGTAAACTGCGCTGCTATAACTGAGGGAATGCCAGCAAACAAAAGAGTGCCAAAAGCGGCTCCTAGTGCCATCGAGAATCTCTGCATAACAGGGTCGAGAATACTTCGCTCAGTTCTTGCAACCAATAAGCCGACCAAAAAACTTGCAACTAATGAGCCTATTATAACGGAGCGATTTGCTGCTTTATTCTTTTCGTATTCAATCTCGTCCGCATCTAATTCTCGTGGCTTCGTTTCAACCTTATCCTCATCGAAAAGTCCCATAGACATCTCCTAATTTTTCTTAAAACGAGTGGATTGTAGGAATGCAAGAAATACCAAATTATTCCTGACAAGAGCGCAGTTATGATACGTAAAACAATTGACGCTTGCAAGAACTATTTTTGGAACGGTAAATTTTCAAAGAACGGTTTCAGCCGGGCGAGCCACGAGCCTTGAGCTTGTTCGGCACATTGGCAATAAACCGGGCGTAATCTTTCGCCGTGAAGTCAATCAAATCAAGCCTTGAGCCGCATATCGGACACGAATCACCGATTTCTAATGTCTTTGTTTCCTCGTTAAACTCGCTGTATTCGTCTTTCAGGTCATCAAGTATGTCATCGTCAACCTCGATGCCGAACAACACGCCAAACGACACGCCGAGCCGTTCGCCTTTGAGGTCAATCATCTCTTTAATCTGCGATTTGCCGAGCTTGAGGATGTCGGAAGGTTTGAACGGATATTTGATGCACTCGACAAGCCCGGACGCGATATGATGAACCGAGCGAATATCAACAATTTTTGAATCGCCGGTTATGTCAAAGAGCGCATCCGATAACGATTTTTGCGGTATGTAGTTCTTGAGTAGCAAAATGCTGTGCAAATGCGGATGATGCCCGTATTTCTTGCTGTAAGTGTTCTCGATTTTCCCGAATCCGCCGACACAATCCTTCCAAATTTTACGTTTTCGGAGCTTGCGAAAGACTGATTTAATTTCTTGACAACCGGCTTTTAAGTTTCGTTTCTTGTCGCTTTTCAAAGTCAGAGTATTAAAAGCAACTATTAAACTTGGGTCATCTCGCAGAGCTTGATAAATCTTCGGCAGAATCCGGGCAAGTTGGGCATTCGCCTTGACCCGGCAACAATCCGGGCAGAACGGAAGGCGACAACGATAATCAGTAATCGCCCGGAATGAATGCCCACGACCGCAAACGATAGCTTTATAATTCGCCGAACATAATTTCATCTTTTCGGCTTGTTCCGCAAACCCGAATTTCTTTAATTTAGCGATTATTAAAGATTTCACTTCCAAGCGGTCAATAAGTGTCTGTGATGCCCGTAATTGCTTGGTTGCATACTGCTCGAATACTTCCAAAGAGACACCGGAAATGTCACTTTGTGAGACAGTATCAAGTGAAAAGGAAACGGCGACCGGCGCAGACGCGACCGGCGCAGACGCGCCCGGCGACCGACCCGGCGAACGATGCACCGGCGACGGAGCGACCCGGCGACCGGCAGACGCAGAGCGACCCGGCACACGATTAAGTTCGGCGCGGATTATGTCTTGGTTTTGAGCTTGTCGAGATGTCGTCAAATTCACTTCACCTTGTTTGGTTAGGCAAAATGATTGACTTTAGGCAAGAAAGTTATTAGGATTCTAGCTGGAGCAAACACTATGACCGCCGCAAACGGTATATGTTTGGTAAGGGCATTGAATAGCGGAAACTATTCGATGCCTTTCCTTTTTGGTTATAAAATATCTGCTACGAAGGTAACTCTTAAAAACAAACCCTGTCAAGAAAAAAAGTAAATCTTTTTCACTCAACGATTTACAAACAAAATTTAACGCATCTATTGTCAAGCAATAAGAATTAAAACCGTAGCGAAGGTGAGTTTATTCTTTGCCACGTTGAGCGATAAACTCCAGCAAGTCCGATTCACGAATAAAATTATGATTTCCCTTGCCCTTGACCGCCGGGAGCTTGCCCGAAATAATGTAATCATTAACGCTTTTCCGGCTTACGTTCAGACGTTCGGCGACCGTGACCGTTGATAATAAATCGTTATCAGACGAGCTATTAACGATTTCCAGTATCGAATTATTAAAGACTTTTCCCGAATCCTTTTCCGCTACTCGTAATCGTTTCTTTTCTGCTTTGACGGCTTCAAAGCCGTTGAGCGGTTTTTGTTTCGGCGCGGATTGTGTCTTACTCAATTCGGAACTACCAACGGTTGATTTATTATCAATGCTACCAACGGTTGAATCGGTTTTACTCTCACTACCAACGGTAGATAGCCGCCTTTCGATTGTCTCAAGTGCCAATGGTAGAAATTCGGGAATTGACCTTTGACCTAGTTCCCACCGGGAAACCGTGTTATTTGCCACGCCTAACGCCTTAGATAGCTCGCCTTGATTCAATCCGATACGCTCACGATATTGTTTTAGCTCGTCTTTATTCATAGTTCACGATTCTACCAACGGTTAAAAACAAAGTCAATATAAATTTCTACCATTGGTAAATTATTCTACCATTTGTTGAAAATAAGTGTTGACTTTACGTTTCAACCAATGGTAGAATAATTCTAGTAAGTCGGTAATGACAAAAAAATTCACGGAGTCAAAAACACTATGCTGGAAATCACGAAAGAAAACATCGAAAAGGCAATCGAAAAAGCACGAGCCACAAAGCCAAAGGTCAAAGTTTTAGAGTTTCGCCGCTACGCAGTTACCAACAAAACGACCGGCGCAAACTATGAAGTCAAGTTTTATAAAATCGGTAATCAAAAGTTTGCAGATTGCACTTGCCCGGCAACGAAAGTTTGTTATCACATCGGCGCATCAATCGGAGCGCACATCGTTCTAGCCGAGCAGATGAGCCGTCAGACGGTTTGAGAAATAAAAAGCCCGGTTTGATGCCCTAGAGCGTCAAACCGGGTATGTTTTAAGGAGATAAAACACAATGGAAGATTGGAACGAGGAATTTTTAGGATTTGAAGCCGAGCGGGAAATTCAAAAACATAATGCCGAGCGGGAAAAATGGAATCTTGACCCGGAAGCATCCGCGACCGCGACCGGGACAAATTCAGTCTGGAGAATTTTGTTCGGCTTGTTAATAGGTTTAACCATTCTGATAATGATTTGCCTTTTACTGATTAAGTAGCAACTTGCAAAGTCTTAATTCGTTTGTTGCCGGTCGTCAGATGCGCCTTAGCCGCACTCAAAATGTCGTGGAGTGAGTCCGGCGATATTTCATCTTTGGAGCGTTCCAACTTCGGCGCAATCCATTCAAACGTCCGCATACACGACCGACCGGATGCGAGGATTTTAGAACATTCGCCACGAACCCAATTATGAATCAAAACGCCGCAACTTAATTCTAAAATTTGATTATCGTAAATTTTCCGTCCAATGACTTCGCCGCAGTTGCGGCACTTCAAATCACCGTTGGAAAAATCTTTTTTATTGTTCGCCATTTTGAATCTGTCTTAAAAGTTCTAAATCCGAATCGCTCAATATATTTTTAGTATCAACTTTTGCATTTATTCCAGTATCAACTTTTGCATTCATTTTAGTAGGTTCGGCTTGAGTAATTTTAGAAAAGTCGTTTGTCTGAATGATTGTAGGTTGACGAGGAACGGTAAATTTAGCTTGTCTGGCTAATTCTGAAAGACTTTCCGCGACCGGCGCAGGATTCGCCGGGAGCTTGTCCACAGTTTCCATTATTCGATTTACCGCCCATTCTTTTGCTTGCTGGATTTGTTCGGGCGAAGGTTCAAGCGCGGTTTTCGATTCGTATTGATTTAATTTATTTTTCTTCATTGAATCTTTGTTCAATCGCCTTTAACCGGCTTTCATACTCGAAAAAGTCTATTGATTCGTGGTTTTTTGTGAGGATTGCGACCGCCGCCCGGCATTCAGTCGGATGATTGCCGCAGTTTAATAATCGTTCTAAGGTTTGGATACTCTTATCATTCAAAACCTGTAATTTGCCTAGACTACGCTCAATTACGATGCGCTTTAATTGCCGCAATTCATCTTGAAAAGCCGGTAATTTTAGCCAACGAAACAAAGTAGTTTCCGAGCATCCGACCGCATCCGATACATTTTTCAAGCTCAAGCCCGAAACTATCAAATAGCAGCTTTTCATCTGTTTGAAACTCAATTCATCATTTTTCATAATTCAAATTCGAGATATTTTGAGAAAAGTAATCACAAACCGAAGCAAACGCCGCCACATTTGCCGAGTTCTACTTTTTTCGCGGAATAGGTTTAAGGCAACCCGGCACATTTTCCGAGTAGAGAAACATTGACGTTTGCGAGGAACTAGACGTTTTTCGATGCCGCCCGGCACGGAAAAAGGCGCACCCGGTAAAGATAAACAAAGTATTCAAAACCATTACAAAACCGTGCAATTTAATACCAGTTCGGATGTGAAACGTGCTTATTTTCCTTCTCTTTTTCCTTCAATTTAGCTTTGTCTTTGTTCGCTTTGATGACCGAGTTTCTTTGCAAAAGATAGGTTTTAACCGAGTCCTTGACCGAGTGAACTAAGGTCAATCTTTTGATGTCATCAAACGCCGCTTTTTCTTTCGCCTTTTGGTTGAAGGTTGCGAAGTCGTCGGAGTCATACACGCCCGAAGGATTTCCCAAATCCGCGATGTCCGCCGAGAACTTTGCAAAGTCCGATTGAGATTGAAACTTTTGTTTGAGTTCGGCAATTCGCTTTTGTTTGGTTGCCGAGTCCGGCGCGGAACAGACATAAGCGAAATTGTTTTTTTCGCTCATAAATTTAATAAGTGCTTTCATTGGTTAGAGTCTCCATCGTCGGCGAATCGCCGGAATTTAATTTGCTGTTGACGTGAGAATTTAATTTGCTTTTTAATTCCCGAATGTCTTTTCTCTGTTGCTCCGTCTGCGTCTCCAAATAGTATTGTTTTGCTTGAATCGCCTGATATGCCATCTCCGAATCAAAAAGCCGCCCACGAGCTTCTAAAACGACATTAGCGGCTTGTGTTAGTTCGTCGTTCAAGTCTGCCAGCACCGACAACCCGAAACTTCTTTCAGTCTCAAGAGTTTCGATGTCGGCTTTTAGTTTCCGTGTGTCGGCGAAGAACTGCTTTGATAAATTTTCATCACGGACGCGATTTAATTTTGAGTATAAAAATTCGTCGGCATCTATGACGGCTTGCCGGATGTCGGCATCAATTTTGTTTAGTTCACGCTGTAAAGTTTCGCTCATAAGTTTTTATTTGAACCGGCGAACGCTCTGTTCGATATAATCCGAAGATTTTCGCTCATTCTCCGTCGTTCGCCGGTCATTTCGGCTTGAGGTCGAAGAAACAAGCCAAACCCGAAATTGTTTGACCGGGCGCAAAAATTTAATCCCTCGAATCGTTGCGCCCGGATTCGCCGACCGTCTGCGGTTTGATGTTGATGTTCACTCTACAAACGACCGGCAAAGTTAAGATTGTGAAGATGCGGCGCAAATGATTTGGAGAAAATAAACGCCGCATCTAATATCAATTTGAATAGCTACAACCAATCCAAGAAGCGAACCGGGAGCGCATCAAACCGATAGTTATATTATCTTATGAATCGTTTTAAGAAGCAAGCTAAATTATTGAGAATAAATAACTTAGTTATTGTCAAGGATTTTTTAAGAGTAATAAAGTAACGAAAAAAGGAAAGAAATAGTTTACAAGTAAACCAGATAAAATAGCTTATGATAATGTGGTTTATCGAAAGTAATAAGTCAGAAAAATAAACCTTGTATCAATGTGATACCAAGTTTTCAGCCCGGCGAACCACGAACCCTTAATTTATTCGGCGCGGATAAGACAAGCTCACGTCGGCGATGATGTGCAATCATCTCGACATCGGTTAGAATCCGCTCAAACAAAGGTCGCCCGCATCCTTCACACGGGCAACACTCGCCAGCAACAAATTCTTGCCGCCCGGCTTCGATGTCGGCGTTTTCATCTTCGGGAAGTTCAAACCCGCGACAAAATGCCCGAAATTCTCCGAATGTGTCCAGCATCCGCAAGCCTTTTAACTCTAAAACCTGCTTTACACTGTCCAGCGTCAAGTTATCGGCTGGAATCGGCTTAGAAATGTATTTGATGACTTCACGCAAGCCACTCTCAAGACCGTCAATCAATTTTATATTCAGATTTTTTGCACCGGGCGAAACTTTTGCCCATTCGCTTTTTAGTAATTTTTCATCAATAAACTTTCGGCGAAAGATAAAAATATGCAGATGACAATGATTTCCCGATTCGCTTTCGGTTACTTCACACGCCCAAATGCCGCCAGCAAAATACTCATTAAAAAATTTCCGTCTGATAACCTTTTTGAATGATTTTAAGATTCTTTCCCGTGCATCTCGTTTGCTTTCGCCGCCAAGTTTCTTTTGCGTCAAGGTCAATAAACACGGCTTGAAACGTGAATTTGCTTTCAAGAATGCCGACACATACGGAATATATTTCTTGACGAACTTTGCCGACCGGCGATTTGAACACGATGGACAATACCTAATGTTGCAACGATGAAAAGGAATCTTTGACGCGATATGTTCACCGCACGACATCACCGACCAGCGAGAACCGCATTTTTCCATTGAATCCGCGTAATTGACTTCACCTAATTGATTTAAGTATTTGACAAGTTCAAGTCTAGTTTTACGCTTGATAGCCAATGTTTCAGATACTTTCTTGCGTTTCTTGCGTTTGAGAAAATGTTTAGATGTTGTCCCTGAATCAAGATAGGCGTGATGCCCGAAGTTGTCCGATTGACCCGGCAGTTTGGATGCGGCAGACGCAGGAAGACCCGGCACACGAAGAAGCGCGGCGCGGATTATGTCTGAATTTTGAGTTTGTTGGAATTGTGTCAAAGCATTTCACCCGTTCGGTTGGGCAAAATGGTTGACTTTTGGCGAGAATCTTATTAAGATTTCGTTGGAGCAAACACTATGACCGCCACGAACGGTTAAAGGTTTGGTAGGGCATTGAAAAGTTTCCAGCTTTTCAGTGCCTTTCCTTTTTTAGTTATAAAATATCTAAGAAGAAAGTAGCCGCCCGGCGAAGCATTGTCAAGCCCTTTTTTCTCAATAATTTACCCTGTTCTACTTGTCAAGAAATAAAACAAAGGCATAAAACCGTTTATAAAGTAAAGAGTTCAAACCGCTTACAGTCGCATTTTTTACCCCGAATTATTTTCTAGCCATAAACGCCAGCAAGTCAGATTCGAGTATAAAATTGTGGTTTTGCTTGCCTTTGACCGCCGGGAGCTTACCCGAAATAATATAATCATTAACGCTTTTCCGGGAAACATTCAGCCGTTCCGCGACCGTAACAGTTGAAAGTAATTCGTTATCAGACGACATTTGCGAAAGTTCCAGTATCGAATTATTAAAAACTTTGCCCGAATCCTTTTCTTTTAATCGTTTCTTTTCCGCTTTGACGGCTTCAAACCCGTTAAGCGGTTTTTGTTTCGGCGCGGATTGCTTCACGCTTTGTGTAGCACGTTCCACATTTTGTGTAGTATTCACGCTTTGTGTATTCACGCCTTGTGTAGCACTTTCATTTTCATACGCTATCAATTCGCCCGGTTGACATTCCAGAGCTTCACAGAGCGTATCTAACACATCTAATTGCAGAGCCTTTGACATATTGCGCTTTATTTTACTGATAACCGATTGATGCAAACCGCTTTTAATGTGCAGAGCATACGCCGTCATATTCTTTTCTCTTAACATTTCATCAAGTTTTAATTTAATCATAAAATCAATATACACAATTTGTGTATGCTACACAAGATAAAAATTTATTTTCGTTTTATGTAGTAATACACAAAATAAGTATTGACACTACTACATAATTCGTGTAGTATTTAACTTGTCAGTCAGTAATAAACGGGAGTTAAACACTATGCTTGAAATTACAAAAGAATCAATCGAAAAGGCGACGGCAAAAGCACGAATCGCAAAACCATTAGTCAAAGTTATCGAGTTTCGCCGCTATGCAGTTACCAACAAAACGACCGGCGCAAACTATGAAGTCAAGTTTTATAAAATCGGTAATCAAAAGTTTGCAGATTGCACTTGCCCGGCAACAAAGATTTGTTATCACATCGGCGCATCAATCGGAGCGCACATCGTTTTAGCCGAACAGATGCACACGGCGACGGCTTGACGAAAAAAAGCCCGGTTTGATGCCCTAGAGCGTCAAACCGGGCATAATCACAAAGGAGTAAAACACAATGGACGATTGGGAAATTGTTTCGATTGAAATGGAGCTTGACCGGCTTCGAGATGAACGGGAAAAAAAGGAAAAGTCAGCACCGGCGACCGGCGCGACCGGCGCAAAACTCGGATGTGTTTCGATTCTGCTTTATTTCATTTTAGGACTTGTTTTGTTTCAGATTGTCGGCGCGTTCCTATCCGCTTTCAGCAAATGATTTTGCTTTTTCGTATGCGGCAGATGCTTTTGCAATCGAATCGAAAAAGCCTAAATACTTCGTTTGACCGTCAATAATGATTCTTGCACGATACTTGCCGCCCGGAGCTTTGCTGACACCTTTAACGCCCAAATAATTTATGATTCGTTTTTCCGGCTTCGGCACGTCAAGCAGTTTGTCAGGATACCGACAAATCAATTTTTCTTCGTTCGTCGGCAAAAGATTAGGAGCTTCCCACGAATTGACCGCTTCACAGTTCAGACAAGCAAACCGGGCGAAATTAAAGAACGCCGCCGACCCGACAATCAAACATTGACGGTCAAACCGTTCTAATGCCAGACGCGCCCGGCACTTTTTACAATTAAAATCTTTGTCGGAAAATTCTTTCTTATTGTTCGGCATTCTGAATTTGTTCCAGTATCAAAAGTTGTTCGTTTGAAAATGTTCCAGTATCATCACCCGAATTTATTTTAGTATCAGTTTTTGCATCCGTTTTAGTATCAAACTTAGTAAGATTTTTTTTATCCAAAATTTCCGCATCGCCCGAATTATATAAAGTAGGCTTTTCGGGAATCATTTTTTCCGCATCGCTCGAATTATATTTAGTAGGTTCGCTTGTAATCGTTCCCGATTTAATGTCAGTAGGTTTCAAAGTAATCGTTCCCGGCATTCGTTCGGCAATCAGTAACAAGTCGGCAATTAACGCCGCCAATTCTTCTGGAGAATCGGCGACGATGAGCGGAGCGGCGACCGTCTCAAATTTTTTTAACTTACCCGTTTTCATTAAATTTTTCTTCGATTCGCTTCAACCGGCTTTCATACTCGAAAAAGTCTATTGATTCGTGATTCTTAGTCAGGATAGCGACCGCCGCCCGGCATTCAGTCGGATAGTTGCCACAATTCAAGAGCCTTTCGAGAGTCTGAATACTTTTGTCGTTTAAGACTTGTAATTTGCCCAAACTACGTTCAATCACGATGCGCTTTAGTTGTCGGAGTTCATCTTGAAAAGTCGGTAATTTTAGCCAACGAAAAATTGTCGTCTCACTCGTTCCGACCGAATCCGCGACATCTCGCATACTCATACCCGAAACTATCAAGTAACAACTTTTCATCTGCTTAAAATTCAATTCATCATTTTTCATAATTCAAAATTCGCTGATATTTTCGGGAAAGTAAGACAAGCCCGAATCTTTGCCGCATATTTCCCGGATTTTTATTTTCTGCGCGGGATAGGTCAAAGGCAGACCCGACATTTTCCGGGCAATGTTTTATTGACGTTTGAGGGCAACCAGTGATTTTAGAGGGTATGCCCCGACCTTTTACCCCGTGCCGGTAAAAATTAAGTAAAAGTATTCAAATCAGTAACAAAACCGTGCAATTTAATACCAATTCATTATCAATAAAAGTTTGGATGACTAACAAATTTGTCTTTCTTTTGCAGTTCCTTTTCTTTGGCTTTGGCTTTGTTCGCCTTAATCACAGAATTTCTTTGAAGTAAGAACTTCTTAATTGATTCTTGAACGCCAGACCGGGCAACCAATCGCTTTATATCAAACAAAGCCGTCTCAGCCTTCTCAGGCGCGAGAAAGTCGGCTTTGTCGTCGCCATCGCCGCCGGAAAAGTTCACTTGACCCGAAAATGTCAAACCAGCTTGGTTGGCGGATTCGTCGTCTTTTTTCTTTCGTGTCTTCAAAGACTTTGCATATTGATTCGTCATTACTTGGCATTGTGCCAGTTCCCATTTATCAAGAGGTTTTAACATATTGAGTTCTCCATTATGTCTATCGGCAATTCGCCGGGAATGCCGCTTAAACGGCTTTGAATGTGAGTATTGAGTTCTGCATTGACCCGAATCGTTTCGAGCCTATTGTTTTCGAGAGTGTTCGAGCAAAAATACTGCTTACTGGTTACGACCGCATAAGCCTGTTCACAGTCATATAATTTACTTTTTGCTTTCATCACTTCACCGGCAGCATTTTTCAGTTCGTCGGCGAGTTCGGCAGATAGTTCAGCCGCCGATTGTTTCTCGATTCGTAAATCGTTCAACTTGTCGGCAAGTTCATCTCGCCGGGCAAAATAGATACGATTCGACAATTCAACCTTTGACCGTTCGATTTTGGTCATCAAATCGTAATCTCCAGAAACGATTGCGTTTTTTAATCGTTCGTTCGTCTTTTCGGCTTCGTTTAATAGTCCGGTTAGGTTGCTCATAAATTATTTGTTGATACTGGAATAATCGTTCAACGTGAAAAGGCTTAAAAGTCTCTAGGTTGCTCATTCTCGAAAGTTCCAGTATCACGAGTAGCGGCGAGCCTTAGAGGTAAAAAAAAGGTTCGCCGCTTGTTTCGTGTCGCTCACTCTAATTGTTACGACCCGAATTTGTTTGACCGAGCGGCGACCGAGTAATCATTTTTGGTGAAAATCGCCGCCCGGTTTTATTTGCCGGGCATCCGTCAGACTAATGTTGAGAAAAGCACTCGACAGATGCCCGGCAAAATTAAGATTTAGTGTGATGACGTGAACGATGTAGAATTCACGTCATCACGAATCGGCGGTAGAGAGTGCGTATCAAATGTTTGCGTAAAATACGCACCGGAGAACCGCCGACAAGTCAATGACTACTGTTAATAGTTTAACATTCTTAAAATGTCGTGTAAATAGCTAAGTGTATGAAAATAAAAGATTTAATTCATTGACATTAAGCGAGTTATTTTTTAAGAGTAGCTTACACATTTAGCAGCTATGTGTAAGCAAAAACAATGTTTTACACTTAGCCCGTGATAGGGCTAAGTCAGTATTACAGATTAAAATATAATTCCTCAATATTGAGGAATTATATCAGGATTTATAACAAGTTCCCTTTGGCGAAAGGGAACTTTACACAAATGAGTAAGTCAGTAATACAGATTAAGTAGTAGTTGGCAACGAATAAAAAGTTTGTTCTAGTTAGAACATACTTTCAGCCCGGCGAACCCCGAACCCTTAATTTATTCGGCACTGGTAAGACAAGCTCACGTCGGCGATGATGTGCAATCAAATCATCTTCGGTCAAGATTCGCTCAAACAAAGGCTTTCCGCATCCTTCACACGGGCAACACTCACCAACCACAAATTCTTGCCGCCCGGCTTCGATGTCGGCGTTTTCATCTTCGGGAAGTTCAAACCCGCGACAAAATGCCCGAAATTCCCCGAATGTATCAAGCATTCTCAAGCCTTTTAATTCTAAAAGCTGCTTAACACTCTCCAGCGTCAAATTATCGGCGGGAATCGGCTTAGAAATGTATTTAATGACTTCACGCAAGCCACTCTCAAGACCGTCAATCAATTTTATATTGAGATTCTTTGCACCGGGCGAAACTTTTGCCCATTCGCTTTTTAGTAACTTTTCATCAATGAACTTTCGGCGAAAAATGAAAATATGCAGATGACAATGATTTCCCGATTCGCTTTCAGTTACTTCACACGCCCAAATGCCGCCAGCAAAATACTCATTAAAAAATTTCCGTCTGATAACTTTCTTGAATGATTTTAAGATTCTTTCCCGTGCATCTCGTTTGCTTTCCCCGACAAGTTTCTTTTGCGTCAGTGTCAATAAACACGGCTTGAAACGTGAATTTGCTTTCAAGAATGCAGACACATACGGAATATATTTCTTGACGAACTTTGCCGACCGGCGATTTGAACACGATGGACAAAACCGAATGTTGCAACGATGAAACGGAATCTTTGACGCGATATGTTCACCGCACGACATCACCGACCAGCGAGAACCGCATTTTTCCATTGAATCGGCATAATTAAGCTCACCTAATTGATATAAGTATTTGACAATTTCAAGACGGCTTTTGCGCTTGACGGCTAATGTTTCTGATATTTTCTTGCGTTTCTTATACTTTTTATGTTTGGGAAAATGTGCAGTTGTTGTCCCTGAATCAAGATAGGCTTGTTGCCCGACAGTCTTCGATTGACCCGGAACTTTCCGACCGGCAGACACAGGAAAACCGCCCGACAGATGCGCGGCACGTATTGATTTTGGTTTTGGTTGAATTTGCGTCAAATCATCTCACCTTGAACAAGGTAAAATGCTTGACATTAACGAAATAATTCGAGTAGGATTATCACGGAGCAAACAATTACCGCTCGTAACGGTAAACAGTTTTGTAGAGACATCGGAAATCCTAGACAAATTTCCGGTGTCTTTCCATTTTCAGTTGAAAAACATCTGTTAAGAAAGTAGCCGCCCGGCGAAGTATTGTCAAGAAAAAAATAACTCTTTTTCACTCAACAATTTACAAACAAAATTTAACGCATCTATTGTCAAGAAATAAAACAAAGACATAAAACCGTTTATAAAGGTAAATTCAATCTTTGCCACGTTGAGCGATAAACGCCAGCAAGTCAGATTCTCGAATAAAATTATGATTCTGCTTTCCTTTGACCGACCGTAATTTGCCCGAAAGAATGTAATCATTAACGCTTTTTCGGGAAACATTCAGACGTTCGGCGACCGCGACCGTTGAAAGTAATTCGTTATCGTTATCAGATGCGTTTTGTGTAGCATTCACGTTTTGTGTATTCACGTTTTGTGTAGCACGTTCCACAATTTGTGTAGTATCCATAATTTGTGTATTCACGCCTTGTGTAGCACTTTCATTTTCGTAGGCTATCAATTCGCCCGGTTGACAATCGAGAGCCTTGCAGAGCGTATCTAGCACGTCTAACTGCAATGCTTTCGACATATTACGCTTTATTTTACTGATAACCGATTGATGCAAACCGCTTTTGATGTGCAGAGCATACGCCGTTATATTCTTTTCTCTTAACATTTCATCGAGCTTTAATTTAATCATAAAAACCAATATACACAATTTGTGTATGCTACACAAGATAAAAATTTATTTTCGTTTTATGTAGTAATACACAAAATAAGTATTGACACTACTACATAATTCGTGTAGTATTTAACTTGTCAGTCAGTAATAAACGGGAGTTAAACACTATGCTTGAAATTACAAAAGAATCAATCGAAAAGGCGACGGCAAAAGCACGAATCGCAAAACCATTAGTCAAAGTTATCGAGTTTCGCCGCTATGCAGTTACCAACAAAACGACCGGCGCAAACTATGAAGTCAAGTTTTATAAAATCGGTAATCAAAAGTTTGCAGATTGCACTTGCCCGGCAACAAAGATTTGTTATCACATCGGCGCATCAATCGGAGCGCACATCGTTTTAGCCGAACAGATGCACACGGCGACGGCTTGACGAAAAAAAGCCCGGTTTGATGCCCTAGAGCGTCAAACCGGGCATAATCACAAAGGAGTAAAACACAATGGACGATTGGGAAATTGTTTCGATTGAAATGGAGCTTGACCGGCTTCGAGATGAACGGGAAAAAAAGGAAAAGTCAGCACCGGCGACCGGCGCGACCGGCGCAAAACTCGGATGTGTTTCGATTCTGCTTTATTTCATTTTAGGACTTGTTTTGTTTCAGATTGTCGGCGCGTTCCTATCCGCTTTCAGCAAATGATTTTGCTTTTTCGTATGCGGCAGATGCTTTTGCAATCGAATCGAAAAAGCCTAAATACTTCGTTTGACCGTCAATAATGATTCTTGCACGATACTTGCCGCCCGGAGCTTTGCTGACACCTTTAACGCCCAAATAATTTATGATTCGTTTTTCCGGCTTCGGCACGTCAAGCAGTTTGTCAGGATACCGACAAATCAATTTTTCTTCGTTCGTCGGCAAAAGATTAGGAGCTTCCCACGAATTGACCGCTTCACAGTTCAGACAAGCAAACCGGGCGAAATTAAAGAACGCCGCCGACCCGACAATCAAACATTGACGGTCAAACCGTTCTAATGCCAGACGCGCCCGGCACTTTTTACAATTAAAATCTTTGTCGGAAAATTCTTTCTTATTGTTCGGCATTCTGAATTTGTTCCAGTATCAAAAGTTGTTCGTTTGAAAATGTTCCAGTATCATCACCCGAATTTATTTTAGTATCAGTTTTTGCATCCGTTTTAGTATCAAACTTAGTAAGATTTTTTTTATCCAAAATTTCCGCATCGCCCGAATTATATAAAGTAGGCTTTTCGGGAATCATTTTTTCCGCATCGCTCGAATTATATTTAGTAGGTTCGCTTGTAATCGTTCCCGATTTAATGTCAGTAGGTTTCAAAGTAATCGTTCCCGGCATTCGTTCGGCAATCAGTAACAAGTCGGCAATTAACGCCGCCAATTCTTCTGGAGAATCGGCGACGATGAGCGGAGCGGCGACCGTCTCAAATTTTTTTAACTTACCCGTTTTCATTAAATTTTTCTTCGATTCGCTTCAACCGGCTTTCATACTCGAAAAAGTCTATTGATTCGTGATTCTTAGTCAGGATAGCGACCGCCGCCCGGCATTCAGTCGGATAGTTGCCACAATTCAAGAGCCTTTCGAGAGTCTGAATACTTTTGTCGTTTAAGACTTGTAATTTGCCCAAACTACGTTCAATCACGATGCGCTTTAGTTGTCGGAGTTCATCTTGAAAAGTCGGTAATTTTAGCCAACGAAAAATTGTCGTCTCACTCGTTCCGACCGAATCCGCGACATCTCGCATACTCATACCCGAAACTATCAAGTAACAACTTTTCATCTGCTTAAAATTCAATTCATCATTTTTCATAATTCAAAATTCGCTGATATTTTCGGGAAAGTAAGACAAGCCCGAATCTTTGCCGCATATTTCCCGGATTTTTATTTTCTGCGCGGGATAGGTCAAAGGCAGACCCGACATTTTCCGGGCAATGTTTTATTGACGTTTGAGGGCAACCAGTGATTTTAGAGGGTATGCCCCGACCTTTTACCCCGTGCCGGTAAAAATTAAGTAAAAGTATTCAAATCAGTAACAAAACCGTGCAATTTAATACCAATTCATTATCAATAAAAGTTTGGATGACTAACAAATTTGTCTTTCTTTTGCAGTTCCTTTTCTTTGGCTTTGGCTTTGTTCGCCTTAATCACAGAATTTCTTTGAAGTAAGAACTTCTTAATTGATTCTTGAACGCCAGACCGGGCAACCAATCGCTTTATATCAAACAAAGCCGTCTCAGCCTTCTCAGGCGCGAGAAAGTCGGCTTTGTCGTCGCCATCGCCGCCGGAAAAGTTCACTTGACCCGAAAATGTCAAACCAGCTTGGTTGGCGGATTCGTCGTCTTTTTTCTTTCGTGTCTTCAAAGACTTTGCATATTGATTCGTCATTACTTGGCATTGTGCCAGTTCCCATTTATCAAGAGGTTTTAACATATTGAGTTCTCCATTATGTCTATCGGCAATTCGCCGGGAATGCCGCTTAAACGGCTTTGAATGTGAGTATTGAGTTCTGCATTGACCCGAATCGTTTCGAGCCTATTGTTTTCGAGAGTGTTCGAGCAAAAATACTGCTTACTGGTTACGACCGCATAAGCCTGTTCACAGTCATATAATTTACTTTTTGCTTTCATCACTTCACCGGCAGCATTTTTCAGTTCGTCGGCGAGTTCGGCAGATAGTTCAGCCGCCGATTGTTTCTCGATTCGTAAATCGTTCAACTTGTCGGCAAGTTCATCTCGCCGGGCAAAATAGATACGATTCGACAATTCAACCTTTGACCGTTCGATTTTGGTCATCAAATCGTAATCTCCAGAAACGATTGCGTTTTTTAATCGTTCGTTCGTCTTTTCGGCTTCGTTTAATAGTCCGGTTAGGTTGCTCATAAATTATTTGTTGATACTGGAATAATCGTTCAACGTGAAAAGGCTTAAAAGTCTCTAGGTTGCTCATTCTCGAAAGTTCCAGTATCACGAGTAGCGGCGAGCCTTAGAGGTAAAAAAAAGGTTCGCCGCTTGTTTCGTGTCGCTCACTCTAATTGTTACGACCCGAATTTGTTTGACCGAGCGGCGACCGAGTAATCATTTTTGGTGAAAATCGCCGCCCGGTTTTATTTGCCGGGCATCCGTCAGACTAATGTTGAGAAAAGCACTCGACAGATGCCCGGCAAAATTAAGATTTAGTGTGATGACGTGAACGATGTAGAATTCACGTCATCACGAATCGGCGGTAGAGAGTGCGTATCAAATGTTTGCGTAAAATACGCACCGGAGAACCGCCGACAAGTCAATGACTACTGTTAATAGTTTAACATTCTTAAAATGTCGTGTAAATAGCTAAGTGTATGAAAATAAAAGATTTAATTCATTGACATTAAGCGAGTTATTTTTTAAGAGTAGCTTACACATTTAGCAGCTATGTGTAAGCAAAAACAATGTTTTACACTTAGCCCGTGATAGGGCTAAGTCAGTATTACAGATTAAAATATAATTCCTCAATATTGAGGAATTATATCAGGATTTATAACAAGTTCCCTTTGGCGAAAGGGAACTTTACACAAATGAGTAAGTCAGTAATACAGATTAAGTAGTAGTTGGCAACGAATAAAAAGTTTGTTCTAGTTAGAACATACTTTCAGCCCGGCGAACCCCGAACCCTTAATTTATTCGGCACTGGTAAGACAAGCTCACGTCGGCGATGATGTGCAATCAAATCATCTTCGGTCAAGATTCGCTCAAACAAAGGCTTTCCGCATCCTTCACACGGGCAACACTCACCAACCACAAATTCTTGCCGCCCGGCTTCGATGTCGGCGTTTTCATCTTCGGGAAGTTCAAACCCGCGACAAAATGCCCGAAATTCCCCGAATGTATCAAGCATTCTCAAGCCTTTTAATTCTAAAAGCTGCTTAACACTCTCCAGCGTCAAATTATCGGCGGGAATCGGCTTAGAAATGTATTTAATGACTTCACGCAAGCCACTCTCAAGACCGTCAATCAATTTTATATTGAGATTCTTTGCACCGGGCGAAACTTTTGCCCATTCGCTTTTTAGTAACTTTTCATCAATGAACTTTCGGCGAAAAATGAAAATATGCAGATGACAATGATTTCCCGATTCGCTTTCAGTTACTTCACACGCCCAAATGCCGCCAGCAAAATACTCATTAAAAAATTTCCGTCTGATAACTTTCTTGAATGATTTTAAGATTCTTTCCCGTGCATCTCGTTTGCTTTCCCCGACAAGTTTCTTTTGCGTCAGTGTCAATAAACACGGCTTGAAACGTGAATTTGCTTTCAAGAATGCAGACACATACGGAATATATTTCTTGACGAACTTTGCCGACCGGCGATTTGAACACGATGGACAAAACCGAATGTTGCAACGATGAAACGGAATCTTTGACGCGATATGTTCACCGCACGACATCACCGACCAGCGAGAACCGCATTTTTCCATTGAATCGGCATAATTAAGCTCACCTAATTGATATAAGTATTTGACAATTTCAAGACGGCTTTTGCGCTTGACGGCTAATGTTTCTGATATTTTCTTGCGTTTCTTATACTTTTTATGTTTGGGAAAATGTGCAGTTGTTGTCCCTGAATCAAGATAGGCTTGTTGCCCGACAGTCTTCGATTGACCCGGAACTTTCCGACCGGCAGACACAGGAAAACCGCCCGACAGATGCGCGGCACGTATTGATTTTGGTTTTGGTTGAATTTGCGTCAAATCATCTCACCTTGAACAAGGTAAAATGCTTGACATTAACGAAATAATTCGAGTAGGATTATCACGGAGCAAACAATTACCGCTCGTAACGGTAAACAGTTTTGTAGAGACATCGGAAATCCTAGACAAATTTCCGGTGTCTTTCCATTTTCAGTTGAAAAACATCTGTTAAGAAAGTAGCCGCCCGGCGAAGTATTGTCAAGAAAAAAATAACTCTTTTTCACTCAACAATTTACAAACAAAATTTAACGCATCTATTGTCAAGAAATAAAACAAAGACATAAAACCGTTTATAAAGGTAAATTCAATCTTTGCCACGTTGAGCGATAAACGCCAGCAAGTCAGATTCTCGAATAAAATTATGATTCTGCTTTCCTTTGACCGACCGTAATTTGCCCGAAAGAATGTAATCATTAACGCTTTTTCGGGAAACATTCAGACGTTCGGCGACCGCGACCGTTGAAAGTAATTCGTTATCGTTATCAGATGCGTTTTGTGTAGCATTCACGTTTTGTGTATTCACGTTTTGTGTAGCACGTTCCACAATTTGTGTAGTATCCATAATTTGTGTATTCACGCCTTGTGTAGCACTTTCATTTTCGTAGGCTATCAATTCGCCCGGTTGACAATCGAGAGCCTTGCAGAGCGTATCTAGCACGTCTAACTGCAATGCTTTCGACATATTACGCTTTATTTTACTGATAACCGATTGATGCAAACCGCTTTTGATGT
>MWWC01000002.1_pt1 | contig 21221 bp, 14 predicted proteins | sample 1047261 | NCBI WGS metagenome assembly MWWC01 (sample SAMN06349975, study PRJNA376086) | soil metagenome | isolation source: MS3-5 sample Antarctic (ecotone) soil | place: Antarctica | collected 2015-01-13 | reverse complement strand
AATTGCGTAGGCCATTGTTGGAAAGGGAAAAGGGTTACTGCCATTTAGTTTAGGCTGCGCCCTGCGGGGCGAACGTAGCAAGGGAATCTGCCCCGTAGGGGTAGTTCACTTGTGGAGTGAGTCCACTTTTGAAAACAAAGGTGGCTACGCGTGTCAGCTTTTGCAATGTAGGCAAATAAGTTGCGCTTCTAAGAGTATTCGTCTTTCTTCTTAGTGAGCTATTACATACATCAACGTATCTTATCAACTAAATAATAAAACTGACTAACTAACCTTACTCCTGTTACTATTGCCAATACACCAGTGATTATTGCAGGTAGTCTCTGATTGTTATAATTTAGCCAAGACTGAGTAATAAGACGATTAAAATGATAAAACAAGTATATTAATAGCAGCCACTCTATCAATAATATTATAAGAGCAGCTACTAACCATGTATTTGAATCTTGCTTTATACCTCGAATCAATAAGCTGTTTAACCCAATACTATGTAAGTAGTCTAAGAGGACAGGTACACAATAGTAGCCAATCAAATTTACAATTAACAGCGGTATAATATAGACGATTTTATCCATGATCTTTTTGTAGTTTCGATGCGCTCAATTTTTATTTGTAAAAGGCATACGACACATAGTGCTGTATGCCTTTTACAAATAAAAATTAATCACTAATAGGTCCAGCAAACTGACTTGTAAATTGCTGATTCCAGTCAGAGATACTGTAAATTTGGCTGGCAGACCCAGTTCTATATACACTTTGAAATACGCCAGATGAGTTGATAACTATAGTAACGTCTGCAGTTATGGTGCTGTAATTCTTGTCTCGTACATAAAGATCCCCCGGTCCCCCGTAAGCCCCCTCAATTGCCAGAAATACTCTGGTTCCATATATATCCTCCACGAAAATTTCCAGTGCAGGAAATTTTTTAGAGTTCGCTGTCACAGCTAATGTTAATCTATTTTTTTGAATGTTCTCGATAAATGTTATTCTTGTTTCGACCTCTATATCAGGAGTAAAAGGGTCATAAAATGGATTAGAACCTTCGTATATAGTATATACACGTGCGATATTAGCACTTGCCGTTCGGTTTTGTGATATAATTTGAGCATGTCCTCTCGGAGTACCAGTTTGTGACTGACCATTTTTAATCGTTGGATCAGACGTTGGCGCTCCATCGTACAAAGCCGGATTTATACCGTCGGGAACAACAGTGTACGACTGCTTAACTCGTGATGTTACTGATCCGCTTGTTGAGAAACCACGATTATCATCTTCAAAGCCATAACTAGTGAAGGAGCCAGGTGGTGCAAAAGAACGGATATTTGTTTTATATAAATTAGTAGTTGAAGGATCTCCAGAAGAATTAGTGATTGGAGTATCAAGATCTGTGTTTGTTGTTGGTTGCTTGTTAAACAGTACTGTAATAACTAAATCATCAAACCAAACACTCTTTTTGCTTTCATTAATAATAATAATTTCGACAAAACCATCTCGTTTGGCAGATGTATTTAGATGGAGAAGTTGCCACTGATTTCGCGCCTCCTTTGTAACACTTTGCGTAGCTGATTCAATAAAACTGCTATCTTTATCATAGAAATTATACTGAATTGCTGCCTTAGGCGTAGCCGTAAGAACATCTTTAAAAATGTTAGGGGCGATGGCAATTCCAACCCCAATATAAGGGAATGACTTTCTATAATTAGGTACTTCCTGATGAAATTGAGAAAATGATTGCTGAGTTTGAGCAGCGATGCCTCCGCTGATCCCACCAGTCACTCCTCCAAGTAATATTCTAAGTAATTTTTTGCTTCTTTTCTTCTCATAGTAGGCGTAAACATCTGTAGATACTTGTTGACCTGCCTCAATAGGAACCAGTTTTCGGTAATCGGCTGTAACACCATACTGACCATTCGTCCTCAGTACGTTGTTGCCCGTTCGTGCATGATCTGGGTCAAAATGAGAAATAGACTCAAACAGAGAATCGGGAAGTGCATATTGCGCAGTTGCTGTCAAGCAGCCAATAAACAACGCTAAACAAAGAAGCGTAACCTTTGTAAAGACCACGTAAAAAGATTTCATAAATTAGCAAGTTAATTTTAGTAAACACTTACGTCGATACATTCACTCACGTGTAACCCCAAAAACATTAAAGTAAAGTATATGTTTATGAACACATAATATTTTTAAATATTTCCAACATGTGACAGCCAAGATATTGTACTTTTCAAAGGCATAATAAGTGTATAGATTGCATCTAGCTTCTTAGACAAATTCCTTAACATAAAACTAATTATAGAACAACTCTTGGCAGAGTACTAAAAAAGGGTGGGTGGTGACATACCAAGTCACTACCCACCCTTTTTGTATTATTCCTATATGATGGTTAGTAAGAGAAGCCAGTGATAACTATATTTATAGTTGACCCCCCTTTCCCCGTTATGATTTTTGGTGTTTCTGTTTTTTTCTGCTTCTCTTTTCCCCTTTGATATTTCTGCTGCGGTAGCTCTGTTGGTCGCGTCAGCCGCTCTAAACGCCGTTTTTGATCCGCCAACACAATCTTTGTGTTATTTGAAGTATTTGTTTTATTTGTTATCCTATATATATAGCGAAAAACGAGTTTTGATCCCTGAAAAACGAGTTTTGATCCCTGAAAAACGAGTTTTGATCCCTGAAAAACGAGTTTTGATCCGCTGAAAAACGAGTTTTGATCCCTGAAAAACGAGTACTTAAAACGAGTATAGAAATTTACTATCGTTCTTTGAGCTATGATCGTAAAAAGCCGTAATCAATTCAACTGACCATGAATCAAGCATTAGAAGTCCGCCAACATAATGCTATCACAACAGCCCGTTATGAGTATTCAGAGCTGCAATTAGACATATTTTTATACCTACTTTCGATGCTTACAAAAGGTAAGACTGATGGGGTTTACGAGATTGTTGTGAAAGACCTGTCAGCTATGACCAGCAAAGAATACAAGTATGCTTATCTGCGGAAAGCCACTGAGGAGATGGGAAGCCGCATGTTTGAGGTCTCAACAAGTAAGAGTCTTAAGCAACTCTGGATGTTTCAACGGGTCGAGTATATGATTGGTGAGGGACGAATTGAGATTGAGTTTGCTAACCCGATCAAACCTTATCTGTTTGATCTGAAGGACAATTTTACTTCCTTCCAACTCTATGCGGCTCTGCGCTTAAGCAGCAAATATGCCAAGCGTGTCTACACTCTATGCAGTCAGTGGAAGGACAAAGGGCAAACCCAAACCTTTGACTTGGATGAGTTCAAAAGAATGCTAAGCTTAGTTGATGACAAGGGGAATGAAAAGTTTGAACGGCTGTCTGATTTTAAACGCTTCGTACTGGATGAATCAGTCAAGCAAATCAACCGGCACACCGATTTAGAGATAAGTTACACCCTCCAAAAACGTGGCCGTAGCTTCAACAGTGTCACTTTCACCGTCAAGGCTCAACCATTGGCCGTGGTCTTGCCAATGAAGGATAGACTCAACAAAGCGGGGGCCGCGCCGATAGGCGTGTCAGATGCTAAATACCAGAACGCCCGGCTGTTACTGGAGCAGTGGAATATCAAGCGGGCCGACGTCGTCAACCAGATCATGAACTCGGCCGATCTGGTGCAGGAGGTCAACAAATTCGCCTACGAGTTGCAAACGGGCAAGGTTAAAGTTGAAAAGAACGTAGCGGGCTACCTGCTCACCCGGCTGGGTCTGAAAGAACCGAAGGGCAAAAAAGCAGATGTTTGACTTTCAATGGGACATGGGCAATGAAGGGCATATTATCGACGACTACCCGCTGCGGGCCAACACGATTGAGGAGGTAGAGAGCCTATTCTACGATCCGGCTCCGCTGGCTCTTCCTGACCCCGAACACAGTGGCCAGGAAGAACGCTTCAAGCTGGTGGCCACCAGCAACCAGAATCGAATCCTGCTCGTTGTGTATGTGATCAGAAATGGTCAGATCCGGCCCATTAGTTGCCGACCAGCCAGCCAAAACGAACGAAATCGCTATGCTCAAGTCACCCAGAAACCCAAATAAGAAAGCGGCTACAGTCCCGGCTCCGAAGTTGGTCGCAGTGATTAAGAATAACCTGACCGAACAGGAGATGAATGAGTCCGGCGAACACTGGGCTAACCATCAAGGCCCCTACATGACGGTTGCCGAAACGCTGGCCTATGCTGCTGAGCGGGCCAAACAGAAAGCGACATAACCGGGGTAGCTAAGGTCCCCCTATGCTTTGGCCCTGACTGTGACGAGGCCCCTTTAAACCCACATCGAAACCTTGTTTTTGCAGGTGCTCCCGGTCGGCCGATAGTTGCAGGGGTGTCTTCTGGCGATCCGTCTCCAACCGATGGCGGATGTAGTCTCCTGCTTCGGTGCCGAACTGCTTGGTGACCCCCTGGTACAACTCCTCACGCACTGGCTGGCTCAACGCCTGGAGATAGTCGGCCGTCTTGCGAGCGTCGCCCCGATATTCTTTGAACGCCTTGGCCAAGATCTGGTCGTAGTGTTGAGCATATTGCTTCTGGCGCTCTTTAAGAGCCCGCTCGTCAGCTACCTGCCGTAGTTGCCGCAGCAGAGCGACGGTCATGTAATCGGGGCCTAACTCATGGCCGCCGATACGTTCCCCCTTCCCATCATCAAAAGCGACCTGACGGTAGCGTTGACTGCCCGACTCCTCGAACTGGTCTTTGTAGAGAGCCATCTTAACCCCTTTCTTGGCCAATGCTGCGTGTAACTCATCCAGCGTGGTACAACGGGGTACACTGGCCGAGATCGTGGCTCTGAGGGCCGCTTTTCGCTCCTCCAGCACGTTGATGAGCTGGCCGTGCTGATCCAGCCGGTAGCCCAGCGTTAACAGGGCGGCTTCGGCCTGGCTCTGGCGGGTCTGGCCCTTTTCGTTCAACGCATCAGTGACCGGCGTTTGCAGACCCACGAGCTGGCCACGGCGGGCCGCCTGCGCGTTGGCGTTGGTCTGCTCGATCTGGCTGGCCACCTGCTGGAGACTCCATGCGACCTGAGCTTGGGCGAACCTGCGGGGCTGGGCTATATCCAGCAAACCCGGTTTGGGCACCGCCCGCACGTAGTAGTCCGGGCTGATGGGAGCTAACTGCGTGTTGACATGCTGGGCCTGGGCAGTGGTCTCGGCCATAACCGTGTAGAACTGGCTCACCTTGGTATGCTTGGCCCGGCTGCCCGCGATGCCCCGGTGTAAGCCCAGCTCTTTGACCTGATCGGCGAAGCGGGTTTGCAGCTTGCTCAGCGTCGTGCGATCCCCACCCAACCAGTCCCGGCAGCAAAGCCGGTTCTCCGTCCGCTCGGTCTTGACCTTGCGGCCAACCTTGACCGTTTTGCTTTTGATGGGCACGACGATAGCGTGTAGGTGGGGGCTGGTCTCGTCGTGGTGAGCGATGGCGTGAACCACGTTATCGCGGCCGTACTCCCGTTGGAGAAACTGCATGGCTTTCGCCTGGAACGCCCGCCAATTAGGGTCGTCGGGATGGTTAGTATTGAAGTGCTCGGGGCTGGCGGTGATAAACACGTCGATGGCCACCACCGCTCCTTTGCGCGGCTCGATGCCCGCAGCAGCCAAGCGTTCCTGCACGTCGTGGACAGGGCTGTCGGTGCCGGTCAGCCGCTGGTTCAACGCGATACGGGCGGGGTCGGCGTTGAGCGTCTCGCGCAGCCGCTCGACGTGGCTCGACTGACCACCCACGTTACCCATTGTCTTTAGTTTGGCAACCCTCAGAATTGCGTAGGCCATTATTGGAAAGGGGAAAGGGGTTACTGTCATTGGGTTTAGGCTGCGCCCTGCGGGGCGAACGTAGCAAGGGAATCTGCCCCGTAGGGGTAGTTCACTTGTGGAGTAAGTCCACCTTTGCTTTTTACAAACGGTGGCCGCGCGCCAGCCAGATCCACCCGAAAGGTAATATAAATTGTATCTGATCGGTCAGTAATTGACTTTATTTTCCTTGTAGCTGTCACTGCTTACCACTTGGCTAAGTAGGTCCCGCTTGGTTTTGCCAAGGAAGTCAATTAAGCTGATCCCATAAAGCGAGCATATATCTTCTATTAAACTGAGGGTTGGCTTCACCTGCCCGTTTTCCACTCTACAGTACAAGGACTGAGAGACCCCTACTCTGAAGGCTACATACGTCTGCGAAAAGCCGAACAGCTCTCTTAAAGGGCGGGCATTCCGCATGTAATCACTTACAGCTTGATTCATCCCTCCTACCGTTTAATCAATATAAAGGTAGGACTTCATGATCTGCTAATCCTATGCACCATATGAATAATTTGATAACTACATGTAATATTTTACGGCAACAAGTGTACTAAGAGTGAGTTTTATAGCAAAAGCCCCACGACAGTTTGGCGACCGGACGCGGGGCTTTCAAGAAGTCTAATGTTTCAACATTAAACATGTTAAAGTTATGAAACTTTATAAAGCAAGTCTACTTTTCGCATTAACAGTCTTCGCTATCTGCATTACGTCATGTGATCGTACATCTGAGAAGACAATAGAGCCAGTTGCTTTCCTGAGGGATGACAGTTTATCTGTTTACACGAGATTTCTGGGTTCTCTCGGGTTTAGTGGAATGCAGATAGAGTTTGACAAAGAAACAAAGAGGTTCACCATTGATGATGACGTTTCTACTTCGCTCGATGACGTTAAAAAACGATTCGCTATTTCTCAAAAGCAGCGAGGAGCTAAACCTGCACAATTTAGATGGGCATACTTGGTTGATCAGACCGTCGTACATAATGTACGAGTTTATATACATCCCAGTGTACCGTATAGATGGGGAACCGCAGTGGCTCAAGCGATTGAAAATTGGAATGCTATACCCGAATGCAACGTCGTCTTCAGACCTATATATACCTCTGCTGGTGCCAATGTTACCATTAATACCACTGCACTGGTTAATAAGCCTCTTGTGCCCGCAAATTCAGATTTGCCTAACGTCAATGGAAATCCAGGGCAAACAGTGTTGCTCAACACTAATAGTAGTACTTATAACTCTACAGATGCTGCTCTGCTCAAAACAATAATAACTCACGAATTAGGGCATACCATAGGATTGATGCATACAAATCAGTTCTTTGATGACCCATCAAGCGGTGATTATAACGCGAGCGTTTATCACATACCTGGAACCCCTCGACCTGGTCAAGATCCAAACTCTATAATGAATTCTGTGGTCAACTCATCGACCACTTTTACTGACGGAGACCTAATTGCCATTCGAACTCTTTATCCTTTCACTTGGGATTCGTGGGTTGAGAGACCATGGGGTGATCAAGACGAAGGCTTAGGATCAATTCGAGTGACGTGGGATAATACAGTTATCGGCTCTACAGTCAAAATTGAAGTGTACAGACCAGATAATTCGCTTGCCTCTGTAGTGAATTATGCCGCAGCTAATACAGGTATTTACACATTTCAGCCTTCAGATCTTGCCGATGGCGAGTACTATTATATAAAGGTTACAGCCAACGATAATAACTCTTCACACTCAGATTATTCTGACAATTTGTTTTATTACCGAACGTTTTAAGAGACTGAAGGCACCATGTAACACAACCTCAATTTATGAACAGGCATGGTAGAACGTTATTAGGGTTGTTTGCTCTCCTTTGGCTTGTTTCTTCAAAAAACCTGCTCAAGGCTCAACAAGGAGGCATTCCCGAAACAACAGATATTACCAGTGTAACATCTGTGTCATCACCTGACTCGGCGAGATTCGTCCAGTTTCTGAAAAGAGGGTGTCAAGATTCTGCCTATTTTGTTCGACAAGTTCATGGTTTGAAGGGGACTATCTCATACAGAAAAGATCTGAGATCTTATGTGGTTTCTTATGGTGTCCCCAACACAATTGACAGCTACTGGACTGGTATTATATGTAACTGGCCCCAAGTAGATAAATGGCTGAATAAACCAGTAACATTTAGTGGGAGATATTATCAAGCACGCGGGGTTAAGCAAAAATATGGAGGGGAAACTGTCCTTTATCTACATGTGACATCCATGCGATGATAGTGAAGTTTTGTATTTTAACACTTTTCGTCTCTATTTGTCGATTAGCACCTGCTCCACCTTTATTCCCTTAACATAAGAAAGCTTATACAACACCTCTTGGCAGAGTACTAAAAAACGTGGGTGGTGACTTAGTATGTCACCACCCACGTTTTTGTATTATTCTTATATCAGGGTTAGTAAGAAAAGGCAATAATAACTAAATTTATAGTTGACCCCCTCCCCCCGTTATAGTTTTTGGTGTTTTTGTTTTTTTCTGCTTTTCCTTTCCCCTTTGGTATTCTTCCTGCGTCAGCCCTCTTGGTCGCGTCAGCTCCCTAAATGCTGTTTCTGATCTGCCAACACAATCTTTGTGTTATTTGAAGTATTTGTTCTATTTGTTATCCTATATATATAGCGAAAAAACAGGTTTAATAAGCGTAGAAACAGGTTTGATCCGTCAAAAAACAGGTTTGATAAGCGTAGAAACAGGTTTGATAAGCTGAAAAAACAGGTTTGATAAGCGTAGAAACATTTTATTATAACATACTGTGAATTGATTCTGTTTGTTAGCTTTGTGAAACCGAAAATCTTCAAACCAAGTGAGTTGACTATGAATCAGGCTGTAGAAGTACGTCAGCATAACGCTATTACCAATGCTCGTTACGAGTACTCAGAGATGCAATTAGACATCTTCTTGTACCTACTTGCCAAACTGAGGAAGGACAAAACCGATGGAGTTTATGAAGTGTCAGTGATTGAGATGGGGAAACTGACAGGCAAAAAATACAACTATCAGCAACTGCGGCTGGCCACTGCGGGCATGGGGAGCCGTATGTTTGAAGTCTCAACACCAAAGAGTTATATACAACTTTGGATGTTCCAACGCATCGAGTATGTTCATGGGGCGGGAATCATTGAGGTTGAGTTCACAAACCCAATTAAGCCCTATCTATTCGATCTGAAGGACAATTTTACCTCCTTTCAACTCTATGCAGCCCTACGCCTAAGTAGCAAATTTGCTAAGAGGATTTACACTATATGCAGCCAGTGGAAGGATAAGGGACAGACTCAAACCCTTAGCCTCGACGAGTTCAAAAAGATGCTGTCCTTACTTGATGATAAGGGCAATGAGCAGTATAGACAGATCGGGCAATTGAAACAGTTTGTACTTGATGAATCAGTCAAGCAAATCAATCAGCACACTGATTTACAGATTGGTTACACTCTTGAAAAAAAGGGCCGTAGCTTCAAAAATATCACCTTCACCGTTAAAGCTCAACCCTTAGCCGTAGTCCTGCCTATGGAGAACGGAGTCGTTATGGTGGGGGCCGCTCCGGTGGGCGTGTCCGATGCTCAATACCAGAACGCCCGGCTGCTGCTGGAGAAGTGGAATATCAAGCGGGCCGACGTGGTGAACCAGATTATGAACTCGGCCGATCTGGTGCAGGAAGTCAACAAGTTTGCCTACGAGTTACAGACGGGCAAGGTCAAAGTCGAAAAGAACGTAGCGGGCTACCTGCTCACCCGGCTCGGCCTGAAAGCACCAAAGGGGAAAGAAAATGCTTGAATTTCAGTGGGAGAGCAGCAACATCAAACACGTCATTCATGATTATCCAGAGCGGCAAAACACCACTGAGGAAGTAGAAAGTGTATTCACTGATCCTAACTTTCTGCCCACCCCTGATCGGGTCGATGGCCGGGGTGAGCAGCAATACAGTGGGGTGGGCCTGAGCAACCAAAACCGGTTGCTCTTCGTTGCTTTTTCACTCAGAAATGGCCAAATTCGGCCCATCAGTTGCCGACCGGCGGGCCGTAAATCAAGAAACCAATATGCTCAGGACTCCCAAAAAACCGACCAGGAAGGCGGCTCCCAAGCTGGTAGCCGTGATTAAGAATGGGCACACCGATGCTGAACTCGATGAAATGGAGGAACGCTGGGTTAATCATCAGGGTCCGTACCTGACGCTGGCCGAAGTATTGGCCATTGAGAAGGCTAAACAACCAGGTAAGCCAGAAAGTGAGCCACAGCAGCCATGAGTACCCCTGGACAAATCCTGGCCAACGAAGCAGCCTGGGCCGCTGATCGAGTCGAGCGGGACCGCAACCCGGGTCCACTTGATCCGGTCTACTTTACTGATCCGGCTGACGTGCCAACGGGGTTAGCCGACATGTGGCTGCTGCCCACGGTATGCCCTGACAGGTCCGAAAAAGAACCGCAGGAGAACATAACCGGGGAGGTTGATTAGCCCCGGCTTAGGCTGCGGCCCTGGCTTTTACCTACATTAAGGCCTTGCTTTTGCAGGTATTCCCGGTCGGCCGATAGTTGCAGGGGCGTCTTCTGACGATCCGTCTCCAACCGATAGCGGATGTAGTCCCCCGCTTCCGTGCCTAATTGCCGGGTGACCCCCTCGTAAATCTCCTCACGCAATGGCTGGCTCAACGCCTGGAGATAGTCGACCGTCTTGCGAGAGTCTCCCTTATGATCTTTGAACGCCTTGGCCAAGATCTGGTCGTAGTGCTGGGCGTACTGTTTCTGGCGGTCCTTAAGCGCCCGCTCATCGGCTACGATCTCCAACTGCCGCAGCAGGGCGACAGTCATGTAATCGGGGCCTAACTCATGACCGCCTATGCGCTCCCCTTTCCCATCGCCAAAAGCGACCTGACGGTAGCGTTGGCTACCCAGCTCATCGAACTGATCTTTGTAAAGACTCAGTTTAACCCCTTTCTTAGCCAATGCAGTCTGTAATTCATTCAGAGTGGTACAATGAGGCACACTGGCGGAGATCGTCGCTCTGAGGGCCGCTTTTCGCTCCTCCAGCACGTTGATGAGCTGGCCGTGCTGATCCAGCCGGTAGCCCAAGGTTAACAGGGCGGCTTCGGCCTGGCTCTGGCGGGTCTGCCCCTTCTCGTTTAAAGCATCCGTGACCGGCGTTTGCAGACCTACGAGCTGGCCACTCCGGGCCGCCTGCGCGTTGGCGTTGGTTTGCTCGATCTGGCTGGCCACCTGCTGGAGACTCCACTCGACCTGAGCCTGGGCAAACTTGCGGGGCTGGGCGATATCCAGCAAACCCGGTTTAGGCACGGCCCGCACGTAGTAATCGGGGCTGATGGGAGCCAACTGCGTGTTGACATGCTGGGCCTGAGCGGTGGTCTCCTGCATGACCGTGTAGAACTGGCTCACTTTGGTGTGCTTAGCCTGGCTGCCCGTGATGCCCCGGTGTAAGCCCAGCTCTTTAACCTGATCGGCGAAGCGGGTTTGCAGCTTGCTCAGCGTCGTGCGATCCCCGCCCAGCCAGTCCCGGCAGCAAAGCCGGTTCTCCGTCCGCTCGGTCTTGACCTTGCGGCCAACCTTGACCGTTTTGCTTTTGATGGGCACGACGATAGCGTGTAGGTGGGGGCTGGTCTCGTCGTGGTGAGCGATGGCGTGAACCACGTTATCGCGGCCGTACTCCCGTTGGAGAAACTGCATGGCTTTCGCCTGGAACGCCCGCCAATTAGGGTCGTCGGGATGGTTAGTATTGAAGTGCTCGGGGCTGGCGGTGATAAACACGTCGATGGCCACCACCGCTCCTTTGCGCGGCTCGATGCCCGCAGCAGCCAAGCGTTCCTGCACGTCGTGGACAGGGCTGTCGGTGCCGGTCAGCCGCTGGTTCAACGCGATACGGGCGGGGTCGGCGTTGAGCGTCTCGCGCAGCCGCTCGACGTGGCTCGACTGACCACCCACGTTACCCATTGTCTTTAGTTTGGCAACCCTCAGAATTGCGTAGGCCATTATTGGAAAGGGGAAAGGGGTTACTGTCATTGGGTTTAGGCTGCGCCCTGCGGGGCGAACGTAGCAAGGGAATCTGCCCCGTAGGGGTAGTTCACTTGTGGAGTAAGTCCACCTTTGCTTTTTACAAACGGTGGCCGCGCGCCAGCCAGATCCACCCGAAAGGTAATATAAATTGTATCTGATCGGTCAGTAATTGACTTTATTTTCCTTGTAGCTGTCACTGCTTACCACTTGGCTAAGTAGGTCCCGCTTGGTTTTGCCAAGGAAGTCAATTAAGCTGATCCCATAAAGCGAGCATATATCTTCTATTAAACTGAGGGTTGGCTTCACCTGCCCGTTTTCCACTCTACAGTACAAGGACTGAGAGACCCCTACTCTGAAGGCTACATACGTCTGCGAAAAGCCGAACAGCTCTCTTAAAGGGCGGGCATTCCGCATGTAATCACTTACAGCTTGATTCATCCCTCCTACCGTTTAATCAATATAAAGGTAGGACTTCATGATCTGCTAATCCTATGCACCATATGAATAATTTGATAACTACATGTAATATTTTACGGCAACAAGTGTACTAAGAGTGAGTTTTATAGCAAAAGCCCCACGACAGTTTGGCGACCGGACGCGGGGCTTTCAAGAAGTCTAATGTTTCAACATTAAACATGTTAAAGTTATGAAACTTTATAAAGCAAGTCTACTTTTCGCATTAACAGTCTTCGCTATCTGCATTACGTCATGTGATCGTACATCTGAGAAGACAATAGAGCCAGTTGCTTTCCTGAGGGATGACAGTTTATCTGTTTACACGAGATTTCTGGGTTCTCTCGGGTTTAGTGGAATGCAGATAGAGTTTGACAAAGAAACAAAGAGGTTCACCATTGATGATGACGTTTCTACTTCGCTCGATGACGTTAAAAAACGATTCGCTATTTCTCAAAAGCAGCGAGGAGCTAAACCTGCACAATTTAGATGGGCATACTTGGTTGATCAGACCGTCGTACATAATGTACGAGTTTATATACATCCCAGTGTACCGTATAGATGGGGAACCGCAGTGGCTCAAGCGATTGAAAATTGGAATGCTATACCCGAATGCAACGTCGTCTTCAGACCTATATATACCTCTGCTGGTGCCAATGTTACCATTAATACCACTGCACTGGTTAATAAGCCTCTTGTGCCCGCAAATTCAGATTTGCCTAACGTCAATGGAAATCCAGGGCAAACAGTGTTGCTCAACACTAATAGTAGTACTTATAACTCTACAGATGCTGCTCTGCTCAAAACAATAATAACTCACGAATTAGGGCATACCATAGGATTGATGCATACAAATCAGTTCTTTGATGACCCATCAAGCGGTGATTATAACGCGAGCGTTTATCACATACCTGGAACCCCTCGACCTGGTCAAGATCCAAACTCTATAATGAATTCTGTGGTCAACTCATCGACCACTTTTACTGACGGAGACCTAATTGCCATTCGAACTCTTTATCCTTTCACTTGGGATTCGTGGGTTGAGAGACCATGGGGTGATCAAGACGAAGGCTTAGGATCAATTCGAGTGACGTGGGATAATACAGTTATCGGCTCTACAGTCAAAATTGAAGTGTACAGACCAGATAATTCGCTTGCCTCTGTAGTGAATTATGCCGCAGCTAATACAGGTATTTACACATTTCAGCCTTCAGATCTTGCCGATGGCGAGTACTATTATATAAAGGTTACAGCCAACGATAATAACTCTTCACACTCAGATTATTCTGACAATTTGTTTTATTACCGAACGTTTTAAGAGACTGAAGGCACCATGTAACACAACCTCAATTTATGAACAGGCATGGTAGAACGTTATTAGGGTTGTTTGCTCTCCTTTGGCTTGTTTCTTCAAAAAACCTGCTCAAGGCTCAACAAGGAGGCATTCCCGAAACAACAGATATTACCAGTGTAACATCTGTGTCATCACCTGACTCGGCGAGATTCGTCCAGTTTCTGAAAAGAGGGTGTCAAGATTCTGCCTATTTTGTTCGACAAGTTCATGGTTTGAAGGGGACTATCTCATACAGAAAAGATCTGAGATCTTATGTGGTTTCTTATGGTGTCCCCAACACAATTGACAGCTACTGGACTGGTATTATATGTAACTGGCCCCAAGTAGATAAATGGCTGAATAAACCAGTAACATTTAGTGGGAGATATTATCAAGCACGCGGGGTTAAGCAAAAATATGGAGGGGAAACTGTCCTTTATCTACATGTGACATCCATGCGATGATAGTGAAGTTTTGTATTTTAACACTTTTCGTCTCTATTTGTCGATTAGCACCTGCTCCACCTTTATTCCCTTAACATAAGAAAGCTTATACAACACCTCTTGGCAGAGTACTAAAAAACGTGGGTGGTGACTTAGTATGTCACCACCCACGTTTTTGTATTATTCTTATATCAGGGTTAGTAAGAAAAGGCAATAATAACTAAATTTATAGTTGACCCCCTCCCCCCGTTATAGTTTTTGGTGTTTTTGTTTTTTTCTGCTTTTCCTTTCCCCTTTGGTATTCTTCCTGCGTCAGCCCTCTTGGTCGCGTCAGCTCCCTAAATGCTGTTTCTGATCTGCCAACACAATCTTTGTGTTATTTGAAGTATTTGTTCTATTTGTTATCCTATATATATAGCGAAAAAACAGGTTTAATAAGCGTAGAAACAGGTTTGATCCGTCAAAAAACAGGTTTGATAAGCGTAGAAACAGGTTTGATAAGCTGAAAAAACAGGTTTGATAAGCGTAGAAACATTTTATTATAACATACTGTGAATTGATTCTGTTTGTTAGCTTTGTGAAACCGAAAATCTTCAAACCAAGTGAGTTGACTATGAATCAGGCTGTAGAAGTACGTCAGCATAACGCTATTACCAATGCTCGTTACGAGTACTCAGAGATGCAATTAGACATCTTCTTGTACCTACTTGCCAAACTGAGGAAGGACAAAACCGATGGAGTTTATGAAGTGTCAGTGATTGAGATGGGGAAACTGACAGGCAAAAAATACAACTATCAGCAACTGCGGCTGGCCACTGCGGGCATGGGGAGCCGTATGTTTGAAGTCTCAACACCAAAGAGTTATATACAACTTTGGATGTTCCAACGCATCGAGTATGTTCATGGGGCGGGAATCATTGAGGTTGAGTTCACAAACCCAATTAAGCCCTATCTATTCGATCTGAAGGACAATTTTACCTCCTTTCAACTCTATGCAGCCCTACGCCTAAGTAGCAAATTTGCTAAGAGGATTTACACTATATGCAGCCAGTGGAAGGATAAGGGACAGACTCAAACCCTTAGCCTCGACGAGTTCAAAAAGATGCTGTCCTTACTTGATGATAAGGGCAATGAGCAGTATAGACAGATCGGGCAATTGAAACAGTTTGTACTTGATGAATCAGTCAAGCAAATCAATCAGCACACTGATTTACAGATTGGTTACACTCTTGAAAAAAAGGGCCGTAGCTTCAAAAATATCACCTTCACCGTTAAAGCTCAACCCTTAGCCGTAGTCCTGCCTATGGAGAACGGAGTCATTATGGTGGGGGCCGCTCCGGTGGGCGTGTCCGATGCTCAATACCAGAACGCCCGGCTGCTGCTGGAGAAGTGGAATATCAAGCGGGCCGACGTAGTGAACCAGATTATGAACTCGGCCGATCTGGTCCAGGAAGTCAACAAGTTTGCTTACGAGTTACAGACGGGCAAGGTCAAAGTCGAAAAGAACGTAGCGGGCTACCTGCTCACCCGGCTGGGTCTGAAAGAACCGAAGGGCAAAAAAGCAGATGTTTGACTTTCAATGGGACATGGGCAATGAAGGGCATATTATCGACGACTACGCGCTGCGAGCCAACACGATTGAGGAGGTAGAGAGCCTATTCTACGATCCGGCTCCGCTGGTTCTTCCTGACCCCGAACACAGTGGCCAGGAAGAACGCTTCAAGCTGGTGGCCACCAGCAACCAGAATCGAATCCTGCTCGTTGTGTATGTGATCAGAAATGGTCAGATTCGGCCCATTAGTTGCCGACCAGCCAGCCAAAACGAACGAAATCGCTATGCTCAAGTCACCCAGAAACCCAAATAAGAAAGCGGCTACAGTCCCGGCTCCGAAGTTGGTCGCAGTGATTAAGAATAACCTGACCGAACAGGAGATGAATGAGTCCGGCGAACACTGGGCTAACCATCAAGGCCCCTACATGACGGTTGCCGAAACGCTGGCCTATGCTGCTGAGCGGGCCAAACAGAAAGCGACATAACCGGGGTAGCTAAGGTCCCCCTATGCTTTGGCCCTGACTGTGACGAGGCCCCTTTAAACCCACATCGAAACCTTGTTTTTGCAGGTGCTCCCGGTCGGCCGATAGTTGCAGGGGTGTCTTCTGGCGATCCGTCTCCAACCGATGGCGGATGTAGTCTCCTGCTTCGGTGCCGAACTGCTTGGTGACCCCCTGGTACAACTCCTCACGCACTGGCTGGCTCAACGCCTGGAGATAGTCGGCCGTCTTGCGAGCGTCGCCCCGATATTCTTTGAACGCCTTGGCCAAGATCTGGTCGTAGTGTTGAGCATATTGCTTCTGGCGCTCTTTAAGAGCCCGCTCGTCAGCTACCTGCCGTAGTTGCCGCAGCAGAGCGACGGTCATGTAATCGGGGCCTAACTCATGGCCGCCGATACGTTCCCCCTTCCCATCATCAAAAGCGACCTGACGGTAGCGTTGACTGCCCGACTCCTCGAACTGGTCTTTGTAGAGAGCCATCTTAACCCCTTTCTTGGCCAATGCTGCGTGTAACTCATCCAGCGTGGTACAACGGGGTACACTGGCCGAGATCGTGGCTCTGAGGGCCGCTTTTCGCTCCTCCAGCACGTTGATGAGCTGGCCGTGCTGATCCAGCCGGTAGCCCAGCGTTAACAGGGCGGCTTCGGCCTGGCTCTGGCGGGTCTGGCCCTTTTCGTTCAACGCATCAGTGACCGGCGTTTGCAGACCCACGAGCTGGCCACGGCGGGCCGCCTGCGCGTTGGCGTTGGTCTGCTCGATCTGGCTGGCCACCTGCTGGAGACTCCATGCGACCTGAGCTTGGGCGAACCTGCGGGGCTGGGCTATATCCAGCAAACCCGGTTTGGGCACCGCCCGCACGTAGTAGTCCGGGCTGATGGGAGCTAACTGCGTGTTGACATGCTGGGCCTGGGCAGTGGTCTCGGCCATAACCGTGTAGAACTGGCTCACCTTGGTATGCTTGGCCCGGCTGCCCGCGATGCCCCGGTGTAAGCCCAGCTCTTTGACCTGATCGGCGAAGCGGGTTTGCAGCTTGCTCAGCGTCGTGCGATCCCCACCCAACCAGTCCCGGCAGCAAAGCCGGTTCTCCGTCCGCTCGGTCTTGACCTTGCGGCCAACCTTGACCGTTTTGCTTTTGATGGGCACGACGATAGCGTGTAGGTGGGGGCTGGTCTCGTCGTGGTGAGCGATGGCGTGAACCACGTTATCGCGGCCGTACTCCCGTTGGAGAAACTGCATGGCTTTCGCCTGGAACGCCCGCCAATTAGGGTCGTCGGGATGGTTAGTATTGAAGTGCTCGGGGCTGGCGGTGATAAACACGTCGATGGCCACCACCGCTCCTTTGCGCGGCTCGATGCCCGCAGCAGCCAAGCGTTCCTGCACGTCGTGGACAGGGCTGTCGGTGCCGGTCAGCCGCTGGTTCAACGCGATACGGGCGGGGTCGGCGTTGAGCGTCTCGCGCAGCCGCTCGACGTGGCTCGACTGACCACCCACGTTACCCATTGTCTTTAGTTTGGCAACCCTCAGAATTGCGTAGGCCATTATTGGAAAGGGGAAAGGGGTTACTGTCATTGGGTTTAGGCTGCGCCCTGCGGGGCGAACGTAGCAAGGGAATCTGCCCCGTAGGGGTAGTTCACTTGTGGAGTAAGTCCACCTTTGCTTTTTACAAACGGTGGCCGCGCGCCAGCCAGATCCACCCGAAAGGTAATATAAATTGTATCTGATCGGTCAGTAATTGACTTTATTTTCCTTGTAGCTGTCACTGCTTACCACTTGGCTAAGTAGGTCCCGCTTGGTTTTGCCAAGGAAGTCAATTAAGCTGATCCCATAAAGCGAGCATATATCTTCTATTAAACTGAGGGTTGGCTTCACCTGCCCGTTTTCCACTCTACAGTACAAGGACTGAGAGACCCCTACTCTGAAGGCTACATACGTCTGCGAAAAGCCGAACAGCTCTCTTAAAGGGCGGGCATTCCGCATGTAATCACTTACAGCTTGATTCATCCCTCCTACCGTTTAATCAATATAAAGGTAGGACTTCATGATCTGCTAATCCTATGCACCATATGAATAATTTGATAACTACATGTAATATTTTACGGCAACAAGTGTACTAAGAGTGAGTTTTATAGCAAAAGCCCCACGACAGTTTGGCGACCGGACGCGGGGCTTTCAAGAAGTCTAATGTTTCAACATTAAACATGTTAAAGTTATGAAACTTTATAAAGCAAGTCTACTTTTCGCATTAACAGTCTTCGCTATCTGCATTACGTCATGTGATCGTACATCTGAGAAGACAATAGAGCCAGTTGCTTTCCTGAGGGATGACAGTTTATCTGTTTACACGAGATTTCTGGGTTCTCTCGGGTTTAGTGGAATGCAGATAGAGTTTGACAAAGAAACAAAGAGGTTCACCATTGATGATGACGTTTCTACTTCGCTCGATGACGTTAAAAAACGATTCGCTATTTCTCAAAAGCAGCGAGGAGCTAAACCTGCACAATTTAGATGGGCATACTTGGTTGATCAGACCGTCGTACATAATGTACGAGTTTATATACATCCCAGTGTACCGTATAGATGGGGAACCGCAGTGGCTCAAGCGATTGAAAATTGGAATGCTATACCCGAATGCAACGTCGTCTTCAGACCTATATATACCTCTGCTGGTGCCAATGTTACCATTAATACCACTGCACTGGTTAATAAGCCTCTTGTGCCCGCAAATTCAGATTTGCCTAACGTCAATGGAAATCCAGGGCAAACAGTGTTGCTCAACACTAATAGTAGTACTTATAACTCTACAGATGCTGCTCTGCTCAAAACAATAATAACTCACGAATTAGGGCATACCATAGGATTGATGCATACAAATCAGTTCTTTGATGACCCATCAAGCGGTGATTATAACGCGAGCGTTTATCACATACCTGGAACCCCTCGACCTGGTCAAGATCCAAACTCTATAATGAATTCTGTGGTCAACTCATCGACCACTTTTACTGACGGAGACCTAATTGCCATTCGAACTCTTTATCCTTTCACTTGGGATTCGTGGGTTGAGAGACCATGGGGTGATCAAGACGAAGGCTTAGGATCAATTCGAGTGACGTGGGATAATACAGTTATCGGCTCTACAGTCAAAATTGAAGTGTACAGACCAGATAATTCGCTTGCCTCTGTAGTGAATTATGCCGCAGCTAATACAGGTATTTACACATTTCAGCCTTCAGATCTTGCCGATGGCGAGTACTATTATATAAAGGTTACAGCCAACGATAATAACTCTTCACACTCAGATTATTCTGACAATTTGTTTTATTACCGAACGTTTTAAGAGACTGAAGGCACCATGTAACACAACCTCAATTTATGAACAGGCATGGTAGAACGTTATTAGGGTTGTTTGCTCTCCTTTGGCTTGTTTCTTCAAAAAACCTGCTCAAGGCTCAACAAGGAGGCATTCCCGAAACAACAGATATTACCAGTGTAACATCTGTGTCATCACCTGACTCGGCGAGATTCGTCCAGTTTCTGAAAAGAGGGTGTCAAGATTCTGCCTATTTTGTTCGACAAGTTCATGGTTTGAAGGGGACTATCTCATACAGAAAAGATCTGAGATCTTATGTGGTTTCTTATGGTGTCCCCAACACAATTGACAGCTACTGGACTGGTATTATATGTAACTGGCCCCAAGTAGATAAATGGCTGAATAAACCAGTAACATTTAGTGGGAGATATTATCAAGCACGCGGGGTTAAGCAAAAATATGGAGGGGAAACTGTCCTTTATCTACATGTGACATCCATGCGATGATAGTGAAGTTTTGTATTTTAACACTTTTCGTCTCTATTTGTCGATTAGCACCTGCTCCACCTTTATTCCCTTAACATAAGAAAGCTTATACAACACCTCTTGGCAGAGTACTAAAAAACGTGGGTGGTGACTTAGTATGTCACCACCCACGTTTTTGTATTATTCTTATATCAGGGTTAGTAAGAAAAGGCAATAATAACTAAATTTATAGTTGACCCCCTCCCCCCGTTATAGTTTTTGGTGTTTTTGTTTTTTTCTGCTTTTCCTTTCCCCTTTGGTATTCTTCCTGCGTCAGCCCTCTTGGTCGCGTCAGCTCCCTAAATGCTGTTTCTGATCTGCCAACACAATCTTTGTGTTATTTGAAGTATTTGTTCTATTTGTTATCCTATATATATAGCGAAAAAACAGGTTTAATAAGCGTAGAAACAGGTTTGATCCGTCAAAAAACAGGTTTGATAAGCGTAGAAACAGGTTTGATAAGCTGAAAAAACAGGTTTGATAAGCGTAGAAACATTTTATTATAACATACTGTGAATTGATTCTGTTTGTTAGCTTTGTGAAACCGAAAATCTTCAAACCAAGTGAGTTGACTATGAATCAGGCTGTAGAAGTACGTCAGCATAACGCTATTACCAATGCTCGTTACGAGTACTCAGAGATGCAATTAGACATCTTCTTGTACCTACTTGCCAAACTGAGGAAGGACAAAACCGATGGAGTTTATGAAGTGTCAGTGATTGAGATGGGGAAACTGACAGGCAAAAAATACAACTATCAGCAACTGCGGCTGGCCACTGCGGGCATGGGGAGCCGTATGTTTGAAGTCTCAACACCAAAGAGTTATATACAACTTTGGATGTTCCAACGCATCGAGTATGTTCATGGGGCGGGAATCATTGAGGTTGAGTTCACAAACCCAATTAAGCCCTATCTATTCGATCTGAAGGACAATTTTACCTCCTTTCAACTCTATGCAGCCCTACGCCTAAGTAGCAAATTTGCTAAGAGGATTTACACTATATGCAGCCAGTGGAAGGATAAGGGACAGACTCAAACCCTTAGCCTCGACGAGTTCAAAAAGATGCTGTCCTTACTTGATGATAAGGGCAATGAGCAGTATAGACAGATCGGGCAATTGAAACAGTTTGTACTTGATGAATCAGTCAAGCAAATCAATCAGCACACTGATTTACAGATTGGTTACACTCTTGAAAAAAAGGGCCGTAGCTTCAAAAATATCACCTTCACCGTTAAAGCTCAACCCTTAGCCGTAGTCCTGCCTATGGAGAACGGAGTC
>MWWC01000001.1_pt1 | contig 21980 bp, 18 predicted proteins | sample 1047261 | NCBI WGS metagenome assembly MWWC01 (sample SAMN06349975, study PRJNA376086) | soil metagenome | isolation source: MS3-5 sample Antarctic (ecotone) soil | place: Antarctica | collected 2015-01-13 | reverse complement strand
TTTTTGCTTTGGTTAGATTGTAACCTTGCGCTCCAAAGCGGGGCAAGGCGTTGACACAATTTTAACCGTGTTGATCTTTTACTGCAACCGATTTCATTGAGACAAATGAATCTATCTATATCGCATCAATAAACGACTTTTTTCTCTTGCCAAAGCGAAACCGATAAATCAAATTTTGCACGGTTTCGATCCCACTCGCGCCGAGCGCCAGCCGCGCGTCCGCATCTCCCAAATCAGCCGCCGCCTCAATCCACTTGTGCAGTTCCTGAATCTGGTGCTTTGCTTCCGATGCACTAATAACGCGCTTCTTTGGCGTCCGCGCGCGATAGGCGGCTTGTCGATCTGCGTTACTTTCATACTTGCGAGGCAGGGGCATAATGCACACTCCAAGAAACGTAACGGCCCGATCGGGCCGTTACGTTTGATTCCCACAAGTGTTACAAGCTGCGAACTGTAACGCCAGCAGCGCGCGTTACAATTAATCTCGCGGCGCGTCGATCTTCAGCCGAAAACTGTCCTCAACTTTCGGTCTCGATCTGGTGGCCGAAATATAAAACAGAACCGTGCCGCATATGGCAACGAGAAACAGGGCATAAAGAAACGTGCTTTTCATGATCTTCTCCTCGATCTTCCACTCGCCAGCTGCGCCTCCTCAAATCGACACACCTATAAACAAGGTTTCAACGCGACCTATTCGTCAAGAGGAGTCCCCGTAAAAGGGTTCTGAGCCTCGTCCTGTCCGGGAGCCAGCTTCTCAATTGGTATTGCTTTATACCATGGCATTTGAACGCGAATCTTACCAATCCATCGTCTTACCGCTTCAAACTTTGCCAAAGCATTTTTGATCGCTTTGGTAAAGTCCAAATCTTCCTCTTCTTCTTCTCTGAGCGACGGGTCAAAGTTCAGCCAAGGGAACACCGTCGCTGCCTCTTCTTCTTCCGGGATCGCGACTGTAGCCTCATTGATAGGCAAATCGCTTGTCAAGTATGGGTCTTTGTCCATCGGATAGACCTCATAGAACGGCTGAATTTGCACCTCCTTCGGAACGCTCCCAAACCCTTGTTTTTCCCTTCTAAACCGATAATGAGCGACGCCGCCGGGAGCGAAGCCGGGAACTGTCGGCGCATCTACAAGCAAAATTCTATTCAGAACGTTGATCGCATCAACGATGTTAAAAACTGTGGCGGTGAAGTTGTCCCAATCGTTATAGATTCGATTGGCGCGCACTAGCTCATTGCTTTCTAATACGCCATTCCAAAACGGCGCTCCATCAGAACGGCGCACCTGATCGGGCAGTAGGCCGTAAAACCTGAGTAGCTTTTGGTGGCAATGAAAAAGCTCCATGAGGCAGCTATGGATTTGTGGCCCCATCGCTTTGACTGTCACGGTGCCGGGAGAGGGTTCGGCTCCGATGTATGGGTCGCCTCGATACCAGTCATTTGGCACGGTCGCAAACTCTCCCATATTGTAGCCGAAGATTCTACAAAGCTGAATCCAAATGCTCGAACAGTCGATAAAGCGGTAGTTGTTGATCGCAATGTGAGGTATCACGCCGTCGCCCCACGAATGGCTGAATTCATTCATGCACTTGTGATACTCGCGCAAGTCCCGGAGCATGGCGCGCGTCGCCAGTTGCAGCAAACGTTCTACAAAAATCTCCTTTTGTTGCCGTTTGGCTTGATGCAGTCTCAGGCGTTGATTGTCTGTGACAAACCCTAGCATCAGGCCGCTTGTGATGTTTTCGTGCTTTTCAATTCTTCCAAACCTATCGGCCATTTCCTCATGCTGCAATTGTGGCATCGTCGCCAGCAGGTTTCGAAACAAACGCCACGATTGCGACGCAAGCGGCCTGTCCATTTGCAGCACGATGGCAGGCGTCCTGAGGTTTTTGTAGGGTTTGGAAATACAATCATCGCTCACCACACATCCCGGAAGATACAAGTCTATTTTTTTGCCCTGCGCTTTGTTGCGGCGATACCTCAAGCCAAAAAACAGGTCCGTGCCACTGCCAATCCTCAATCCGCCAACATTTCGTCCCTGAAGCCTAAAATCCTCTCCCAATGGCAGGAGCGTGTGAGTTTTCGTTCTCGCATCGAAGCGCCGCGTTGAATGCACCTCGTAGACAACCACGTGTGTGAATATGATTCCACTTGTCATCATTGCGCGCTCTGCCGTTACGATGCGCGAGGCGATGAAACTGAGGGAATTTGGCTCGTAAACTTTCTCGCTTTTGACATGGTAGGACGTTTGGAAGACGTAAACCCGTTGAGGTCTGTTTTCCTCTGTCCCACTGTGGAAGACGACAAATTGATATAAAGGCATGGTGATTCCAAAAGATAATTCATAAGAGAAAAGCCGCAAACCCAATAGAATAAGGGTTTGCGGCTTTTCTTGTTAGCCTGGGCAACTTCTCAGAATCCGCCGCGGCCCCGAAGCACGGACGGAATCGCCAGCGCTGCGCGAACCAGAATCGGCAAGCCCGTGTAAAAGGCAAACGCCGCCTCTGCGAGGCTCACCAAAAGCGCGAGCAGCGACGCCGCGTTGCCGGATTCCTGATACTGCTTTTCCAACTTGCGCGCTTTGGCTCCAAACTCATTCAGCTTGCGCTGATTCAGCTTTTGCTCTGCGGTCTGCACGCTGACGCGTTGCCGCGTGCTGCTCGACAATCCGACGCCGCGAAGAACGTGGCTAACGATTGGCCGGTACGCGCCGGTGAAGAAGTAGTTATTTGCCGGAATTATCAGCGTTCCATTGCTCACGCCAGCGTTGAGGCGCTCGATCAATGAATCCACGCCCGCACCGCCAGTCGTAAACACTGCCGGGTTTGCCAGCGTGTACAGATTGCCGGGAGTGACGTTCACTTCTGCATCAGTCACGAAGCCGCGTAAGTTGAGGCGACCGGAACGACCTCCGCCAGTGTCGCGGATGATCTGCAAGACGTGATCGCGCGGCAAGGTCGGATCAGCCAAGACGCGATCGCCAACGCCAGCCAATTCTTTCGTGACGAAGTCGTTGGATGCCACGACGACGCCTTGACGCGGAAGGCGTTTGTAGAACAGGTTCATAAAATGCAAGCTGCTCGGCGCGCCAGCACGCAAGGCGGCCACAATTTCCTGTCCGATGACCAATGCGCCAGCGTCCGAAATTGCGAGCGGCGTTGTTACGGCAAACCCGTTTTTCTGAGTGCCGCGCGTGCTGCGACCTCCAATTGATGTCTCTATTGTATATTCGATTTCCATTGTTTTTTCCTGTTCGATCAAAGTACTTCAGGCTCTTGTAAAAGCGCCGCGTTTGCGCTGCCTCAAAGCTATTTCGGCGCGCGAAAAGTTACGGGGCGTCGCTTTCTGTTAACGAGAGGCGATATTGATAGATTGCACCTCGCGCAAGCCCAAAAGCGCCCAAATCGTCAACGATGAAGCCGTTCGGTGGCAAATCAATCCCGGCGTCTATTTGGGCGTATGCGGCCCCGCTTCCAACGACTTTACGTTCCAAAATCCATGTGTTATTGGTGTTGCCGCTGTGTGTAGTGGTGATTTCCACCCGATCTAACGACTCATTCCAAACCGCAGCAATGTTGATGCTTGGCCCTGATTCATTAGGGACGGTGACTTGTGGCTCGTTTGATACAAGTGTTGCTATGGCGTGCCTCCTGACATTTCCATGATCAAACTTTTAATAGCGTCTTGTTTGAAATTTGGGCGGTTTGATCGGCATGGTTAAATGTCGATTATGGTGAAGATGCTGGGTAACTTTCACTTTGCAGGTCGTTCTATCGGTTGCGTTCGCTGGGCCGCGTATTGTTGCAGCAGCAGAGGCGCGATACTGGTCAGCGCCGTGATGATTGCCAGCGCAAGTGTCAGTAACGCAATCCAGACACGGTTTGAGATTTCGGCCCGTTGCAGGCGCAGAAGCTCAATTTCGGCGCATTGCGCGGCGGCGTCCTCAGAGCGTCTACGCTGTTCGCGGCGATCGCCAGTGTCGCCACCGTCAGCATCATTAGAAGCATTGTCGTCATTCTCAATCTTAATCACCTCACTTTTGTGTTTAGGATGCGCGTCAATAAAGCGGGAGTAGGTTTTGTTGGTGGCATTGGCTCCTGGGTGCCGAAGTCAAAGCCCATAGCGTGTGCGATGCGTGCTTTGTTGGCATCATCGGGCATCTTTCGCACAATCGGTGCGACCTGCTCAATTAGCCATTTGGTGCGCTTTTCGTTGGTGGTAACGTGCCGCTCTGTTTTGATATTTTGGCGTGGTATCGCCATGTTCCAATCCATGATCGCGCCGACACGCTTTAGCGCCGTGGACACTTGCAAAACTGCCAGCGCCTTGCTCGATTTTTCGGCGCGGAAATAGGCAAAAACGGCGCGCGCGCGCTCTCGTTTGTTTTCCTGCTCAAATCGAATGCAGTTCTTTGCGATTTTTCCTTTTTGCTCACGGCTCTTGTCATAGTTCCTCAAGAACGAACGACTGCGGCGGCTGTTGATGTCGATTGAATTGCCTTGCGCGCCGCCTTCCTTCAAGTCAATGCGCGTTGAGGTTTCGGCATCATTGCAGGACTCGTGCAACCTGATCTGGGCGCGCATATTGGCCGCAAATTCTTTCGGGTCATAAGCAAACTGCAATGTCACCTGAAGATCGACACGCGACGGATTGAAGTCGAAGCCTTTTTTCAGCAGCCAATAGGCAATTTTGTCGGCGGCATCGCCAGAGACACGAAACAGGGTGTCAGCCGCGCGGTCGCCATACCCGTAACCGCCACAGCCTGGGCCGCTGTAGCCTTTCATGCCGCAAGTCGTGGACTCGAAACCCTGCTCGTGTAGCTTGTCCATTTCAGCGTCAAAAAGCGCTTTCACTTCAGGAATTGCCGGGTTATTTGGCTTCATCGTAAAGGTCAACCAGTCGATGCCTGTGCTTACAATCTTATAGTCTGTATGTTGTGGTGCCATAGCTGATATCTACTATATGTTGATTCGTGGACGGGTATTACACTACCCGTCCTTAGCGGGGGCTGAATTTTGGAATTTGAAAACTCGGAACTGAGGCGGTAAGAGTGTGAAGCACCGGAGCGGAGTAAACCGGCAAGGCAAGTTCGCAGTCAGGGCAGACTGCTGTGAATGTGGCATTGGCCTCTCTATCGACCTCGGAAGGCTCGTAAATGCCCATTTCACGCATACATTCGGGGCAAAGCACAAAAGGCAATTCATTCATGCTGCCACCTGCTTTTGGCTTGCGTGCTGCCAAATGCTCGATAGTGAGGCGTTGGCATCCAAAAACATAGCGCGAATAACGGCATCAGTTGAGGCCGGGGCTGTGTAAAAGTGTTCCCTGCCATGCTCTGCAAGGCCGTTCCGATCGTGGATGAAATCCCACACTTGGCGCTGTAGGGCGTCTTTCATGGGGACGGCAACAAAGACGGCGTGAATATGGTTGTTGTTGGTAAACGCTCCCTCGAAGCGATACCACGCGGCGAAACCGGCCTCGGCCAGATGCTTCAGAAGTACTTTGATCCGGGTGCGGTTTAGATCGCGCGTGCGGAGATCGACGGCGGCACAATAAGCTTCACCCGCGTACTCGCCGTCGGGCCGATGGTAGCCGGCAGAAGCGCGAGCGGTGCCAACTGTTTGCACAACTCTATGGGCAGGGTTGATAGACGCGGCAGCGCACGCGCGAATGTAGGCTCTAAAGGCTCTGGGGTGCATCCCTGTCGGGCGTTCCATGCGTGGCTCCCTGTTGGTTTAGCAGGTGCCACAAACGACGAAAGCACCTGCCACTGTTGGTAGGTGCTTGCACGAAATGAAACGTTACCTTAGAATATGACGTGAACCACGGGGAAAGCGCGATTACCTCGGACTTGGGCCGTTACCAGCCTTGCGCGCCTCTCCTATGATCTTTTAGAAACCCGCGCGTGGCAAGTGACCTACCAAAGCTACTGTCCACGCGCGGGCTATCTGATTCACAAAGGCGGCTCCATTCGGGGCCGTCTTTTTTTGCTTTGGTTAGATTGTAACCTTGCGCTCCAAAGCGGGGCAAGGCGTTGACACAATTTTAACCGTGTTGATCTTTTACTGCAACCGATTTCATTGAGACAAATGAATCTATCTATATCGCATCTATAAACGACTTTTTTCTCTTGCCAAAGCGAAACCGATAAATCAAATTTTGCACGGTTTCGATCTCACTCGCGCCGATCGCCAGCCTCGCATCCACGTCGCCCAAATCAGCCGCCGCCTCAATCCACTTGTGAAGCTCTTGGATTTGATGCTTTGCTTCCGATGCACAAATAACACGCTTCTTAGGCGTGCGCGCTCGGTAGGCGGCTTGTCGATCCGCGTTAGTTTCATATTTGCGAGTCTGCGGCATGATACACACTCCCGGAATTGTAACGGCCCGATCGGGCCGTTACGTTTGATTCCCACAAGTGTTACACGCTGCGAATTGTAACGCCAGCAGCGCGCGTTACAATTAATCTCGCGGCGCGTCGATCTTCAGCTTAAATGAGCGTTCCACTTTGGGCGCGTTGCCTGAGGAGAACAGATAAATCCCAACTGTCGCGCAGACTGCCACAATAAACAGGGTGTAAAGCCAAGTCAATTTCATAATGCTCCCAAAAGTAGCCGGCTATTTGCCACGCTCAAAAGTGATGTTTCAATGCGTACTAAGGTAATGGATTCTCTGGGTCTTCGCTCAGCTTCGGTGACAGTTTTTCTATCGGCATTGCTCGATACCACGGCATCGTTTTTCTGATCTTGCCAATCCAGCGCCGAATAAATTCAAATTTTTGCAGCACCGTTTTGGTCGCATTGTCGAATCGAGTCTGCCAATCCTCATCTTCTTCTTCATCAGACGGGCCAGAATCAAACGGAAGCTCCTCATCAGGACGAGCTTCGGGAATGGCTACGGACGCAACATTAGACGCCTCTGTTTTGATGAACGGCTCGCGCTGAAATGGGTAAACCTCTAACATTGGCGTGAACGGGACGGATGACGGGAACGTGATAGGTGAACCGGCAACTATGCCCAACTTATCATGAGAAATCGGCCCGAAAACACCTCTGTTAATGTTCGGCTCCTTCAGCAGCAGAATCATTTGCAATACGTTGAACGCGTCAACCGCTTTGAAGTACACCGCCGTTAGGTTGTCCCAGTCCTCATAAATTGCATTTGACCTCGCCTCCCCATCATTCCACGTCAAACCACGCCACCGATAATAATTCGGGCCAAAAACACCCGACACGCTGCCAGCTCCCCAATAATATCGAATCCATTGATGGCAGTTGAACAGCATCGCGAGACAACTATCAATTTCCTTTGAGTGTGACCGCCAGCGAAGCGTATTGGCCTCGACCTCCTCGATCCCACTGGGCATACCCCAATACATTTGCAAATAGCTGTGCTTCACTTCGTCGATCTCATAGCCAAAGGCACGCATCAGGGGATACCAGATGGACGCCAATCTATGAAACGCCGCCGCCGCCGCAAGGTTTTCGGGATAGTGATGATCGCCCCACCTGTGATCGAACCGATTCATAGACTCATGATACTCACTCAGAGAAGTAAACATTTCCGTCTGACCGCGCCTCAAAATCGTTTCCATCCATTGAGTCTTTGGCCCCACACTCTGACGCCTCGAACGTAGACGGCTGTTATTTATAACATGGCCGATTAATCGCCCCGAAGTGAACTCCCCAAACTCTTTTACTTCTCCAAAGCGGTCAATCGAGATGCTTTCCTGAACTTGTGGCAAGTACGCCAATTGTCCGGCATAAAACGGCCAACAACGTCGCCCCAAAGGCCCGTCCAGCCGCAACTTAATGCCTCCGGTGTCTTTTTCCGTCCGTGATGGGTTGTAGGCATCATCGTGCCCAACACAGCCACCGAAATAACCCTCGAAACACTTGCCCTTTCGTTTGTTGCGTTTCCACTGCAAGCCGTGAAAAATATCCACGCTTGGGACTTGACGCGCACCTCCGATATTAAAAAATTGCCCATCGAAAATTGCTTCAGGAGACAATAATGTATGAGTTTCTGTCTCACTGTCATAGATTTTGCCGTCTCTGTGTTCATAAACAACTACATGAGTGATACGTGTTTCACCAAATAACATCACTCGTTCGGCCAATACCAAGCGAGACGCCACAAATGACATAGACTTTTCATCATATTCCGTCGCGCTCTTAACCGTATATGAAGTAAAAAAACGATACGGGAAATACTGCCCAGCAGGGCCAGCGTTCATTTTGAAGACCACAAAGTTATAAATAAAATCTGACATCCCAAAAACACTTCCTTTATATCGAAAAAGCCGCAAACCCTTGTAGATATGGGTTTGCGGCTTTTGCTTTTAGCCTGGGCAACTTCTCAGAATCCACCGCGCCCACGCAACACAGCAGGGATGCTCATTGCCGCACGAATCAGAATCGGCAAGCCGATATAGAATGAGAAGGCAGCTTCCGCCACACTAATCAGCAGGGCCAGCAGCGAAGCCACGTTGCCAGAATCTTCATACTGCTTTTGGAGTTTGCGTGCCTCACGCCCAAACTCATTAAGCTTGCGTTGATTCAGCAGCTTCTCCGCTTGATCCACACTCACGCGGTTGCGCGTGGCGCTTGACGTTCCCACACCGGCCAGCGAGTGAGACGTGATATCACGATAGATGCCAGTGTAAAAATAGTTGGAAGCTGGAATCACAAGCTGTCCCGATGTGACGCCAGCGTTCAGCAATTCCATGAGCGTATCATTGCCAGCGCCGCCAGTAGTGAAGGTGTTGGGCGTTGCCAGCGAGTACTGATTGCCAGCACTCACATTCACCTCTGCATCTGTGACAAAGCCTCGCAGGTTCAACCGGCCCGGACGGCCCGACGCGGTGTTGCGGATGATTTTCAACACGTTGTCGCGTGGCAAGGTCGGGTCTGCCACGGCGCGCCCACCAACTCCCGCCAGTTCTTTCGTGATGAACGCGTCCGCGCCCTGTACCACGCCTTGACGCTTGATCGGCAAGTAGTGCAGCGACATGAAGTGCAGCGATTCCGGCGCACCGGCGCGCAACGCGGCCACCAACTGGTTACCGATATTAAGCGCGCCAGCGTCGATCAACATAAAGGCCGTGTTGACGTGGAAGCTGTTCTTGTTGGTGCCGCGATTCGACCGGCCACCGATTGACGTTTCGACTGTGTATTCAATAACTGGCATTTTTTCTCCCTGTCTCAAAGTACTTTAGGCTCTTGTAAAAGCGCCGCGTGTGCGCTGCCCAAAGTCAAAATAAAACACACGCTTACGGAGCGCTTCCGCCTTCGGTCACCGTAAGGCGATAGGTGTAGGTGTTGCCGCGCTGAATTCCACCACCCGACAATGGATCGGACATGGTGAACGATACACCTAGGTCAGCCCCCGATTTGATTGCAGTCCAAAAGGGCGTCTGGTTCGCCGGAGTACGTTCTAAAACCCAAGAATTGTAGATGTCTCCATTGTAGGAGCCGTTTATATCCACACGGGTTAAGCTTTCCGACCAAGTCGCCGTTATGGTCGCTTCCGGCCCCGGAGTGGATTCTGCCGGGACTGTCACATTCGATGTGTTTGAGACAATTGTTGCCATTCGTTCAACCTTGTTTTTTCGGAAGTTTTAATGCGGTCTTGTTAAAAACCTCAGCAGTTCAATCGAATCTCTTAAATGTTGATTATTGTGAAAGTCACTAGACACTTTCACTTTGCAGGTTGTTGTGTCGGTTGCGTGCGCTGTGCCGCGTATTGTTGCAGCAGCAGAGGCGCGATACTGGTTAGCGCGGTAATGATGGCGAGCGCGAGTGTGAGTAACGCAATCCACACACGGTTTGAGATTTCGGCCCGTTGCAACCGCAAAAGTTCGATTTCGGCACATTGCGCGGCGACATCGTCAGCGCGTCGAGGCTGTTCGCGGCGATCGCCGCTGTCGCCAGCGTCAGGGCTATCAACAGAGTTCTCGTGATTTTCAATTTCAATTCACCTCACTTGTCGGCGGAAGATTATGGTAAGTCAGGGCCGAAAACCTTATCGGCCCTGTCGTTGGCGTCGTTGTCGATCACAAAGCCCATTGCGTGTGCGATGCGTTGCCGCAAGGATTCGTCCTTGATGCCACGCACAACCGGCGCGACAAACTCCACGGCCCACTTCGCACGGCGTTCGTCGTCGGTCTGGTGGCGCTCGGTTGGCAGCTTCACACGCGGTACATCATAGTTCCATTCCATGATGACGCCTTTGCGCTTGAGCGCCGTCGAAACTTGCTCAACAGCCAGCGCCCAACTTGAGCGAGACGACTTGAAATAAGCCCACACAGCGCGCGCGCGCTCTCGCTTGTTTTCCTGCTCAAACCGGATGCAATTTTCAGCGATCCGCCCTTTTTGCTCTTTGGTCTTGTCGTAGTTGCGCAAGAATGAGCGCGACCGGCGCGAGTTGATGTCGATACTATCACCCTGTTTTCCGCCTTCCTTGAGGTCAAGCCTCGCGCTCGTTTCGGAATCGTTAAAACTTTCTTGCAACCGGATGCGATGTCGAATATCAGCAGCAAAGCCCTTCGTGTCCGTTTTGAATTGCAGCGTCACTTGCAAGTCAACGCGCGTCGGATTGAATTTCACTCCCATCTTGAGAAGATGAACCGCCATCGTATCAGCAGCATCACCCGACACGCGAAATACCGAATCCATAGCCCTGTCGCCATAGCCAAACGCGCCGCAACCCGGGCCGGAATAGCCTTTGATGCCACAAGTAGTGGACTCAAAGCCCATTTGCAGTTGCGTGTCCATTTCCTTATCCCAAAGTGCTTTGACGCGTGACAAATCCACGTTTTGCGGCTTCATTGTGAACGTCAGCCAGTCAATACCCGATGAAACAATTTCATAATCTACATTTTGTGTGTGCATGATGGACAAACCACTAGATATGGGTTTGTGGACGGGTATTACACTACCCGTCCTTCTATCTTTCGAAAACGTTTTTTTGAAAACTCGGAACTGAGGCAATCAGGGTATGAAGAACCGGCTGTGAGTAAACGGGCAGGGAAATCTCGCAATCTGGGCAAACGGCGGTGAAAGTGGCGCGCGCCTCTCTATCAGCCTCAGTAGGCTCATAGATGCCCATTTCACGCAGACAGTCGGGGCAAAGCACAAAAGGCAATTCATTCATGCTGCCACCTGCTTTTGGCTTGCGTGCTGCCAAATGCTCGATAGTGAGGCGTTGGCATCCAAAAACATAGCGCGAATAACGGCATCAGTTGAGGCCGGGGCTGTGTAAAAGTGTTCCCTGCCATGCTCTGCAAGGCCGTTCCGATCGTGGATGAAATCCCACACTTGGCGCTGTAGGGCGTCTTTCATGGGGACGGCAACAAAGACGGCGTGAATATGGTTGTTGTTGGTAAACGCTCCCTCGAAGCGATACCACGCGGCGAAACCGGCCTCGGCCAGATGCTTCAGAAGTACTTTGATCCGGGTGCGGTTTAGATCGCGCGTGCGGAGATCGACGGCGGCACAATAAGCTTCACCCGCGTACTCGCCGTCGGGCCGATGGTAGCCGGCAGAAGCGCGAGCGGTGCCAACTGTTTGCACAACTCTATGGGCAGGGTTGATAGACGCGGCAGCGCACGCGCGAATGTAGGCTCTAAAGGCTCTGGGGTGCATCCCTGTCGGGCGTTCCATGCGTGGCTCCCTGTTGGTTTAGCAGGTGCCACAAACGACGAAAGCACCTGCCACTGTTGGTAGGTGCTTGCACGAAATGAAACGTTACCTTAGAATATGACGTGAACCACGGGGAAAGCGCGATTACCTCGGACTTGGGCCGTTACCAGCCTTGCGCGCCTCTCCTATGATCTTTTAGAAACCCGCGCGTGGCAAGTGACCTACCAAAGCTACTGTCCACGCGCGGGCTATCTGATTCACAAAGGCGGCTCCATTCGGGGCCGTCTTTTTTTGCTTTGGTTAGATTGTAACCTTGCGCTCCAAAGCGGGGCAAGGCGTTGACACAATTTTAACCGTGTTGATCTTTTACTGCAACCGATTTCATTGAGACAAATGAATCTATCTATATCGCATCAATAAACGACTTTTTTCTCTTGCCAAAGCGAAACCGATAAATCAAATTTTGCACGGTTTCGATCCCACTCGCGCCGAGCGCCAGCCGCGCGTCCGCATCTCCCAAATCAGCCGCCGCCTCAATCCACTTGTGCAGTTCCTGAATCTGGTGCTTTGCTTCCGATGCACTAATAACGCGCTTCTTTGGCGTCCGCGCGCGATAGGCGGCTTGTCGATCTGCGTTACTTTCATACTTGCGAGGCAGGGGCATAATGCACACTCCAAGAAACGTAACGGCCCGATCGGGCCGTTACGTTTGATTCCCACAAGTGTTACAAGCTGCGAACTGTAACGCCAGCAGCGCGCGTTACAATTAATCTCGCGGCGCGTCGATCTTCAGCCGAAAACTGTCCTCAACTTTCGGTCTCGATCTGGTGGCCGAAATATAAAACAGAACCGTGCCGCATATGGCAACGAGAAACAGGGCATAAAGAAACGTGCTTTTCATGATCTTCTCCTCGATCTTCCACTCGCCAGCTGCGCCTCCTCAAATCGACACACCTATAAACAAGGTTTCAACGCGACCTATTCGTCAAGAGGAGTCCCCGTAAAAGGGTTCTGAGCCTCGTCCTGTCCGGGAGCCAGCTTCTCAATTGGTATTGCTTTATACCATGGCATTTGAACGCGAATCTTACCAATCCATCGTCTTACCGCTTCAAACTTTGCCAAAGCATTTTTGATCGCTTTGGTAAAGTCCAAATCTTCCTCTTCTTCTTCTCTGAGCGACGGGTCAAAGTTCAGCCAAGGGAACACCGTCGCTGCCTCTTCTTCTTCCGGGATCGCGACTGTAGCCTCATTGATAGGCAAATCGCTTGTCAAGTATGGGTCTTTGTCCATCGGATAGACCTCATAGAACGGCTGAATTTGCACCTCCTTCGGAACGCTCCCAAACCCTTGTTTTTCCCTTCTAAACCGATAATGAGCGACGCCGCCGGGAGCGAAGCCGGGAACTGTCGGCGCATCTACAAGCAAAATTCTATTCAGAACGTTGATCGCATCAACGATGTTAAAAACTGTGGCGGTGAAGTTGTCCCAATCGTTATAGATTCGATTGGCGCGCACTAGCTCATTGCTTTCTAATACGCCATTCCAAAACGGCGCTCCATCAGAACGGCGCACCTGATCGGGCAGTAGGCCGTAAAACCTGAGTAGCTTTTGGTGGCAATGAAAAAGCTCCATGAGGCAGCTATGGATTTGTGGCCCCATCGCTTTGACTGTCACGGTGCCGGGAGAGGGTTCGGCTCCGATGTATGGGTCGCCTCGATACCAGTCATTTGGCACGGTCGCAAACTCTCCCATATTGTAGCCGAAGATTCTACAAAGCTGAATCCAAATGCTCGAACAGTCGATAAAGCGGTAGTTGTTGATCGCAATGTGAGGTATCACGCCGTCGCCCCACGAATGGCTGAATTCATTCATGCACTTGTGATACTCGCGCAAGTCCCGGAGCATGGCGCGCGTCGCCAGTTGCAGCAAACGTTCTACAAAAATCTCCTTTTGTTGCCGTTTGGCTTGATGCAGTCTCAGGCGTTGATTGTCTGTGACAAACCCTAGCATCAGGCCGCTTGTGATGTTTTCGTGCTTTTCAATTCTTCCAAACCTATCGGCCATTTCCTCATGCTGCAATTGTGGCATCGTCGCCAGCAGGTTTCGAAACAAACGCCACGATTGCGACGCAAGCGGCCTGTCCATTTGCAGCACGATGGCAGGCGTCCTGAGGTTTTTGTAGGGTTTGGAAATACAATCATCGCTCACCACACATCCCGGAAGATACAAGTCTATTTTTTTGCCCTGCGCTTTGTTGCGGCGATACCTCAAGCCAAAAAACAGGTCCGTGCCACTGCCAATCCTCAATCCGCCAACATTTCGTCCCTGAAGCCTAAAATCCTCTCCCAATGGCAGGAGCGTGTGAGTTTTCGTTCTCGCATCGAAGCGCCGCGTTGAATGCACCTCGTAGACAACCACGTGTGTGAATATGATTCCACTTGTCATCATTGCGCGCTCTGCCGTTACGATGCGCGAGGCGATGAAACTGAGGGAATTTGGCTCGTAAACTTTCTCGCTTTTGACATGGTAGGACGTTTGGAAGACGTAAACCCGTTGAGGTCTGTTTTCCTCTGTCCCACTGTGGAAGACGACAAATTGATATAAAGGCATGGTGATTCCAAAAGATAATTCATAAGAGAAAAGCCGCAAACCCAATAGAATAAGGGTTTGCGGCTTTTCTTGTTAGCCTGGGCAACTTCTCAGAATCCGCCGCGGCCCCGAAGCACGGACGGAATCGCCAGCGCTGCGCGAACCAGAATCGGCAAGCCCGTGTAAAAGGCAAACGCCGCCTCTGCGAGGCTCACCAAAAGCGCGAGCAGCGACGCCGCGTTGCCGGATTCCTGATACTGCTTTTCCAACTTGCGCGCTTTGGCTCCAAACTCATTCAGCTTGCGCTGATTCAGCTTTTGCTCTGCGGTCTGCACGCTGACGCGTTGCCGCGTGCTGCTCGACAATCCGACGCCGCGAAGAACGTGGCTAACGATTGGCCGGTACGCGCCGGTGAAGAAGTAGTTATTTGCCGGAATTATCAGCGTTCCATTGCTCACGCCAGCGTTGAGGCGCTCGATCAATGAATCCACGCCCGCACCGCCAGTCGTAAACACTGCCGGGTTTGCCAGCGTGTACAGATTGCCGGGAGTGACGTTCACTTCTGCATCAGTCACGAAGCCGCGTAAGTTGAGGCGACCGGAACGACCTCCGCCAGTGTCGCGGATGATCTGCAAGACGTGATCGCGCGGCAAGGTCGGATCAGCCAAGACGCGATCGCCAACGCCAGCCAATTCTTTCGTGACGAAGTCGTTGGATGCCACGACGACGCCTTGACGCGGAAGGCGTTTGTAGAACAGGTTCATAAAATGCAAGCTGCTCGGCGCGCCAGCACGCAAGGCGGCCACAATTTCCTGTCCGATGACCAATGCGCCAGCGTCCGAAATTGCGAGCGGCGTTGTTACGGCAAACCCGTTTTTCTGAGTGCCGCGCGTGCTGCGACCTCCAATTGATGTCTCTATTGTATATTCGATTTCCATTGTTTTTTCCTGTTCGATCAAAGTACTTCAGGCTCTTGTAAAAGCGCCGCGTTTGCGCTGCCTCAAAGCTATTTCGGCGCGCGAAAAGTTACGGGGCGTCGCTTTCTGTTAACGAGAGGCGATATTGATAGATTGCACCTCGCGCAAGCCCAAAAGCGCCCAAATCGTCAACGATGAAGCCGTTCGGTGGCAAATCAATCCCGGCGTCTATTTGGGCGTATGCGGCCCCGCTTCCAACGACTTTACGTTCCAAAATCCATGTGTTATTGGTGTTGCCGCTGTGTGTAGTGGTGATTTCCACCCGATCTAACGACTCATTCCAAACCGCAGCAATGTTGATGCTTGGCCCTGATTCATTAGGGACGGTGACTTGTGGCTCGTTTGATACAAGTGTTGCTATGGCGTGCCTCCTGACATTTCCATGATCAAACTTTTAATAGCGTCTTGTTTGAAATTTGGGCGGTTTGATCGGCATGGTTAAATGTCGATTATGGTGAAGATGCTGGGTAACTTTCACTTTGCAGGTCGTTCTATCGGTTGCGTTCGCTGGGCCGCGTATTGTTGCAGCAGCAGAGGCGCGATACTGGTCAGCGCCGTGATGATTGCCAGCGCAAGTGTCAGTAACGCAATCCAGACACGGTTTGAGATTTCGGCCCGTTGCAGGCGCAGAAGCTCAATTTCGGCGCATTGCGCGGCGGCGTCCTCAGAGCGTCTACGCTGTTCGCGGCGATCGCCAGTGTCGCCACCGTCAGCATCATTAGAAGCATTGTCGTCATTCTCAATCTTAATCACCTCACTTTTGTGTTTAGGATGCGCGTCAATAAAGCGGGAGTAGGTTTTGTTGGTGGCATTGGCTCCTGGGTGCCGAAGTCAAAGCCCATAGCGTGTGCGATGCGTGCTTTGTTGGCATCATCGGGCATCTTTCGCACAATCGGTGCGACCTGCTCAATTAGCCATTTGGTGCGCTTTTCGTTGGTGGTAACGTGCCGCTCTGTTTTGATATTTTGGCGTGGTATCGCCATGTTCCAATCCATGATCGCGCCGACACGCTTTAGCGCCGTGGACACTTGCAAAACTGCCAGCGCCTTGCTCGATTTTTCGGCGCGGAAATAGGCAAAAACGGCGCGCGCGCGCTCTCGTTTGTTTTCCTGCTCAAATCGAATGCAGTTCTTTGCGATTTTTCCTTTTTGCTCACGGCTCTTGTCATAGTTCCTCAAGAACGAACGACTGCGGCGGCTGTTGATGTCGATTGAATTGCCTTGCGCGCCGCCTTCCTTCAAGTCAATGCGCGTTGAGGTTTCGGCATCATTGCAGGACTCGTGCAACCTGATCTGGGCGCGCATATTGGCCGCAAATTCTTTCGGGTCATAAGCAAACTGCAATGTCACCTGAAGATCGACACGCGACGGATTGAAGTCGAAGCCTTTTTTCAGCAGCCAATAGGCAATTTTGTCGGCGGCATCGCCAGAGACACGAAACAGGGTGTCAGCCGCGCGGTCGCCATACCCGTAACCGCCACAGCCTGGGCCGCTGTAGCCTTTCATGCCGCAAGTCGTGGACTCGAAACCCTGCTCGTGTAGCTTGTCCATTTCAGCGTCAAAAAGCGCTTTCACTTCAGGAATTGCCGGGTTATTTGGCTTCATCGTAAAGGTCAACCAGTCGATGCCTGTGCTTACAATCTTATAGTCTGTATGTTGTGGTGCCATAGCTGATGCCTACTATATGTTGATTCGTGGACGGGTATTACACTACCCGTCCTTAGCGGGGGCTGAATTTTGGAATTTGAAAACTCGGAATCGAGGCGGTAAGAGTGTGAAGCACCGGAGCGGAGTAAACCGGCAAGGCAAGTTCGCAGTCAGGACAGACTGCTGTGAATGTGGCATTGGCCTCTCTATCGACCTAGGAAGGCTCGTAAATGCCCATTTCACGCATACATTCGGGGCAAATGACAAATGGCAAGGGATTCATAAGATGGGCGATCTCAAGCGATTGTAGGCAACTCAAAACACTTGTGAACCATGCGCATCAAAGTGCGATTGTTCCAGTCGCGCGAACCAACGCCATGACCACCGTAAGACTCGATTGTGTCCGGCGACCAATCGGCATCGAATTTCCCGACAAGCCACACATGACCGACACGGCCACAGCCATTTTTGAAGGGTGTGATAAAGGCGATGAAAAGCCGCGAACTATCGGCCATCGGCAAATCGAGATAATTGACTTCGCGCAAGTGAACTTCGCACCATTCGCGCTGCGTGACGCTGCCATCGGGAATAATGAGACTTTGCTTTGAGCCTTGCGCGATCAGATAGCGGACTTCGCCGCTACAGTCGATCGACTCCATCTTCTCAGGCAGCATGGATAGGCTTTTGGCTTTGGCACCAAAGCCATAGGGGATACCGTGCAACACTTGACGGTCAAAGATGCTTGCGAGCGCGTTTAAGCTCACAGCAGGAACAGGCTTGAGCGTTCCGGCTGGGTTGGCGATGCGAGGAAACCGGCGTGCAACTTGAGCAATAGACACAAAAAGCCTCCCACAAATTCATGTAGGAAGCTCTTGATTAGTGCGGGGTTATGTATAATAAGACGTGCAACCCAAGACGGGGACGCGGAATTAGGGCCGCACGCGCCGTGTCTCTGTCGTTGCAAGAATAGACAAAAGGTAGGGAACGATAGGCATGTAGAGCTTCCTAGGGCACACACTGGGCCTATCGTTCCCGCCTCACATCCGTACTCCATTAAGAGTGCGGATGTTTGGTTTTCACCTCATGCAAAATGATGCACGCGCTACTCACCTCTATTCTTAATCGTCAACAATGCAGTAACTTTACCCAAATAAAGTACTTTGGGCAAATCAAGCGTTACATCTCCAAGAAACGGTCTACGGCCTCAACCGCTTTACGCAATTCCTCGATCTGGGCCAGCGCGCGCTTGCCGTCCCGGCTAGCAAGCCACCGTTTGTCGTGATAAATCGTGCGCTCCCTTAGCTCATGGTGACACTTCACAAAATCATCGCGCGCCGCACTCGCCACGCCGCGAATCGGAAATAAACAGCCAATTAGCTTCGCATCGCGTGGCCGCTCCATCTGCACGAGGGGCAACTGTTCAGCAGCACTCGCCCGGCGTCTCGCACGAAAAGCGGCCACTCGTGCGGCTCCCGTCTCGTATTCTTTTGTTCTACCCATGCCAAAAGCATAGCATAGCGTTACACAACCTGTAACGCTATGCGCCTCAAATCATCGCTTTTTAACAATCTATCTATAGTCGGGTTCATCGATTATTATTCGGCGAGGTTGTTTAGCAACGCTTTTCATCGTTGGAATTTTAATTGTGTCGCGCTGGCTGTAAAGATAGCCAAACACCACGATGCAGAATGTGACGAGGAACACAGTATAAAGCCAGGTGAGTTTCATACTCTATTGTAGGCTCAATTATCACGCTCAAATCCACGATCTCTGGTTTTGGTGTGTCGCGTTTCTCCTTATGCGGCCGCCAGATCCCCAAATCTCGAACGCTCTATAAAGAAGTTTTCAACGCGAGAACCGCCACACTGTGTCAACCCCATGGTAATTCAGGGTCTAAAGGCTTCGGCTCATCCACGAACGGATTCAGCGATTCGTCTTGAGCCGGCGGAATCTTCTCTATAGGAACACTCCTATACCAGGGCATTTGCCTTCTTATTTTGCCCACCCATCGGCGCACAAATTCTAATTTTGCAAGCGCCACCCTCACGGCCTCTTGCATCGCATACCACTCGGATTCATTGCCATCGTCCCACGGCACTTCCGTCGCGCCGTTGTCCCAGGCAATTGCTTCAGACGCGGGCAGGGCCTCTGGCGGCGGCGCTGGCGGCGGCGTCTGTAACCACGGCTCTCTGGCGAACGGCAGCACCTCCAACATTGCCTCAAACGGCACAGCAGAAGGGTAAGACGTGTTTGCCTTTTTCTGTCGTGACGGCTTAGGATAAACAAACGCCCCAGCTGCGCCGCGTGTGGGCACCGGCTCAGTGATCAGTAGGATTTGAGATAGAACATTGATGCAGTCACAGACTTTGAAATAGATTGCCGTGATGTTATCCCAATCATCGAAAACCGCTTGATATAATTCCTGCGAGTTATTCCATTCGTGAGAACGCCACCATCTGTAGAGGTAAAATGGGTATGATGTTGGTTTGCCAAATCCCCAGTAATACCTCAGCCATTGATGACAATGGAACAACATACGCAGACATGAATCTATCTGTCGCCCGTGAGATTTCCAGCGCACACCGGACGGTATCGGGCCACCATACCAATTCCCCTCGTTCCACTGTGCCGCCAAGTAGCCATGTAACGCATCATCCACCTTATAACCGAAGATTTTCATAAGGGGATACCACAGCGACGACAGTGAATGAAATTCCTGATAAGCCGCACCAGACGGCGGCAAATGGCCGTCTCCCCATGCGTGATCAAACTGATTCATTCTCAAAAAATATTCACGCAGAGCCGCAAACATTTTCTTTTGCGCCCGTAACATAATATTATCAACATAGTAATTATGAGGGAAGTACTTAAGATGCCTCAGCCGTAGGCGGGCCATGTCGGACACGTGCTCAATTCGCCTGCCGCTGGTGTGTCGATCAAAGTACTTTGGCTTCCCAAACCGATCAATGGAATATTCCTCTTGGATTTGTGGCATCGCCGCCAACTGGTTAGCGAAAAACGGCCAACAGCGCGTAACGAGCGGCCCAGCCATATTCAGCAATATAGCCCCTCGGTCAAGGGGCCCACGCGTCGGGTTAAACGCATCGTCAGGCCCGATGCAAGCAGAGAAATAACCTTGATAGGCAGCGCCTACCCTGCTGTTACGCCTCCACTGCAAACCGTGGAATCCATCCACAGTGCGCCCAGCCCTCGCACCGGCCAATTCAAAATTGTAACCATCATATAATGATGTTTTAGGCAGCAAGGTATGGGTAACGGTATCAGCATCCCAGAGCTTCCCAGCGTGAAATTCGTAGACAACAACATGAGTAATTTTAGTGACGTTGAACAGCATCACACGTTCGGCTAACACCAATCGAGACGCCACGAACGAAAAGCTTTTATCGTCATACTCATGGTCGCTTCTTACGGTGTATGTTGTGCTGTGTAAAATTTCATTGTATTTGCCAAGCACTCCCACATCTTTTTTGTAGACCACAAAATTATAATAATAAAATATCATATCAACCCTCTGGTATCCCTCGTGCGTCACGCTCCCCATCTCTGTTTTGATGCTCAAAAAGTCGGCTGCACAAACAATGCAGCCGACTTTTTTTATGCTTCCACCTGATAGTTACTACACACGCGCGGGCAATGAGAGAAGGACACGCGGAATCGTGATCGCACCTCGCATGACAAGGGGCAATCCGTTCACGACGAACCACACAGCATCGCGCAAATCCCATAACAGCTGCAGCACGTCTCTGAGGTTTGCCCAGTTGGGATTCTGTCGTTGGGCACGCACGATCTTGGTGCCCAACGCATTAACTTCGCGCTGAGCCAACTGAGCGCGCGCGCTCTGGATAGAACTTTTCTGGTTAGACCGCTGATGCTGAGCAACACCGCCAATCGTCACACTCGAAACTGGACGCGCGGCTAAATTCTGTTTCGAGCGCGGACGCGGCACCACCCACATTCCCTGCACCGGGAAGGCCATGTAATTGGGTATATACGATGCCAGCAAAGCAGACATATTCGAGCCAGCCGTAGCCGCCAATCCGGGGCTTCCGTCAGCATTACGCACTAAATCCGTCTCCAATAACCCACCGCGCAGCTGCAGTCGGCCCAGACGCCCTGTGTTGCCAACGCGATTGAGTTTCACGCAGTTCACACGGAACGCCTCAGTTCCCACAATCGGACGGCTTCCGGCCACGTTCCAGCCATACGTTTTGAACTCGCCGCTGGCGGGGCTGTGATCGTTGTTCCACTTTTCGGTTAAACGCGTGTCCATGAACTGCACAGAGGTGAGGGTGAGAGTGCGACGGATCGCCATCAAGTTCGACAGCGCGTTAGCCCAATCCGGTGCAGTGAGAGGGATTTCCGTTTGGAAAAAGTGGCTGTTGTAAAAATTGTTTCGGTTCGAGCGGCCATCGAAGGAGAAGCGCTCAAGAATTTCGTAAATCATTTGGACATTCCTAATTTAGGTATGCAAAGAGATTTTTGTAAGAGCGAACGCTTCTCGCTACCCCCCTGCTATGTACACGCGCTGCACTGCAAAATCGTGATTTTACAGCACTTCAAAAATAGGTTGCGTAGCCTCGACGCGATACGAACAGTTGACTTTGCCGTTGTACTCATCCTCAGACAGAGTGGCAGGCAGCACGCCGGTAAACGGCAGGTCAACGCCTGCGTACAATTCGACTTCCGAGTTTTCGACACCGACCGTAGAGCGAAGCACTCTGAAGCTCCGAAAGCGAACATTGCCCCGAAACGCAATTAGCGCCACGCGCCCATCCGGCGACAAACTGACTTCTGTTTCCAGCGTGGGTTCGGTGCGTCCTTTTCGAGCGGCCTTCGTATCCAGCGTGGCAGCGGCAGATGTAGCGTTCAACATGAAAATTCTCCCATTCTAAACTTTTTAATGCGAAATTGTGAAATTCCAAAGTTTTTCTTCCACTTGATATTCAACTACAACATTATTTGGCAATTTGCGACGGTTGCGTGCGCTGTGCCGCGTATTGTTGCAGCAGCAGAGGCGCGATACTGGTCAGCGCCGTGATGATTGCCAGCGCAAGTGTCAGTAACGCAATCCAGACACGGTTTGAGATTTCGGCCCGTTGCAGGCGC